>JACDJB010000067.1_pt1 | contig 159366 bp, 143 predicted proteins | sample 7454121 | NCBI WGS metagenome assembly JACDJB01 (sample SAMN14253290, study PRJNA609438) | sludge metagenome | isolation source: sludge after 25d culture with pyrite | collected 2018-12-20
GAAAACCAAATATTAAAAGATTACGAATTTAGTCTTCGAGATCTCACGGAACAACACAATTGGGAAATCTGGCACTATAAAAACAATCTATATTGTTTTCCTGTGAAATTTTTACAAAGCTTTCCTGATTTTCCAGTGCAGTCACTCGGATTATCCCTGGGCGAATTAATTGACCAAGAGCTACAGCTATCGCATGAATTTGTCACCCGCTTTGGCGATTTAGTCCAAAAGAATCTATTCATTATTGATGAGGATATTTTAGGCAATTGGATGCGTGGTGAAGATCTGACATATTCTGGACAGAGTGATGCCCCACTGCAAATCATTCAGGATCATTTGGGTAGAATTCTGGGACGTGGAAAACCTTCAGCTAACCGGTTAAGAAATATGTTACCGAAACGAATCCTGATCCGTTAACACTTTTTATTATTCCCCAATCGCATTCAAAACCAAAGCACTGGCAACCATCGCTGCGGTTTCCATGCGTAAAATTCTTTTACCAAGGCTAATCGATTTCCAATCGTTGTTGAGCGCAAGGTCAAATTCATGTTCACTGAAGCCACCTTCCGGACCAATCATTAATGATACTTTCTGACCAATAAACCCAGAAAGAACTGCTTCAATTTTGCTATTCTCATCCTTTTCCCAGGCAATCAATTTACAAGCATTTTGAACCAAGACTGATTTTTGAAAAGTCTCAGGATCGTTCAATATTGGAATTTTACCGCGCCGGCTTTGTTCCGCAGCTTCTTTGAGTATCCGCTCCCAACGCGCTCGTTTCCTTTCAAAATCTTTTGCTGAAACCACGATGGATCTTTCTGTAATGATGGGTGTAAATTGGCTGACGCCTATCTCGCAACACTTTTGCAATATCCACTCGAATTTTTCCCGTTGGGTCATGGCAACAAACAAGTGTAGTTCTTTCATTGGCTCAGCATTATTCAATTTTTTGAGAAGAATTTCACCCAAACACGCCTGTGGTTGGACATTTACCAGTTTGACCTCAAATTGGTTTCCCAAATTATCCAAAACCGTCACCTGATCATCAATCTTCAATCGTAATACACGACAAATTTGATGGGAAATATCTTCCGGAAAATTTACATGATCGTCAATAATTAAATTAGGATCAACAAAAAAATGATTCATAGTTACCTGACTAAGTTTACAATGAAATACTCAGTTTTATCCAATAAAATTAACAATCTGGTCAATAAACAAAAAGCAAAGTAGAATTTGACGCTGTTTAATTTTATAATGAAGATTACACGAAAAGATTACTGCTTGGGATTTCCACAAGTAGAGAAATGAGTTTTTTTGGATCAACAACACGAAACCAACCGTCCTTACCGATACTATGACCTGATCATGGTGCTGTTCGTAACTGTATTGCTATTGTCCAACATTGCATCTTCCGCAAAAATAATTGATTGGGGCGTAAGTTTATTAGGGCTACCTTTGGCATTTGACGCTGGCACCATTCTTTTCCCAATCAGTTACATATTTGGGGATGTCCTGACTGAGATTTATGGATTTCGACGCTCACGCAGAGTGATTTGGGTTGGATTTGCAGCGCTCATTTTTAGTTCTTTTGTTTTAGCCATTGTAAAAATATTGCCGGGTGAATCTGCATGGCAAGCATATGCAGGACAAGATGCTTTTGATGCCATATTAGGGGGAATGAGTACCGGTGGCATTGTAATCGCTAGTTTAGTAGCATACCTGGTTGGTGAATTCACCAATTCAGTTGCTCTTGCAAAAATTAAAGTAAAAACGGAAGGTCGCTTTCTGTGGTTACGAACAATCAGTTCGACGTTAATAGGCCAGGGTTTTGATACACTCATCTTCATCACAGTTGCAACATTATTTGGTGTATTCCCCTGGATCATTTGGGGCAGCCTGGTGGTATCCAATTACATTTTTAAAGTTGGCATAGAAGTCCTAATGACACCAGCAACTTATTGGGTTATCGCCAAATTGAAAAAAGCAGAGAGCGAAGATTACTACGACCGCGATACTCGCTTCAAATTCTTTTCAATGGATTAATCAAGCAAACCTGATTCTTCAATTTTTCCCCCAATTACGACACAGTATTCACCGAGAATTTTTTCTGTTTCAAAGCGCTCCAGCAATTCATTCAATGAACCGCGGTAAACCGTTTCGAATTTTTTGGTGAGGTCATTTGCGATTGCAACCGGTCGATCACCAAAAACATCCAGAGCGTCCTTCAGAAATGCTTTCAAGCGATATGGGCTCTCATAGAAAACCAACGTATGAGGTGAATGCACATCCACCCCAAACCATCTTTTTCTGGGACCCGATTTTCGTGGAGGAAATCCACGAAATGTAAAGCTGTGCACCGGTAAACCGGAAAGCACCAAAGCCGCAATCAACGCTGTAGGACCCGGAATCACGCTCAAATCCACATTCGCTGCCAGAACTTCACGTACCAAGGTAAACCCCGGATCACTGATCGAAGGTGTGCCTGCATCCGATACCAATGCGATATGTTTTCCACTATTGAGCAACCCCATCAGTTTAGGAAGTGTTCGCTTTTCATTGTCTTCACGAAAGGATATCTGAGGTTTATGGATATCAAAATGCTTTAGCAAAACACCGGTCTTACGGGTATCCTCACTTACTACAAAATCAACTTGCTGCAAAGTTTCAATTGCCCGCAAAGACATGTCGCCTAAATTACCGATGGGTGTGGAAACGATATAAAGCATAATTGACCTTTGCTCAGTATATCATGTATTTTTAACGAAAAAATCGAAGGTCAGTAACAATTTCAACCTCCAATTTTTATAATTTTTAGATGTACTACAAAAGATGATTTTTGGATTTTGCTTCGATTTAGCGATAATCCTCAGGAATCCAGACATGATTAATTTCGCCATCTGTATCGGGCGTTAATTCACTCCATTTGTCAATAAACAGATAAAGTTTAGCAATAGATCCTGTGGGTAATGATGAAATTTTATCGCCCAAAGTCATTACTAACCCCTCTAATCCTGGATTATGACCAATAATTAAAAGCACCTCAACCTTATCTGAGACTTTTGATGCATACTTTATGTATGTTTCTGGTTCCGCCATATACAATTCTTCGATTAATTCCAATTTTCCTTTGTAATTGAGTTTTTCGATCATCAGATTTGCTGTTTCTTTGGAACGAACAGCCGTCGATGAAAGCACTAAATCCGGAATTAGACTCTTTTTCTTTAAAATCTTTGCCATGTTAGAAATGTCTTTTCTACCTTTTTTCTTCAATGGTCGATCATGATCAGGAAGTTCCTGATCCTTCCAGCTGGATTTAGCATGTCGCATGATTAGTAATGTCTTCATATTTCCCTCAAAACACAAATTGAAAATGTTGAAAATTGATCTTCGAGAAGTATATCACGATTCAAATCGATCCATTTAAAATTTAACAATATGTTAACGATCCTTAATTTTTATTGAAATCAATCACTAAAAAGTGAAAAATATTTATCTAATTTTCAATATTATTGAAGTTGTTTATTGACAAATTTATTTTTTGTGATATGCTATATTAGAATAATAAATACAAAATTAATTTAATTAACTTTTATATGAATAAATTTGAAGTATCTTAAAGTTCCTTCGGATTTATGGAGGTGAAATGAACAAATTATTATCCCAATGTCCAATCTGCCGTGGCGATCTGGAAGTCACCGCGTTGTATTGCCCACAATGTGATACCAGTATTCATGGTCATTTCGCACCTACTGCCAATCCATTTAATGTGCTTAACAAAGAACAAATGCACTTCCTGATGACTTTCATTCGTTGTGAAGGGCGATTCAACCGCATGGAAGAGGAACTGAATCTTTCCTACCCCACCTTACGTAATAGATTACAGGATATTCTGCGCTTATTAGGGTTTGAACCAAAAGCTGATGAACCGGAAAAGTTATCCCCAGATGAAAGATTACGTATATTGGATGCTTTAGCCAATGGTGAAATAACCCCGGAAGAAGCTCAAGCACAACTAGCAGGAAAGAAACCAGAGTAAAAGGAGAGACCGAGATGACGAGTCCAGAAGAGAGAATAAAAATCTTATCGATGTTACAGGATGGTGTAATTAATGCAGACCAGGCTGCCAAATTATTAGAAGCCTTAGGTTCATCAAGTGCAGAAACAAAATCCCCTGCACCCCAGCCCACATATGAGAGATCAGGAGGAAGTAGCCGACCTGGAAAATTTTTTCGTGTTCGCGTAACGGATACTGACACTGGAAAAACGCGTGTGAATGTTAGGCTACCAGTAGGATTAGTCGGTGCTGGATTAAAAATGGGAATGAAATTTAGCCCGGAAATTGAAGGGATCGACCCCGGTGTAATTAATGAATTTCTTGAAAGTGGCGAAATCGGTCAAATCGTAGATGTGTTTGATGAAGAAGATGGCGAGCACGTCGAAGTATTTATTGAATAAGAATCTTTAATCAATCCATTAATCATACATACAAAATGCCCTCTAAACAGAAGATGGTTTGCATCTTCTGTTTTTATTTATTCAGTTGGTATCTGATTAAAATCCTGAAAACGGATCAGACAATTATTCTTAACATCAATGAGATCCAATCCAACCGATTTAAACCCTTCCCAAAAAGAAATCTTTTTGACTTTATTCTGAAAAACCTCACTGTTCTTGTAACACGCTTCCAGGTAATAATTGGGCACTTTGGGGCTGAGGTGGTGGATATGATGAAACCCAATATTTCCACTGAACCATTGCAGCCATTTTGGCAATTCGTAATAGGACGCCCCTTCTAAAGCAGAGGCGACATAATCCCATTCTGCACTTTCTGCCCAATACACCCCTTCAAACTGGTGTTGCAGGAAAAACAACCAGATCCCTACCGCACCTGCGATCCAGATGACCGGCAATTGAATGATGAGGTACCCTTTCCAACCTAATGCCAATACCATACTAATAATCATCGCCAATAAGGCAAGATTGTGATAAATCTGAAATCGGGTTTCTTTCTTCCCCAAAATTGGACGGGGGATGCGGTTACTGATTAGAAACATGTACAATGGTCCTAATATAAACATTACCAATGGATGTCTGAAAAGACGGTATCCTACTTTTCCAATGGCAGACTTAGAACGATATTCGTCGACAGTCAGGGTCATCACATCGCCAATCCCGCGTTTGTCCAGATTTCCACTGGAAGCATGGTGAATAGCATGCGTTTTCGACCACTGTTCATAAGGCGTAAAAACAAGAACACCCAGGAAGAAACCAACGACTTTATTCGTCTTTGTAGAAGGAAATAAGCTATTGTGACCACAATCATGAAAAAGAATGAATATGCGCACCAAAAACAATGCTGCCAGGATAGATAAACCAAATGTGATCCAATACGAGTACTGAAGACTCCAAATCATCAAACCCCATAGGGCAAAATAAGGGATAACGGAATTGAGGATTTGGATGATAGCTTTCTTTGTATTAGCTCTGGCATAAGGAGCTATAAACGGTTTGAGATTTTTCATTGTAGGATTTTCAACCTGTGATTTTTCCATAACGACCTCCAAAAATTTTGTCATCTTAAATGTAATGGAAAATAATTCTCGGTACATCCACCTCAAGTCATATTAATTAGCATGCTTTTTTCTATGCCAATATATGACATTTACGGCTAATTTAGGGGAATATAAATAACTCCTCCAAATATAAAAGGAGGAGTTATTTATTCTCTTCTCTTTATAAATCAAAACCACTTCACTACAGCAAGCGCTGCAAATGCGATTAACACCACCAAAGCTCCGATAATCACCTGCCACGTTTCCTGTTGGTCGACCAATCGATACCCTTGCAAGTCAGCGCGCATTTCCCACAATGGTCCGGCTGTCCAGGCAAACACCAAGCCACCGATTAATCCACCTAAATGCCCCCAGTTATCGATCATCGGGTTTAAACCCAAAACTAAATTTATCCCCAAAATTAAAATGATGTTCGTTAAGATAGGTCTGGCACGATTGCCAAAAAAGCGTCTATTACGGTAAATAAAGACACCTTGCGCTGATAGCATGCCAAATATGGCTGTAGATGCACCTAACGATGGATTGGGAGTCAAAACGAATGAGACCACATTGCCTGCAAATCCGCCCAGCAAATAGAGGACCAAAAAACGTCCATGCCCATATTGGTATTCAAGATTTCTTCCAAAAATATATAAGGCATACATATTAAAGCCAATATGTGCAATGCTGCCATGCACAAATATCGGTGTAATAAGACGCCAAAATTGCCCGGAAAGAATTAATTGATTGTACTTCGCCAAATATGCAGCTGGCAAATCAACCCCCATGGTACTTTGGGTAAACATTTGTGCGAGATATACCAGGATGGTGATACCCAGAATTGCATAGGTCACCAATGGCTTTGAGGCAGGGTTATCTACTTCCACTCGAACCGATTGAGGTGGAGGTTGAGACGTCTCATATTGTTGCGGAGGTTGTTTATAATTTGAAAATTTCATAATGTAATCTTTCTGGGAATAGTGCGGTGGTGTTCTGCGTTGATGATATCAACAATCGTGTCGACTGCTTCATCAAGTTGATTATGACGGTTGACGACCATATAATCAAAAATGGGTAGATATTCCAATTCCCATTTTACTTTTTCAAGTCTGATTTTCATGCTCTCCGGTGTCTCCGTTTGACGGCTATTCAAGCGTTCATGCCATTCTTCCACACTGCTAGGAATTAAGAAAATCATGACTGCATCCGGATTGAGTTCACGTAATTTGGCTGCACCTTGCACATCCACACGTAGAATAACGTCCAATCCACTTTCCATAGCCTTGCGAACTTGGATTTTGGGGATCCCTTTATAGTCTTCATAAACAATTGCATATTCAAGCAATTCATTTTCGGCAATCATATTTTGAAACTCTTCTTTACTGTAAAATAAGTAATCTACCCCATGCGTTTCTTCCGGTCTTGGTTCCCGGGTTGTGGCAGTAACCACAAAATGAATCGGGACATTCCTTTTTTTCAAGGCCTGCAATGTCACATCTTTACCCACACCAGAGGGCCCTGATAAAACAATTAATAAAGGCTCAGGTTTTAACAAATCGAAACTAATACTTTCATTTTCACGCATAGGACCTCTGGGCTTTGTTTTTTGATTTTCCAACTTGCTGAAAAATCCATTTTGACGATATTAGTAAATCCATAATAATCAAATTATAATGGATAAAAGCTTCCTAACAATTAATTGGATAAATCCTTCGTCAATAATAGGAAGCAAAATTTACAAAAAAGGATTTCTCATATGCCGTTATATGAATTTCGTTGTCTAGAATGTAAAAAACGTTTTGAAGTATTTATGACATATGCTGAATATGGCAATAAATCAGTCACCTGTAAACATTGTGGTAGTGACAATGTCACCCGAAAAATCGGAAGAATAAGGATCGCTAAATCTGAGGATAGCCGTTTAGATGATTTCACAGATCCTTCAAGCCTGGAAGGTTTGGAAGATGATCCGAAAGCACTGGGAAAAATGATGCGCCGCATGTCAGGTGAATTAGGGGAAGAAATGCCGCCTGAATTTGATGAGGTGGTTGATCGCCTGGAGAAAGGTCAATCGCCAGAGGATATTGAGCGAGACTTACCCGACCTGGCAAATGATCTGGATACACCAGGAATAGGCGGTATGGGTGGAGGCCTGGATGATGATTTCTAAATCATCCTGATCATCAATTTATTGGGCGAGTATTTGTTGTAAACGCTCAAATGAAGTAACCCAGGCGATCCGTTTTACAAATTCACCTAAACTTTCACTCTGGTTACGAAAATCTCGTACTGCCTCACCAACCGGATCTTCACCAGCTGCACCGCCAGGCTGGTCGGCATATGCCCCGTGAAAGGCAAAATATGCCTGGTTGAGTCGCCGAAGATTGTATCCGTTGGCAACAAAGATTTGTCGACGTTGTTCCATATATTCTTCTGCTTCTTCTATCTTTCCAGCTAACAATAACGCATCAACTGTCACTCTGGTTTCACGCATCTCCGCACGAAAATCAAAGACCGGCTCCTGATTTTCAGGAACAACAACTTCTCCACTTTGGTCAATGGTTTCAACAACAGGCTTAGGTTTCAGGATTGGGTAAAAGGTATCAATGATTAAATTTCCCAGTTCTTTACCGGCAATCGATGCGGTTGTTTCGTTGATGGTTCTCAACTCAGGTGTTTGGTTATAGAGCATGCCTAACGGCCTCAGGGTCAAAAAATTGTGAATCCATTCGTGCGATACAACTTCTGTTAACCAGGTCAAACTACTGGTTTCCATTACCATTGTCGGGTACACGCCTACCCCACCTACCTGCACCACCAACGCAGATACATTCAACCTTTCTTCCACTTTTTTTTCCAATTCGACAATCTGATCCAATGTTAATTCAGGTAACAAAGAAATATCAGCATCCTGGCGAATCTCATCTCTTGGTGAAACGATGAGAGCGTACGGCATGGAGGTTGTGTGGTATTGAACCGGAGGTAATGGTTGTTGTAAAAATCCAAGTTTTGAATTGCTGTTGACATACGAAACTTGCGATTGGATAATCGCCTCAAACAAATAACCAACATGCCTTAGTTTTTCTTGTACAAGTCTCTGTTCATTCAAATACGGTTCTGCAAATGTTTCAGGGTTTAATAGGGTTGGGTCAGCATAAATATTATTTATGGTGTCTTTGAGTTCGTGTTGTTGGTTGATCAGGCTGAAATATTCTTGCACCACCTGTTTTTGCTGTTCTTCGCTCATATAACGTTGCGACCCTAATGAAATTTGCGCTGCTTTACGCCAGATTGTTTCAATTGTCCAGGTTACATAATCGAACTCAATCGACCGGGTATCGATCCGAACAGTTTCCCTGAATTTCAGTGAAGGCACACCACTATTGCTCATTATCAAAACAATGATTAACCCCCAAAAAATATTTTTACCAATAATTTTTACCCAATTAATCATACTATATACAAACTTTATACATTAATGTTTTCTCACTACAAACAAATGATATCCTTATTTATAGAAATTTTAACATAGAAGAGAACAGAGTCATTCTAATAAATTATTAATGTTGAGATGCTCAATTTGGATTACAATTAGCCAAAATTTGATTGGGCAACTCCTAACGAAAATGGTTAGAAAGAAACTATCAAATTTATTAGGAAATAGTGAGTTGAATACAAAGATCTTGGTTTTTGACTGAGATTTTTAGGAGTTTAGGAAGGGAAACATGAAGAAAAAGATAATCATCCTGCTAATCATTGCAATTGTTGCTACAGGCATCTTCTTCGGTGTACGCTACGCCCAGGAAAATGCCACAAAAAATATGGCATCATCATTCCAAACAGTGACAGTAACAAGAGGAAACTTAACCTCATTGGTAGGTGCTACGGGTACTGTTCGATCAAACCAATCAGCACTCGTCAGCTGGACCACCAATGGTAATATTGAGGAAATAAATTTTGAATTGGGGGATATGGTCAAGGCAGATCAGATTTTAGCTACATTGCGAGAATCTTCTCTTTCGCAAAACATTATCCTGGCGGAAGCTGATCTCGTCATAGCCAGGCAGAACCTGGACAATTTATTAAATTCAACCTTGGCGCAAGCCCAGGCCCAAGCAAATCTTGCAAATGCAACCGACGCGTTAGACAAAGCTGAAACCCGAAGAGAATCCAAGGAGTTTCAACGTGCTTCCCAAAACACGATTGATGAAGCGTACGCCAATTACATTATCGCGCTCGACAACGCCAAAGAATGGGAAAAAAGATACGATAATGTCGACCATTTACCGGAAGATGATCCGATGCGAGCAGCAGCCTTTGCAGAATGGGCAGCTGCAAAAACAATCGCCTACAGAGCAGAAGCAAATTGGCGATATGCCCAGGGACTGCCCAGTGAAAGTGAAATTGATATCGCGGATGGCAACCTTGCCTTAGCACAGGCTCAATACAATGATGCTTTAAGAGAATGGGAACGCCTTAAAGATGGTCCTGATCCAAACGACATAGCTGCAGCTGAAGCAAGAATCACCGCTTTAGAAGCTACTCTTGATACAAAAAACCTACGGGCTCCATTTGGGGGCACCATTACAGAAGTTCGTTCCAAAGTTGGCGACCAGATCGCTCCTGGTTCAATCTCTTTTAGAATTGACGATCTCTCGCATCTTCTTGTCGATGTCGAAATTCCAGAAGTAGATATCAATCGTGTAAAAGAAGGTATGGAAGCACACATTAGTTTTGATGCTATCAATAATAAAGAGTATCGGGGAGTCATCACCAAGGTCGCACAGGTTGCCAACATCACCGCTGGAATTGTAAACTTTACAATTACCCTGGAATTATCTGATGCTGATGAGAGCGTGCGACCCGGTATGACAGCTGCTGTAAATATCATCATCGAAGAAATCGAAGATGTTGTCATTGTCCCCAACCGCGCTGTGCGTCTGTTAGAAGGTCAGCGGGTTGTCTATGTACTCAAATCCGGTGAATTAATGCCAACCCCGGTAGAGATCACCATTGGTGCATCCTCTGATCTACAAAGCCAGATTATTGATGGCGAAGTCCAGGTTGGTGACACCCTGGTTCTCAACCCCCCAATTGAATTTATGCCTCCTGGTGGTGGCCCAATGGGCGGATTTTAGAGGTTATGATGGATGATTGGGTAATTAAAACCCATGATCTGAAAAAGATCTACAAAATGGGTGAGATTGAGGTTCGCGCATTGGATGGCGTCGATATTAAGATCGAGCGTGGTTCTATTGTTTCTATTATGGGACCATCGGGTTCGGGAAAATCAACCCTCATGAATTTACTAGGTTGCCTGGACCGGCCAACATCTGGTGATTATATATTGGATGGTGTTCAGGTTTCCAAAATGAATGACGATCAACTGGCAGCCGCCAGAAATAAATTGGTTGGCTTTGTTTTTCAAAGTTTCAATCTTTTAACCCGCCAGACAGCTTTATCGAATGTTGAATTACCACTGCGATATGCTGGCATGACAAATAACCGAAGAGAACAAGCCATCGAAGCACTCAACTCAGTTGGCTTGGGTGATCGAATAACTCACCGACCAACAGAGTTGTCTGGTGGCCAGCAACAACGGGTTGCTATCGCGCGTGCCCTCATCAATGACCCCTCTATCATCATGGCAGATGAACCCACCGGAAACCTCGACTCAAAATCGGGAAAAGAAATCATGGACTTGATATTGTCCTTAAATAAATCCAGAAAGACGACCATTATCATCGTCACCCATGATCCCCTGATTGCCAACCAGACCCAACGCATCATTCATTTAAGTGATGGCAAAGTAGTCAACGAAGAGGTGCCAGCATGAATATAGGTCAGGCAATTATTGAAGCTTTGGAATCATTGAACGCCAACAAGATGCGCTCTGGTCTTACCATTCTGGGCATCGTGATTGGAGTTGCAGCGGTTATCGCTATGTTAGCCGTTGGTAGTGGTGCGCAAAACACCATTACAGGCTCCATCAGTGGCTTGGGTTCCAATCTGCTTTTCGTTTTTCGGGGTGGTAATAACAACGTCCGTAACCCACAACCACTCACGCTGGGTGACGCGAATGCGATTTCTGATCCCTTTCAAGCACCATCGGTTGAAGCAGTCGCACCTTATATCAGCTCCAACCTGCCAGTCACCTTTAGCGGTGAATCGATCAATTCCAGTATTAATGGGGTAACTCCAGAGTATTTATCCGTTCGTAATTATTCATTGCTGGAAGGCGAATTCATCACAGAGGAAAATATCCTCGGTCGCGGGTCTGTGGCTGTGATTGGTGTAGAAGTAGCTGATAAACTATTCGGTCATCGTGATGGTCTGATCGGTGAAACCATTCGCATTGATGGACAACCATTCCGCATCATAGGCATTCTCACACCGCGTGGGGGTAGTGCTTTTGGTAGTGAAGATAATGTGGTCATCATCCCCTTTTCCACCGCACAATCGCGCCTGATCCGTCGTAGCAATGACCACGTTGATTTTATTTTGGTCCAAGCTGTCAACACCGATTCGGTAAACCAGGCAACCGAAGAAATTTCGCAAATTTTACGCGCACGCCATCGTACTGATCTTGGGGCGGATGATTTTCAAATCTTTTCACAACAGGACTTTGTTGCCACTGCGCAAAGCATTACTTCTGTATTAACGATCTTTTTGGGTGGTATCGCCGCCATTTCTCTGCTGGTGGGTGGCATTGGCATCATGAACATCATGTTGGTCTCGGTGACAGAGCGTACAAAAGAAATCGGCTTAAGAAAGGCAATTGGCGCAAGAAAACGTGATATCCTAATCCAGTTTTTAACCGAATCATCTTTGCTAAGTATGTTTGGTGGCATCATCGGAATTGGTTTGGGTTGGACAATCGCTTACGTGGTCGGGTTGATTGCTGCAGCAAATAACACCGAACTAACCCCGGTAGTTGGACTGGATGCCATTCTGCTGGCTACCCTCTTTTCCACAGCCGTAGGTTTGTTTTTTGGCATTTATCCGGCCAACCGTGCTGCAAATCTGCAACCGGTGGAAGCTTTGCGCCACGAGTAATTATTCGTCACCTAAAGAGATCCCTAAATTCCGGGCAGTTCTTACAATATCACCATCCACATCCACTCGCTTTACTATAGATAAAGCTTCGGACAATGGGATGGTGATTACTTTATTTCCCTGCAAGGCCGACATACATCCCAATTCACCACGACCCACCGCACGAACCGCTTCAGCCGCCAAACGACTTGCCAGCCAGCGATCAAACGGGGTCGGGCTTCCCCCACGTTGTAAATGACCCAGCACCGTCACACGGGTTTCAACATCACAGGCTTTTGCCACATACTCAGCAACCTGATTGCTGATGCCCCCCAAACGTGCCTGGTGGATTTCATCTCCCTCCCGCAGAAAAACCTGATCTTGTCCTTTAACAGAAGCACCCTCAGACACCGCAAAAATACTAAAGTGCGAACCTCTACTGATTCGTTTTTTTACTTTTTTACAAATTGAAGCATATTGAAACGGTATTTCGGGAATCAATATCACATCCGCCCCACCTGCGATACCTGCAAAAAGTGTAATAAAACCAGCGTCGCGTCCCATTAACTCCAGCACCATCACCCGGTGATGGGATTCGGCAGTGGTGTGTAACTTGTCAATCGCTTCAGTCGCAGTTGCCACCGCTGTATCAAATCCGAAAGAAAAATCGGTACCCCCTACATCATTATCGATCGTCTTGGGAACCCCGACCACGGGTACACCAATCTGATGTAATTCATTTGCAATGTGTAAGGTTCCATCTCCACCAACTACGACCAATGCATCCAGTCCCAGGCTATGAATTCGTTCCAAAACCTTTTCAGAAGTATCTTCATAGCTAACACTACCATCTGGATTTTTTATCTTAAGGGCAAAGGGGTTTCCACGATTGGCAGCACCCAAAATCGTACCACCACGTGGTAAGATACCACGTACCAAAGTTGAGTTAAGTGCAAAAATGCCACCTTCCTGAACAAAGCCATCAAACCCATTACGCACCCCTAAAACTTCACAATTAAATTCATTTTCAGCTGTTTTCACAACCGCGCGTATGACAGCATTCAAACCTGGGGCATCCCCGCCGCCGGTTAACACCGCTAATCTTTTCATGAAATCCTCCTCAAAAAGCTATTTTGAATAAACTAAAATCCTTGAAATCCCTATCCTCGCAGCAAGCTACGAGGTATTACGGGAATTCACCCGATGGGACGGATTTTGTGGACATTTTCGCAGCAAGCTGCGGGGAAATGCCCTCTTTTCAATTATACAAAAATTTCGTCTGATTTTTTTTTGTAAGGTGCTACAATCAGTGTATGAAATCGGTGATATGGTGGATTCGGCGCGATCTCAGGCTGCAAAATAACCCTGCTTTGCATGCTGCGCTGCAAATCAAATTGCCGGTTATCCCGCTCTTCATCCTCGACCCAAAACTGCTGGAGAATCCCCCTTCTCAACGTCAGGTTTTTCTTTTTAATGCTCTCCACAGTCTCCAGAATGATATCGCCAATCTGGGCAATGCATTAATCATTCGAAAAGGCAACCCCCTGCAGGTTCTGCATCAGCTTTTTCAGGAGACTGAAATTGAAACAATTTTTGCCGAAGAAGATTACAGCCCCTACGCCTTACAAAGGGATCAGTTGGTTCAACAAGCCTTCCCATTGCACTTAATCGTAGGATTAACCATCCACCACCCTCAACAAGTTTTGAAGAGTGACGGCACCCCTTATACCGTCTTTACCCCTTTCAGCAAAAACTGGAAGTTGTTTCCGAAAAACAGGATCTATACCTCGAAACCTGATCACTTACCGACCACACCCATGCCATTAAGCTCCCTTGAGCTTCCGGAGAGCACTCCGTTAACCTCATTTCCAGCTTCTGAAAAGGAAGCCAACTTAAGATTACATTCTTTCCTCAATGCGCCAATCTTCCAGTATGCAACAGGTCGCAACATGCTCGATCAGGAAGGCACTTCTACCCTTTCACCTTATTTACGCTTTGGTTTGATCTCCATTCAGACCGTTTATCAGGGTGCGTTAAATGCGCTGCAAACCGCCCAAACAACTGAGGAGAAAAAAGGGGTTGAAACCTGGATCAATGAGTTAATTTGGCGTGAATTTTATATCTCCATCCTGTATCACTTCCCAAATGTCCTAAAAGAAGCCTTTTATGCCCATCGCCGGCACATCCCCTGGCACAATAATGCCTCCGAACTCAAAGCCTGGCAGCAAGGGCTTACTGGATATCCGATCGTGGATGCCTGTATGCGCCAACTCAATCAAACCGGCTGGATGCACAACCGTGGCAGAATGATTGTGGCTTCCTTCCTCACCAAAGATTTTTTACACAATTGGCAGGAGGGTGAACGCTACTTCATGCAAAAATTAGTGGATGGTGACCCAGCTGCCAACAATGGTGGCTGGCAGTGGACAGCCGGTGTGGGTACCGATGCTGCTCCCTACTTCAGAATCTTCAACCCCATTTTACAATCCAAAAAATTTGATTCTCAAGGGGTATTCATTCGAAAATGGCTACCAGAATTAAAAGATGTACCTAAAGCCTACCTTTATGAACCCTGGACGATGCCTGCAGACGTGCAGGAACAATCCCATTGCATAATCGGTAAGGACTACCCACAACCCATCGTCGATCGCTCGATAGTTAAAGATCGGGTCATGAATGCTTTTCAAGTTAGCCAATAATTTTTGATATAGCGATAGTAAGGAACCTGCCGTATAAGTCAGGTTCCCCATCCACTATTACTCTTGTGTAGTTTTCTTACAAAAATAAACCTGCAGCAAGCCAAACGTTTTCAGCTAATCCTGAACCTCCCATGAATTGGTCGTATGGCAATTGGAGCATTGTGCGTTAGGATGCCCCTTTGGACTCGTATGGCAGGATTTGCAATCCGTTAAACCCGTGTGATCAAAGTCTACATTACTCCACGATGTAGTATTGTGGCAATTCGAGCATTCGCCAGTCCAATGCCCGGACGGAGCTTTATGACAGGTGCTACACGTCAATGTACTTCCGGAATGGTTGTAATCAGCAGTCCAACTGGTCGTCGATTTATGACACAAAGTACAATCCCCGGGATAATGCCCGGCTGGTGCCGAATGACAGGTGCTGCAATTGCTTGCCCCACTGTGGTAAATCAATGTGGCCCAGGAGCTGGTGGTATGGCACGTCAGACAGGTGCCGATATAATGATTCGCTGGCGCACTATGACAATCTGTACAGTTAGTCAAACCAGCATGGTTCACCGATATTTGCAACCAGGAGGTGGTATTATGGCAACTGGTACAGGCAGCTGGGTAATGCGGTACTGGTGCACGATGGCAACTGGTGCAGGCTATCAATGCCGAATGGTCCACGTTGATCTGCTGCCAGGAATTTGTATTATGGCAGCTCAGGCAAGGTCCAGGATAATGCGCCGTTGGGACGGTGTGACAGTCGGTACATTTTGTTAATCCGGAATGATTGACAGAAATGTTCAACCAGGAATCCGTATCATGGCAACTGGTGCACACAGCCGGGTAATGATTTGCCGGGCTGGAATGACAATTGGTGCAGTTGCTTAACACCAGATGGAAGAGTGGTTTTTCCCATATATAAGTGCTGTGACAAACACTGCATTGTTCGTTATACCCTTTTTCAATATGGTTGGCAGGGGCCGTATGGCAAGACTTACAATCCGCAGCGCTATTATGTTCGAAGAGCAAATCTCTCCAGGAAGTGGTTGAATGGCAGGCACCACAATTGGTCGAAGAGAGGTGGCTGGCGGGTTTGTCCTGCACATGGCAGGTGACGCAATTGGTATAGTTTTCATGATCAAATGATGCCGGCAACCAGCTGGTTACACTGGGATGACAATCCGCACACTGCTCACCAAAATCCGCCCGATGGCCAACCGGCGTATGACAATTTGAACATTGCATGGTCTTGGCGCAATCAATCTCCTGCAAATTTGCTGGAACAAATTTGTCTTCATAATGACAACGACCACAAATCTCTTCATGTACAAACGAGACATCCTGCCAGCTTGTCGTATTTTGATGGCACATCAGGCAATCCAGCAAATTTTGATGTGAATTCAGCGATGAACCCTTTTCCTGATTTAGACTCGTTAAAAATGTCTGATCCGGTAATTCTGGTTCCAACGCCGGATTGTCATTCTCATGGCAAACCACACAGGTAAATGTATGGGGATGGTCAAATTGTTCGATGTTCCAGCTTTTTATGGAGTGGCAGTAGCGACAATCACCGAAAAAGTGATCCGGATATTTATCCATATATTCCAACGGACGGTAAGCATCCGTTCCTAAACGCGCTGAAAAATAGACTTCACGCAGGTGACAATCCGAACATCGCGACTCCGGATCCATGTATAAACCATCCGCATGGCAACTCATGCAATCCGTTTCGGTATCTACCTTCGTCGCACCTTCTATAGGTTTAACTGCAAGCGATTCCTGTTTCACCACCATCACTGGTTCTTCTGACCCAGTCACACGAAACAATGAGTAATGAGTGGCAGCGACTTTCAGGATATCGGATGAAGATAGGGCTATTTTTAAACTTTCCACCTTTTCGCGAAAGTAAACCAGATCTTGGTGGTTGACCGAACTGGGCATGTTATCTAAAACCGCTTCTACCCTGCGCATCAACGGATGGACATTGTGATAATAAACAACCGCATAATCCCAGTCCAGCAAGTTGATACTCTCAATGGCTTTGGTCAAAATCTGATCAAAAGCTTCAATGGTCGGGCGTACCTGTTCAATTTGGGTGATCGCCTCAAGATCCTGCAAGCGGCGATCAACCAAATCAAAGTACCTTTCCACCCGCTTTTCAGTGGAATAGGATAACTTTACCCGGCCAAATTCAACCGTGTTTTGTAAGGGAAATAAGAAATCTCCAGGTTTATATGGGTGTGCTTCTACCAGTAAAATGACGAACGTGAATAAAAGAAAAATTGTAACTATGGGGGCTAACAGTACTATTCTGGTACTTTTCATCGGTCGCGTCCTTTCGACGTATTAGCCCCGACCCTATTCATTGCTTACTCTATTATACAAAATTAATTTTTTTTGAAATAATCTTCTTGGGTTAATGGTCGAAGGAGCGGTTCCGCTAACCGCTTCTTCTAATCTCCTGACCCCGAATTCTCTCCTTTAATTTCGTAATAATTATCGTTTTTCAATATTATTATTTAATCTTCTCCTGTTTCTTCCGGTGGTACTTCGGTTGGTGTCTCTGTCGGTACTTCGGTTGGTGTTAAGGTTGGTAAAGGTGTTGCAGTTGGTTCCAACGTTGCGGTTGGTGTTAAGGTCGGCAATGGGGTATTGGTTGGTAATGGTGTTGGCGTGGGGGGAACATACCAGGTGGTGGTGTTGTGACATTGAGAACATTGCCCGCGTGGGTGATCAGCCGGGCGTAAATGGCAAGCCTTACAATCAGTAAAGCCGGTATGATCAAACACCACATGCGACCATGAATCGGTAAAGTGACATTTCGAGCACTCTCCCGTCCAGTGCCCATAAGGTTTTGGGTGGCAGGTGCTGCAAGTGTAATTTAATGTATGGTTATAGCTGGAGCTCCAACTGGATGTGTTGGTATGGCAGGTCTCGCAACTACCCGGATAATGCCCAATCGGTGCTAAATGGCAGCTGCTGCAAACCGTTGTTGAATATTTATGAACATCTACCGTTGCTGCCCAGGTACTGGTGGAATGGCAATCTTTACACAGTCCTGGATAATGATTGGCAGGAACTTTGTGGCAATCCGTACAAGCTGTCATACCCGCATGATTGACGCTAACCGCCAACCAGGAATTAGTAACATGGCAACTGGTACAGGAAGCGGGATAATGATTCACCGGTGTCTTATGGCAGTTACTACAATTGCTCATCGTATGGTTGAGTACCCCACTTTTCCAGGTTGAAAGACTATGGCAGGAGTTACACTGACCCGCTTTATCACCCGTATGATTGCCTGGCGCTTGATGGCAGGATTGACAATTCGTTGATATAGAATGATCGAATACCAACTCCCCCCAGTCTGTGGCGTTATGACAGCCACTGCAGTTGCGCGTATAGTGTTTTTCATCCGGTCGGTCTTTAAAATGACAGGTGAGGCAATTCGGATAGGCGTAATGATCCACTTCAGCCGGCAGCCATTTTTCGAAACTCTGGTGACAATTGGCACATTCACCACCATACTTGTCTTTATGAAGATCATAGGTGTGGCAGGTCTGGCAGGTCTGATCACTCTTGCATTCGGATTGCCATGCACTCAAACTTAACAATGCTGGTTGCTCTTCATGGCAACTCCTGCAATTCGAAAATTCGTGTTCATATTCATATTCTGCCCAGTCTTCGGTATCCGTATGGCAATCAATGCAATCTCCATGATAGTGATCCCCCACCATGGTATCAACATCTCTCCTGGCTAAACTGATAAAGCTGAAAGGGCTGGCTGCCACCTGCTCTTTTTGTGGGTAACTATCATAATGGCAGGAAATGCATTCGTATACCCCCTCATGCTCAAATTCCTCAGGCTTCCAGTCAACCGCAATGTGGCAATCCGAACACTCATTGCCAAAGTGATTCACATATGCTTTTTCACTGCGTTTTAATTCATAATCATCTTTCTCTAATAAAACAGCCAAAACCTCTTTTCGAATATGACAGGTGGAACATTCTGTCGATTTTTCCACATAAATACCATCCGCATGGCAATCTTCACACGCCAGATTCTCGTGAGCATCGGTTAACTCAAACTCCAAATGTTCTACTTCTTTTTCAAGAAATGGGATGGCTTTCGGAAGAATTATGGATGGAATGGGTGGTGCCATGACCACTTCTTGTATTTCCACCGCGGTAGTGGCAGCCTGCAAGGTCGAAATTTTCTCCTGCAAGGCAAGCAGATGTTCGTGCTGAATGTCCTTTTCTAAGGAGGATAGAACAATATCTGTTTGTAATAATACCTTTTCTACATTTTGATAATACGTAATGGCTTCATCTTCCGGAATTGATTGAATGCTTTGAATCGCCTGTGTCAAAGCCAGGTCAAAAGCGCTCACCGCTGGTTGAACACGCTCCACTTCAGAAACCTTCGCCAGATCTGCCAACCGTCTTTCAACCAGCTCAAAACTTAAGTCAACCCGCTCGGCAGGATTCTTAGCCAAATTTACACGGCTGCTTTCAGCGGTGCTTTGCAAAGCGAACAACGGATCACCCGGACGAAATGGATAGGTCTCTGCCAGGTAATACAACCCAAATAATATCAGGATCACCACGGCATTGAGGGCTATCAGTATTTTTATTCCTTTGTTCATATTTCACATCCTCTCTGGACCAGGTCCGGGAAAGTGATTAATCAAGGTTTGTTTGGGGGGGTACCTTTATATTGGTACTCGAAAGGTGGTACTGTGGATTCATAAAAATTCCATTTGGGTAAAGGGGTGCCTTGCGGTTTATCTGGTGATATTTCATCATTGGAAATACCCTGTTGAAGATTTTCTCCAATTTGCTTACCACCATTAAGCGCTTTACCGCGACCCGTGGGATGACACGCAATGCAGTTATTCAGCTCTGCAACCTCATAAGGCTCATGTGCCAACACCATATCCTGCCCTTCATGGCAACCAGCACAGGGATACTCGCTGTAATTACCGGCATGGCAGGTTTCACAATCTTCTATCATTTCATCCCCATGTTGGAATTCAAATGTATGACGGGTAAGCACCGCTGGTGCCCAACCTTGTTCGGTATGGCAGTACGCACATGAATCTCCAAATACACCGGCATGCATTTCAGGTTCTTCATGGCAATCGGCGCAAGCGTTACCCGTTCCAATATATTTTTTATCCTGATGGCAATCAGCACATACCAGATCAACATGCCCACCCTGCAAAGAGAAAGTGGGTTCATGATCAAACCCGGTAATCATGCGATCCTGTCCATCATGACATTCGAAACAACTATATCCATAGGTTTCAATGTGAATAGCCATCTCATCATGGTTCTCTGCGGAATGACATTGCACACAATCAATGGTTTCGATAATTTCACGTACTTTGGTATGGCAGGAGGTGCAGGTGAATTTTTTGCCATCAGTGTTGGTGACATGATTTTGAATACTGAAGCCAGTCATCGCGTAATGATCCACATTCGGGAATGCAAACACGGTCAGATCGGCATCATGCCCCTTATGCTCCGGATGGCAAGTCTGGCATTTGGCAACACCCGGTAAACGTCCGTGCAAAGTGGAAGAGTCACGCCGATCCTGCTCAATTTCCAAATGACAATCCTGACAACGCGTGTCGGTCACACAGTGGATTGGGGCATGACAATGCTGGCAATCGCTTTTTAACTCAGCGTGCGATTTGACCCCACCTAATTCGATCTGTTCCACTTCCATCCCGGACAAATCGCCAGGACTTAATAAATAAGTGGCATAAGTTTTCACATACAACAATCCACTGGCAACCAGAACGACAAAAAAGATGATGCCTCCCCGTGCCCACCAGTTTAGTTTTTTCCAAAACTTCATGACTATTTTCATCATCCGCCTACTATTGAAGACAAAACCAATCGACCTTCTCTATGGTGTAGAAACTTCTACTGAAACACCTTCATTCAGATCATTCACCTCATTGATGAGGATCGCTTTTTCTTCCAAACGAGATGGGTGCTTCAATTCTGGTTGCTGCTCCATTATCTGCCTTGCTTCTCCCTCCACACCGGTGGGGTGGCAGTCAGCACATGTATCAAATTCCTTAATATCCTCTGCCAGGTGCACTTCCTTCATCTCTTCATATTGGTGGTTATCATGGCAGGCAAAGCAATCATAGACACCATATTTCGCCGGATGGCAGGTCTGGCAGGAGACTTCACCCTCACCACCATGATCCAGCAGGAAGATATGGCTGGTTAGTACCGCCGGTGTCCAGGCAGTAGCACTATGGCAACGCGCACAATTCACGCCAAACAAATCGGCATGAATTTCAGGCTCTTCGTGGCAGCTCGCACAGTGATGCGGATCATCCAGATCCTCCACACTCATATATGCCACACCACCTTCGCCTTCAGCAATAAATGGTTGAGTAGCACCGCGTACCGCTGCCACTTGCGACACCATAATCCAATCTGCTTTTTGAATCATGGTGACCACTTCATTCAATTGGTAGTCACTCAGAATCCCGCCTTCATCAATATGCCAGGATGCCATTGCTTTGCCATGCGTGGCGCGCGCGATTGATTTAAAAAGCAAATCAGCACGCGCTTCAATCAATGCGTCCCGGTTCAAACCCGGGATCATGCCAATGCCTTCACCCGCGTTTCCGTGACAACCCGCGCAATTCTGCACGTAAATTTCAATACCTTCCATCATATACTGGTCATCCAGTGCTGCTTTTGCCTGTTGCATGCGCTCTTTTTCCATAAAGCCATATACCGGCAATGCAACCACCAGAACCAGCAGAGCAATCAGGCTGATTATTTTTGATTTTTCCATTCCACATCCTCCTTCTGCTCGTTCCTATCCCGGATAACTGACATGTTCCGGTAAATGGTTTTCCCGCACGATCGGCGCGGTGGTATCGACCTTGACCATGCCCTTATCAAAGATCACCGGAAAATAATCCAGTGCTCTGGCAACCAGTTTGTTGTTGAAATCACCCGTCTTGGTGAATGTAGCTGAATGACAGGGACATAGGAATTTCTGCTCGTTTTCCATCCAGCGCACCGTGCATCCCAGATGCGGGCAGCGCCGGTACACCGCCAGAAAACCACTGTCCTCGGTGCAGATCAGGTAAAAATTGCCATCATCTACCTCCATCACCGAGCCGGGGGTAAATTCCTCGATTTTGCCAACTGTCATGATTCCGCCAAATTCTCCGCCAATGCTTCGTGATCGCAGGAAGAGAATGCCAGCTGCCCCCAATTCAACCGCCGCCAGCCCGCCCAACGCCTTCAGGCTGATGCCTAAAAAATCACGCCGGCTGACTTTTTTGGGTAGGCTTAACTCGTCCTTCTCAGGATTAGGGTCAATTTTTGTTTTCATTTCACTACTCCCAGATGATTAAAACGGCAATATCAGCGCCATGTTCTGGCCGCGAAAATATATGCCCACAATTGTTAATAAAATGAGTGCGCTCATCATAAAGGCGAAAATACCAACCAAAGTCTCACTGTGATTTGGTTTCTCGTTCTTAAATAACCAGCCACTGCGGATGAGAAAATAAAGACCCACAAAGACGGCAATGGTGATCAGGAATGGAAAGATACCAATGGTCAGATCGGAATTCAACCCCGGCAACCAGGCAGGCAGGTCATACCAGAACTCATCCAGAATGACCGCCAGCGGAACCAGATAAAGCGCGGTTAATCCACCAATGATGGCTGCGCGTCTGCCAACCACGGAGCGGAAATAAATGCCAATGTCACGCGCATCGCGGTCTATGTAGGGTGTGATCGCCAAAGCTACCACAGCAATCGCCAGCAAACCCATCACCGCCAGTGGATGCATGTGCATTAGAAGTTCCTGCAGCCCCAGGAAGTACCAGGCCGCTTTGGCCGGGTTGGGGGGATTCATCGGGTTGGCAATCGAACCCAAGGGTGCCGGATTGAACATTGCCCACAGCCCGACCACCACCAGCACCACCAAGGCAACTGCCAGCTCGATATTGACCAGGTGTGGGTTGGTGGCTTTGAATTCGGGTACTTCACCCTCTTTTAATTCAGGTTGTGAAATGCCGCCATTTTTGCGTACCTTCCACAGGTGGTATCCCAAAAAGCCCAGCATCAACGCCGGTATAAAGACCACATGCAAGGCGTAGAAATTGCTCAAGGCGGATTGCCCCACCTGCGGACCGCCAAGGAAGAAGTTTCGCACTGCTGTCCCGAACAGTGGAATGTAAGCCATCAAGCTGGTGCCGACTGTGATCGCCCAGTAGGAGAGTTGATCCCACGGCAGTAAATAGCCCGTGAAATTCGCTACCAGAACCATCACAAACAGGACCAAACCGATGATCCAGTTTACACTTCTTCCTTGTTTATAAGACCCGGTCAGGAAAACCCGTACCAGGTGTAAAAAGGTGGCAATTACCAGAAAATTAGCTGACCAGTGGTGCACAGCGCGTACAAACGAACCATACATCACCTGTGTCTCCAGTTGCTGAATGCTGACATACGCATACTCCACGCGTGGATCGTAGCGAAACATCAACAGCAGACCGGTCAGTCCCAGTAATACCACCAGCACAACCGAGATCCCGCCCAGCCCCCAGGTGTAGCTGAAGCGCAAGGCGTTAGCCGGTACCCGGTTGGGATGCAGGTGCAGGATCAGGTTATTTCTCACATGGGTATCACGGCTCGGTGTTGCTTCCTCCGCTTTACGCCGATGGAGAAATCCTTCTCTCAGTGGTTTTAAGATATCCAGACTCATAGTCGTCTCACTTTACGTCACAAAAATTATCGTTGTACTAAAGGTAAAAAGATTGAAAATGAATCACCAGGATCAGGTATGCCTGCAATCCCGGCATAGTAAACCATGCCACGTCCATAACGTAGATTATTGACCTTGAAATTTGGAGCCCCAACAATCACATCCAATCGTGAATCTCCATTGACATCACCAGCGCTGCTGACCGACATTCCAAACTCAGTTTCCGCTTTATTGCCAAACACAATTTCAACTCCAAGGTTTTCAACTTTTATGTTTTCAACTTCAGGTTGATGGATTCCAAAAAACAGGTAGACAGCTCCCATCTTTTCATTATTGACGGAATAATTTGGCATACCGACCAAAAAATCAGCTTTGAGATCACCATTCATATCACCGGCTGCAGCAATGCTGGCACCAAATTTACCAGAGGTTTGCTCCCCACAAATCTTCAGAGGTTCTTCTCTCAAACCAGCTTCTGAACCAAAGAAAAGATACACACAACCGGTGACTATGCCCAGTTCATTTTTTGCATAAGGAGAGCCGACCAGCACATCATCACGTCCATCTCCATTCACATCACCAACTCCGGCAACACTGGCTCCAAATTGAGGTTTAATGATCTCCTCTTCCAGCAGATCATCATCAATATCGCCACATTGTTTCCATGCTGGGGTTAAATCGAGTTCAATATCTGATGAATTTCCGTGGAACAGATAAACACATCCGGCTTGTTCACCTTGTGCATTCCTGGCATACGGTGCTCCGATGACGATATCCGGGTAGCTGTCATCATTAACAAAACCTGCAAAGTCAACGGCCGCTCCAAATTGCGCGCCACCTTCTTCCCCGATCGCAGTCCAATCGGGTGTAGCAGCAAAACCTCCAATGTCTGATTCTGTTGATGCAGCACCATAAAACACAAAAACTTTTCCGTTACTGGTAAAACCTTCAGAAAAATTCTTTGCACCAATGATCAGATCTCCGATTCCATCATCATTGATGTCACCCCCAGCCAAAGCAGAGCCAAGTTTTGCATTAGCGTTATCGTTAATAAATTCCCATTTTTCAAGCATTGGGCGATTCAGTGGTCCGTAATAAACATAGGCAGCGCCTTCGTCTTTACCAGTTATAGCTTCATTATTGTAAGTGCAGGCACCAATCGCAATATCATCATAGCCATCCTGATTGACATCACCTAGCTTGGCTACCTGGCAACCAAAATCTGAACCCTGCTGCTCACTCACCAGTGTCAAAACTGGACCTTTGGAAAGGCCTGCGCCAGATCCCTGAAAGAAAAAGACGGCGCCATATGGATTACCATTTTCACGATACTTCTGCGCGCCAACCATCACATCATCAAATTGAGTCTTATTGGCATCAACAATCACGTTGCCAGCCCCACTGACTGCACTGCCAAAATCCGTCCCTGATTGAAAAAGAGAATAATACTCGCTGATCGGAAAATACCAGTTCGGGTATGCTGATAGAATGGTTTCAATCTCTGCATTCACCAACTGGAAAACCGGCTGAATACTAACGGCACCAACCGCAAGTAATAGGCTGAGGATAAACAAGATAGAAATGGAAAATCGCATTTTTGTTTTCATGATTTGCTTCCCTGGGCGCCTGCCCGATCAGGTTCAGGCAGGCGCCACTCATCATGGGACAGTGAAATAGGTTACTTTGTGGTTAGCGGTAAGAAGATCTTGAAGCCAGTAAATGGAACATCGGCTGCAGTTTGGCCAATATATTTCTTGACATTCACAACCTTTGACCACTTGGCGGGATCATCATTGTCCTTTACCTGCAGAGCAAACTCATACCAACCATAATTTCTCGTTGCCCAACCGGTTTCACCTGGATTCTGCCACCCCGTTCCCGACCAGCCTTCAGAAAGAACACGAGCTGGAGCATTGCACGCTTTACCACTGAAACAGTCCAGACCCATTTCTTTGTAAGCATCTTCTAATTCTTCTGGGATTGGAACACCATTGATCGTCCAGACATATTCCTGGATTGGAAGGTTGATATCACTATCACTTAATGTATCCAAATCTCGTGCTGAAGCAACCAGAGTAATGATTTGATCTTCCTCAACCCCATAGACTTCCTGCTCACTGGTTAAGATCTTTGCTACTGGTGCTAAATTCATTAGGCTCATAGTTTCATCATCAAGGAACATGACTCTTCTGAAAATAGCATCACTTTCCGATACATTCTCATACTCATCTTCTTGCCATTGGTTCCAAATGGCATAGTAGAAAGTACCAGCATTGTTGGCAGTGTTGGCTGCTTCACCGGAAAGATCTTCTCGATCATGTTCTAACCAATCAAAACCAAGTAAGGGTTCATTTGGGACCAAAGGATTATTGTATTCAACCAGCTCATAATCATCACCAAAGTTGTAAGCACGGCTGTAGAAGAGATCCATTGGAACTGCTTCGCCTTCAGCAACAGTGGTGTTGTCACCAGTTTCATAGACAATGAAGAATTTGGATGGGTCTCGATTTAGATCATCCCAATATCCTTCCCACCCTGTTTCTTTGAGATCAGTGATGGGTAACATCTTTAAACCACCTGTAGGTGTGTAACGCGGATCCAGGATAGTGATCTTGTTGCCAATCAGTTGTGATAGGTTGCGTGCTTGTTCAAATTCTCCTTCGCCATATTCGGTACAGACGGTATTAATATCCTCTTTATTTTTGTAATTTTCACAAGTTTTGGTACCATCTGCTTCGATTACAACCTCAGTAGGATATTCTAAATCTGTAAGAAATTCACCTGGCAAGGTCGTCCATGTCTTACCACCATCAAAGGAGCGGCGGGCATACAGGTTATAGTGATCATTGCCCACACTGTTCGCCATCCAGTTTGGTGACCAGGCATACATCATCATGATGAAGTCGCCATCAATGAAACCACGATGTCCTTTAGCCACATCATACGGATTTTCCCAGGATTGATCATCTAAATTGCCTATGTTAGTCTCATCAACAGTAACCCCATAATCCGGCCCAGTTTGAACCCATTCAGTTACTTTTGGATAACCATCAAGTTCTGAATCTGGCCACGGGAATTGATCAGCACAATCACCTGCAACACCATCACAGGAAACGATACTGGTCCCCGAAACATTGATCATATTGCTAACACAAAGGCCTTCAACATAATATGGATTGGGTCCGGTTTCACCAGTGCGATAATCATCATCATCCAATGTTGCTGGAAGAAACTCCCATCCACTGGTTCCATCCAGGTCTTCACAAACAAGGTTTTCATACGCATAAGGGTTAAAACCCTCTGGTAGACACAGTTCATCTGCATCAGGATCCCCATCCAACTCACAAGCTTCCCAGACTACTTCATCTGGGACTTTGGTCAAGCGCAGGAAGATATCTGCTGGACCACCTTGATTGAGGATACCTTGTTTTACAATCAGGACTGATGAAATTCCACTCGGTCCAAACTGATGAATTGGTTGACTCATATGTGAGAAACGACGTGCAATTTCGGTTTCATAGAATTGATACTCTAAAGAATCATAGTCATCATCAAGAAGTTCAAAGAATACACCAGTTTCATGGTTTACAGCTGGTTGATTGAGCATGCCACCCTGTAAAACAAATTCTGGATTAAGCATATCAAAGCTGTAGTACCACATATTCTTGCCAATATCCTCTGGTGGAATCACATCTTCAGGTTTACCATCCCCCTCAGTATCAACTCCTTCACCTAATGCTTTGGATTCCTCAGCCCCCATGATCACAATCGCGCTATCATACCAGGTCGTGTCATCTGTATCGTCATCAACGAAGAGACTGTTGTAAGGTTGCACATTAACGCGTGGGCGAGACGCCCCCACGCGGCCACCAAGGACTCTTAAATCTTCAGCCTGACATAGGGTAAGAGTTGTACCTCCTGGATTTGTCCAGGAAATCGTATCTGTGCAAAATGTTGAGTCACTAGATTGACCAACAGTTACTGAACCACTGTCTGGTTCCCAGTCAGTTATTTGAAGATCTAAATCCGTTAAGTATGGATTATCATCATCAAAGTTGATAAAACAGTACGGCAAAGATCCCCCATCACCTGTACTACCGCCAATCTTGCACATTGCATTGTCTGTCAATCGGATTGGCATTGCCATGGGTACTGCCACTTTCGGTGTTGTTTCACCTGTGTACTCGGCAATGTCAATATAACCTGTTGTTGATGTATCAGAATCATCGACGACTTGGACAAAATTATCAATAGAGATAAATGAATACCAGAGATCAGTCTGTTGATTAACGACTGCGCCAGACCACCCCTCACCAGGTCCAAGTCCCTGTCCAGGACGCAAGCCTTCAGGATCTTCCTGCCAGGTCATCATAAAGCCTGCGGCGGAATCACCATTCATCTCTAAGCGGTTGGCATCACGGCGACCAGAAGTCAAACGTTCTGCCTTTGTCCAAATAATGTCATATCCGAGAGTACCAGCGTCATCTAATTCCACCGGCAATAATTGACCACGCGCAGACCACACACAGGAATATGGGATTTCACCAACTTCCGGAAAACCTTGCAATTCGTAATCAACCGATTTCTGTGATCCGGCTACACCCCAGATGTCACGTACATATAAATCCGGGACCCCAAAATTGGTTTGTAGTGCATCTATATCTTCCTCTGGCAAAGTGTAAAGAGGAGATCCTCCGTCACAGTATTTGCTTATCCAACCTACCAGCACCTTATCTCCCGCGATTGCGAAGGTCATATTGTGAGCATCACCGGGATATGGTTCGCCATTCGCTAATGTGAATGATGAAAGATCAGCAGACAAAGAAAGATTCGTCCGCTTCCAGGTTGCCCCATCATCTAGCGAGTGGGCAGCATAAGCATCATGCGCTCCCCATCCTGCACCACTTTTGGTTTCTTCTTCAGGAAGACTATCAATGTAAACGGAAACCAAAGGTTTGGCATACTCCCTTGTCCTAAAAGGTGTAGCAGTATCGCTGTCATCATTTACCAAATAATAATCAATTGGCAACAATTCTCCAGACGATGTTTGAGCTTTCACATAGAATGACATATGATTAATATTCGCCCGTTCTGTTTCCTGGTCAGGTGTTTTGGAAACATTTTTTCGGAATAAGAGTCCATCATCTACGTAAATCTCCTCCTCTTCGTCTAAAATGACTTCCTCCGCCAGGGCCGAACCGACGGTCATGCTGAGTAGCATGATAACCGTCAAAATACTCCATAATACTTTTTTAGATTTCATCGTAAATCCTCCTCATCTAAAGTTTGGGTTTGAATAAAAAATAAAAAATCACTCCTTGAATTTCTCTGCATATACACTCCTATTCCGATTTTTTCACTTGTTCCTTCACATACATTTCAAATGGATTCCGCTGTGGTTTGTTGCCCTCTTGGCTGGTCAACTCCCATAAATTGACATATAATTCATATAGAGACGGATAATGGTGACATTCCCCACTGATCACATCCTGCAACGATGCGTGCCATTCTCCATCAACGCTATCTTTCCAAACCCTTAATAAGTAAGAAAAATAATTAGATTTTTGTTCGTACATTGAATCCGGCCTTTATATGAACCATGGTTGTTTTCATTATCACAAGTCAGCGCTAATGGCCTGTGAACCCAGCGTGAATTTTGCGTGAATTAAGATTAGAAATGTTAAAACTTGAGATATTCCTCTTCGGTAATTTCGAAATCCACCTGGATGGGGTGGAAATTACCGATTCACTGCGCACCCGCAAAGAACGCGCCTTACTGGCATATCTGGCAGAGGAACCCGCCATCCTGCAAACGCGGGAAAAAATTGCGGAGTTCTTCTGGCCGAATCGCCCCGAGAATTACGCGCGTATGAACCTGCGTCAGGCACTGCTGGGATTGCGTAGAACCATCGAAGGTGAGAACCAAACCCACAAATTCCTTGAGATCACGGATGAGACCATCGAATTCAACCACCAAGATGTCTGGATGGATACCCAAACCTTCTCTACCTATACGCAATCTATCAAACAACATCCCCATCAAGAATTGCATACCTGTCAGGAGTGTATGCAGAATTTAGAGGACAGTATTGACCTGTATCGCGGCGACTTTTTATTGGATCTGATCTTAAATGAAGTGACCGCCTTTCAGGAGTGGGTGATCCTGCAGCGTGAACGCCATTTTCGCAATCACGTTGAAGTGCTCATAACCCTGAGCAAAGCGTATTATCACCAATCAAATTGGGACAAAGCCTACAAATATGCTTACCAGTATGTGGAGGTAGCACCGCTGGAGGAAGCAGCTCATCGTTTGTTGATGCGCTTGTTAACATTAAACGGCAGGCGTACCGCCGCGCTCCAGCAATATCAGATGTGCAAATCCATCATCAGTCGCGAGTTGGGCATTGCACCATCCCTGGAAACCCAACAACTTTATGAAAAAATCCAGAATAATTTGCCAATTGAACGGATCGACACCGGTATTCTTTCACATCGCGTACCAGATCTGCAAATGGCAGGCTCTCAGGAATCACCAACCCACCCGCTTTATGACCCGATTACCAACATCCCCATGCGTATTATCTTTCTGGATCGCTTGCAGCACGCTCTGATGCGTTCGCGACGCAACCAAATCGACACTGTCCTGGTGGTCCTTTCGATTGGATTTCCCAAACAACCGACCTATAAACCCATCCAGAAAAATCAAATTGATACGCTGATTGTAAGGAGGTTGCTGGGCATGGTGCGCGAAGATGACTCACTTGGGCGTTTGAGTGAAAATGAATATGGCATCATCCTGGAGGACATAAAAGACCCGGCTGTGGTACCGATGATCATCGACAAAATCAAGAGGTCGATTGAAAAACCGATCCAGCTTTTCGATAAGTTGATCAATACCAATTTGTCAATTGGCTGGAATTTCAGCTCGCAGGATGGGTATAACGCCGAGGAAGTTTTTTCCAAAGCTGAAATCGCGATGCGCACCGATCAGTTACACAAATCACTGCACAAAAAACAATCCTAGATTGTGCGGGTGGAACTAAGTTTCCTCGTCTTCAGGCAGTTGCACCGTCTTTATCCTCTTTGCACGGCGAGCAAACCAGCCAATGTGGTTATTCTTCCTCGTCTTCAGGCAGTTGCACGGTTTTGATCCTCTTCACACGGCAAGCAAACCAGCCAACGTGGTTATTCTTCCTCTTCAGGTAACTGGACTGTCTTGATCCAATATGCACCAATCTTACAGACCGCTTCACGCAACCCGCTAAAGGTCACCGGCTTGGTTACGAAACCACTGGCACCTTTATCATAAGAGTAGGTCTTATCTCTTTCAGCGCTGGAGGTGGTCAGCACCACCACTGGAATACTGCGCAAATCCGGATTCTGCTTCAACTCAACCAGTGCTTCCCTGCCATCCTTGCGTGGCATGTTCAAGTCCAGTAATATTAAGTCCGGTCTGGGAGCAACTTTCGGATCAGCATATTCCCCGCGCTGGTGCAGGTAATCCAGCATTTGTTCGCCATCTTCCACAACGAAAATATGCACACTCAACTGGCATTCATCAATCGCCTCTCCGATCAGATAAATATCATCCGGGTCATCTTCCACCAAAAGAATTATTTTCTTCTCAGGAGTTGCTTTCATGATTGCCTTGCCTTTCATTGTTTTGTTTTTTGGGTAAGCGTACAACAATGGTGGTTCCCTTACCCGGGGAACTATGCGCGGTGATGGTACCACCATGGTTATCTACAATTTTACGACAAATGGTCAGCCCCATCCCAATGCCCGGAAATTCTCCATTGGTGTTCAGACGCTGGAAAGGCTGGAAAATACGATCCAGGTATTTTTCGTTAAAACCAATGCCGTTATCCTGAATGCGAATCTCTACCATGCCTTCTTTGTCGGTCTTATTTTTTGGGTAAGGGCTGTAAATATTGATCTCGGGTGGTTTGCCAGGAGAATGAAACTTTAATGCATTACTGATCAGATTTTGAAACAATTGTGTAATCTGCACTTCATCGGCTTCAATCACCGGTAGCTCAGAAACTTCCATAACTGCCTGTTTCTCTTCTACCTGCCAATCGAGATCGATCAATACCTGTCGCACCACTTGCTCCAGATTAACTTTTTCAAACTGGTATGCTCGATTGATTGAACGGGAGAACGTTAGTAATTCGCTCAGTAGGAGTTGCATCCTGCCAGCCGAATCACGCACGCGTTGTAAATAATTCAAGCCCCGCGAATCCAAGGCACCACTATAACGATCCTGCAGCATTTCACCAAAGGTTTGAATTTTTCGCAACGGCTCCTGCAGGTCATGCGAGGCAACATTGGTGAAATTACGCAATTCTTCGTTGCTATGTTCCAGATTCTGAGTGTACTCTTTCAAAGCAGCTACATTCTGATCTCGTTCAAGTTCGCGTTCGGCAATTTCATCCGCCATCTGGTCAAAGGATTGAGCCAGCTGCCCTAATTCACCCATTGAATAGGAAACCTCGGAACGAGCTTTCAAATCCCCTTTGGCCAATTTTTCGGTCGCCGCTACCAGCGCGCGAGTCTGGCGCACAATCAGCACATCACCCAATAACCAGACAAAGATTAATACCAACAAGACCACAACAATCATGATGGTGATGTTGCGTTTTAATGTAAAGTTGGCGGCTTCAAAAGCAATCTCAGTGGGGATTCCCATAATGACGGAAAGGTTTCCTGCAGTTTCTTCAATGTCGCTGATTGCATAAATGGTTTCCTGCCCGCTCAAGCCTTCTCCAATTTTTACACCGCTCTTTTGCTGATGCAATTGGGCCACGATATTGGAATCGGGTAAACGGTACCCGCGCCAACGGGTATTATCCGGGTAATGGGATAGAATTGTGCCTGCTTCATCCATGACAATTAATTCACCGCCTTCCGGCAACCCGGCAGCTTGCGCAAAATCATAAAACCAGATCAAATCCAAAGAAACATTGGCAACATTGGTAAATTGATCCTGCATATCATAGACGGGATAACCTACTGACATCACCGCTTTACCAGTCACCCGGCAAATATGATAACCGCTGATTGTGAAATCAGTCGCTTTAATGAGACTCTGATAATGATCACAAGTTTCAAAATCAGGTGGGGCGTGTTTTTCAGGAGGGCTGCATACGATATTACCTTCCAGATCGGCTACATAAAAGGCTGAGTAGTATTCGAAATGATCTTCAAACATGTGCCAGAAAATAAAATTACACTCATCATATCTTTGTTCTCGAATGGTTGGCAGATGGGCGATGGTTAAAAGGAATGATTTGGCATTATCAACCATCAATCGCTCAACACTGGAAGCAACTTTTGCCAGCTGGATAATCTCAGCCTGCGCATCCTGAATTGCCTGGTCACGCTGTTTTACACCAGCCTGAATCAACAGAAAAATCCCGGGCACTGCGGTCAGGATGGTAATTAATATAAGCCGACTACGAAGCGTGGAGAAAAATTTAAACATGATTTCTCTGATTGAAAAATTGGAAAAGAATGATGATTTTATTATAGCGATTTTATGTGCTTTGCGTTAATCCTTTTTCATCTTTCCCCCACCAAAAAAAAAGAGGTTGACCTTTTCAGATCAACCTCAAGTTTTGCATTATCCGCAGCTTCCGCCGCAGCCTTCACTGCTACCGCAGGTAGCACAACCACCACCCAAGCGGCCTGCAGCAATTTCTTCTTCGGTCGCCATGCGTAAATCAACAACTTTGGCAGTGAAATGTAATTCTTTGCCTGCCAATGGGTGATTTAAATCCAGTTTAACATCACTTTCGCCAATTTCCATAATATTCGCATTGATCACGCGACCCTGTGGGTCGCTCAAGCGAATGGTTTTTCCAATACCAAATTCAAAATTGGCTGGAAACTGTTCTTTGGGAATATCAACGAATGCGTTAGCATCATATTCACCATAGGCTTCAGCAGGTTGCACAGTAATTTCTCGTGATTCACCAATCTGCATCCCAAATAATTCTTTTTCCAGACCGGGAATGATGTTGCGATGTCCCTGGATGAATTGTAGTGGCCCGTATCCATCACTTGAATCGATCAATTGATCATCCACCATTAATGAATAATCCAAACTTACAACCATGTCCTGGGCGACAATATCGGGTGTCCTTACTTCCATTTGATGCTCCTTTTCTACAACTTCTTTTCTAATACAGATAAAAAAGAGACTGTTTCAGTCAAGTTATCTGGCATTATAACAGATCAAATCCTCATTCAACACAATTTGTAAAATTTTTAAGAAAATTAAATGCGAAAGAAAACAAAACCTGACTAAAATTAAGTTAAGGAAGAAAAATGCCTGCAACTGAACGTCAATTTCAGAAACTTGGTAAAAACCCAAAGGATCCACTGGATTTCCAGGATGTGGATATGCTTCTTTCACGTGGTTATTTATTCGAACGTGAGGAACATTTTTCTGAAGCAATCAAGGAATATGCTCGTTATCTTAATAAAAATTTAGATAATGCCTGGGTATGTGCACATATCGGATACTGTTACCGGGAGAATTTTCAATTCAAAGAAGCCTTGTTACTATTGGACAAAGCACTGGAATTAGATCCATTTTATGGCTGGGCTTATGCACAACGGGGGACAACCTACCTCTGGTTGGAGGAATTTGAGAAAGCCCGCAATGATTTGCAGGCTGCCAAAAGCATTTTGCCAGGTGATGCCTGGGTTTTAGCAATGCTAGGAGAGACTCACCGCGAATTACACAATCACGAACAAGCATTAGAAATCTTTTCGCAAGCTCTGTCCATCAAACCAGATTATGTGTGGGCATTGGCACACCGCGGGCGTACTTATCTGGATATGGGTAAATTCTCCGAAGGTTATGAAGATCTGCAACATGCGCTTTTGTTAGATCCCGAATACGCCTGGATCCATTTTAGCCTGGGGGAAGGTTACCGCAAACAAGGCTTAGTAACAGAAGCATTGTCCGCTTACCAAAGAGCACTTGAAATGATGCCTGATTACCCGTGGATATACAGTGCACGCGGACAGCTGTATCAGGAAATCGGTGAACTCGAAAAGGCCTTAGCCGACTTCAACCATCTGGCTGAGTTCTGGCCACAGGATGCCTGGGTGTATGCAGTGCGTGGTGATTTGCTGGAGCAGATGGGGAAAATTGAGAATGCACTGGAAGCCTTCCAATCGGCTGTAAAGTTGCGTGAAGATTACGGTTGGGTCTATTGTCGCATCGGCATCATTCACCGCCTGCATCATGATTTTGACAAATCGCTGGAGGCTTTCAATACCGCCCTGGATTTATTGCCGGACTTCGGGACTGCCTGGGTGGAACGCGCAGAAACCTACCGCCAGATGGGTGAGTATGCCAAAGCAGCGATAGATATCAAAAAAGCTCAAAAATTGCTGGGGGAAGATGCCTGGATGTATGCCGTTCTGGCTGAAGTGCAAAGAGGCCTCAAGCAAACCGAGCAGGCGTTGAAAAGTTTTAAAAAATCCTTAAAAATTGACCCGGATTACGATTGGGCGTTTGCACACCGGGCACGATTGTACCGCGAATTGAAACAATTCGATAAGAGCCTGGCCGACTTTAATCAGGCATTGAAGATCAAACCCAATTATGTCTGGGCATATTACCAACGTGGTGAGTTGCAGCAGGAGTTGGGAAACACGGATGCTGCCTGGGTAGATTACCAAACGACCCTGCAACTTAACCCGAAGTATTATTGGGCAATGGCAGGTTCAGCAGAGATTCTGATTTCGCAACAAAACTTTGAGGAAGCGATCCCTTACCTGGAAAAATTTCTCCTATTTCGGTCCAAAGATCCATGGGCACTCAGCCAGTTGGGGTTGGTTTATGAAAAAACCAACCAGATTGAACAGGCACGCAAAAATTACTGGCAGGCACTTTTATTTGAACCCGACAATGCCTGGATTCAACAACGCTGGGAAGCAGTACAGGATGGATAATTAAAATCAGATCAGGGTGTCTACGACACCCTGATCCTTTTCTCCTGCTTAAACCCCTGATCCGCCTTCATCAAGATTTAGCTATCTAATTCAATTACCTTCTTAATCCTCTACCTTACCTCATCAGGATTTAGCTGTCTAAATCGATAAATTAATCAAACTTCTGATTTTCTTTCATCACGCACGTGATGAGTAAATCTCTACAACCTTGAGTATAACCTCAACTGATTTTTCCAGCGATTCCGCTGGCAAATACTCAAACCGACCATGCGCATTGTGCCCACCGGTAAACAGATTGGGACAGGGCAGACCTTCAAAGGATAAGCGTGCACCATCTGTTCCACCCCGCACGGGGATAATTTTTGGTTCAAGACCCAATTGCAGCATCGCTTCCCTGGCTGTTTCGATGATATGAAATACTGGCAGGATTTTTTCTTTCATATTGTAATATTGGTCACTCATCATCAGGTCAGCCGTTCCTGGACCATATTTATAATTTGCCATGTCTACTGCTTTTTCCAGTAAACCTTTTTGCCACTCAAATTTCTCGCGATCATGTTCACGGATAATATATTCGAGAGTTGTGCGTTCCAGGCTGCCATTAAAGCGCATTAAGTGGAAGAATCCATCGTATTTTTCTGTGTGTTCAGGTCGCATCTGTGGGGGTAGCATGCCCGCAATGTCCATCCCAATATTAATGGCATTGATCATTTTATCTTTAGCTGTTCCGGGATGAACGCTGCGTCCTCTGATGGTAATTTTAGCACCCGCAGCATTGAAGTTTTCATACTCCAACTCACCTAACTCACCACCATCCATTGTGTAGGCAAAATCTGCACCAAATTTCTTGACATCAAACAAATCGGCACCACGTCCAATTTCTTCATCCGGGGTAAAACCGATTTTAAGCGTACCATGTTCAATTTCAGGATGCTCTAAAAGATACTTGACCGCTGACATGATGGCTGCGATACCGGCTTTATCATCCGCTCCCAGCAAGGTGGTTCCATCGGTCGTGATTATCTTCTGCCCAATGTATTGTTTCAATTCCGGAAAATCAACCGGTGACATGATGATATTTTCTTCCTTGTTGAGAACAATGTCACCGCCATCATAATTTTCGACCCACTGCGCTTTGACATCCTTGCCACTCATATCCGGGCTGGTGTCCATATGAGCAATCCATCCAATTACCGGTACTGCTTTGCTGGTATTGGCTGGCAGGGTTGCCATCACATAGCCATTCTCATCCAAAGTGACATCGCTTAAGCCCAACTCATCACACTCCTTCTTCAATAAGCGTGCCAGATCCAATTGTTTCAAGGTACTTGGGCAGGTTTCGGAATTAACATCAGACTCGGTGTCGATTTTTATATATCGTAAAAAACGGTCAATCACATCACTCATTATTTAACTCCCTGTTCTGTGTTTTCATTGATTTGTGAACTTATCAACTAATGAACTTATGAACTCAACAACCAAACGACTCAACGACTCAACAACTCAACAACTCAATAACTCAATAACTCAATAACTCAATAACTCAATAACTTCTTTATTATTCTATAAAGAATAATTTTTGTAAACCAGAAGCGACGAATAATTATGATTGTGAGATAATAGGATTGAAAAAATTTCGGAGGTAATGATGAAAACATATCCGATTCCAATGGTACCCGGACCGGTACACGTTCCGGAAGAAATTTTAAAAGCTTACTTAACCGATTTTGGTTCTCCGGATTTGGAACCAGAATATTTGGAACTTTATAACCAGACAGAAGTGAAAATGAGATCCCTGCTCGGAACGCAGAATCAGATTGTCTTTCAAACCGGTGAGGGCATGATCTCTTTATGGAGTGCCCTCAAAAGCTCTATTCGCCCGGATGACAGAGTTTTGGCACTGGCAACTGGGGTGTTTGGCTTTGGGATTGGCGATATGGCACGTTCCATCGGTGCACAGGTAAAGACAATTGGATTTCCACACAACGAAACCCTGCACGATTGGACCCGCATTGAAGAAGCGATTATTGATGTCAAACCAAAAATAATCACCGTTGTTCATTGTGAAACACCATCCGGTAGTTTAAACCCCCTGGAGAAATTGGGTGAATTGAAGCAAAATCACGACGTACCACTTTTGTATGCGGACATGGTTGCCAGTGTGGGCGGAGTGGAAATTAAAAGCGATGAATGGCATGTTGATCTTGCCCTGGGGGGATCGCAAAAAGTACTATCTGCCCCCTGTGATATTTCTTTCCTGGCCATCAGCCAGGCAGCCTGGAAAATCATTGAAGAGGTTGGCTATGTTGGCTACGATGCTTTACTACCATTTCGTGACGCTCAAAAAAAGATGGAATTCCCTTATACACCGCATTGGCATGGTTTGAACGCCATTCACACCAGTGTGCAACAGCTACTGCACGAAGGATTACCCCTTGTTTACCAGCGCCATGAACTGGTCGCCAATTATTGTCGTGAGCAACTTAAGAAAATTGGATACAAATTATTTGTAGAGCCACCGCATATTGCATCTCCAACTGTTACGGCTGTCCATGTACCGGAAGGTCTTAGTTGGCAGGAATTTGACCAAAAGTTGAGAGAACATGGTTTAGTGGTGGGTGGCAGTTACGGCCCATTGGCAGGTAAAGTCTTCCGCATCGGTCACATGGGTTCCCAAGCCGATATGTCGCTCATACACAAAGCACTGGATGTGCTGGAGAAGATCCAGGTTAATAGTTGACAGTCCCGAGTTGACAGGGTCGATTTCCCCTTGACTATTTCTATACCGATCGGTATAATTGCGTCAGATGAATGAAAACCAGTTAATTATTTTACAAACTGCCTGTCAATTATTTTCTGAATTTGGATACGATGGTGTTGGCGTACAGCAAATTGTAGAGAAAGCGGGGTTAACCAAACCGACGCTTTATCATTATTTTGGCTCAAAACAGGGTTTGCTTGAAGCGATTTTGGTTTTCAACCTGGTTCCTTTTGAAGATCAATTGAATGAAAATTTGAATTACCACGGAGATATTCAAACCAGCCTGCGCAATATTCTTGATTCTTATCTTGATTTTGCTTACCAAAATTCTCGCTTCTTCCTATTATGGATGGCATTGCGTTTATCCCCGCTGCAAAGCATTCCATACCAGGCAATTTTTCCCTTTTCTCAAAAACACCAGGCAGCCTTTCTTCATTTTTTCCAGAATGTGTCACTTCAACACGGCAACATGCGTGGTCATGAACTTGTTCTGGCAAATTCATTTCAAGGTCTGGTATTTAACTTCGCAACCTTATCCCTACAGGATGAGTTTGAATTCAATCTACCACGCAAAAACCAGATTATCCATCAGTTTATGCATGGAATTTTTTCCTGAAAGAGCTGTTATTTTTAGAAGGAGTCTACCGAACGGTAAAAAATATGAACAATACACCAGAATGGATTAAGCGTGCTTTTATATACCATATTTACCCGCTGGGGCTCACGGATGCACCCGCGAATAATCAAATCGATCAACCCATTGAGTATCGACTGGAACAACTCCACCACTGGCTTGATCACCTGCAATGGTTGGGTGTAAACACTATTCTCCTGGGTCCCATTTTTCAATCGAGCTCACACGGTTATGATCTGATTGATTACAACCAAATTGATCGCCGGTTAGGTTATGACGAAACCGCTCAATTATTCTCCAAAGAAGTTCACCGGCGTGGCATGCGCTTGATTCTGGATGCTGTTTTCAACCATAGTGGACGAGACTTTTGGGCTTTTCAGGATTTGCTTAAAAATCAACAGCAATCTCCTTATAAGGATTGGTATAAAGATGTGCGATTTGATCAGACCAGCCCAATGGGTGATCCATTCACTTACCAAACCTGGGACGGCCATTACAGCTTGCCTAAGTTCAATCTAGAGAATCCGGAAGTTCGTGATTACCTTTTGCACGCGACTCGCAATTGGATTGAGAAATTTAACATTGATGGTTTACGTCTGGATGCTGCTGATAACGTGAGCCTGGAATTCTGGCACGCCCTTAGAAATTTCACAACTGATCTGCGTTCCGATTTTTGGTTAATGGGAGAGGTAGTTCATGGAGATTATCAAACCTGGGCAAACGCCGGGCACTTACACAGCGTTACCAATTACGAAGCTTATAAAGGACTTTATTCCAGCTTTAATGATAAGAATTTTTTCGAAATTGCCTATACCCTGGATCGCCAGTTTGGCCCTCAAGGACTTTATAAAGATTTACTGCTATATAACTTTGTCGATAATCATGACGTAAACCGGATTGCCAGTCAATTAGAAACCAAAAAAAATCTAATTCCTCTGTATGTTCTGTTATTCACCATGCCTGGTGTCCCTTCGATTTATTACGGTAGTGAATGGGGTATCATCGGCGAGCGTAATAATTACAGTGATCAAGCCTTGCGTCCTGCATTGAACGTTAATCAGTTGATTGCCCATGCACCAGAACCTAAACTTCCCTTGTTGATCAAGCATCTGGCAGCTTTTAGGAAATCTCACCTTGCTTTACGAACCGGTGAATACCGTCAGGCACTTGTCAACCATCAACAATTTGCATTTTGGCGGGATGGAGAACACCAAAAAATCCTGGTCGCAATCAATAGTGCTGACTCCGCCAGTGAAATAAAGCTGATCCACTTACCAAATCATCATCAAATCAAATCCGCAGATCTCAATGAAATTCATTTCAGCATAAAGGATGATCGTTTGATTTTAACAATCCCCCCACATGGATATGCAATTCTGATCTTTGATTGATGCTATATAGTGAATAGAAAAATTGATACGGCTGTGACTAAAAGTAAAAGAAAAACCATCAAACTAATTTTTAATCGCTGCTCTCGTATTGATTTTTTGCGAGCTTCTGACACAGCCACCGCATCCTGAATGATTTCCTCTATAGCGTATTCTGTCAGTTGAAAATTGTTCACCAAAAGGTCATGAACAGATTCTGTTGATTTATGGTTGGCAATCATTTCACGTGCCTGCCGTACAGCTTGTGCACGCACAGGATTTTCTTTGGGGATCTCAATCGAGCGTTGCTTAGCCTGGTTTATGATGCCAATTTTGTTGAGTGTCATTCGGTATTCGTGCAATGCTTTGCCAATTTCTGGTCGGGTTAACCATAAACCAACCATATTGCCAGGGAAATTTAATGGCGTTTCAAGAAACATGAGATGTTCACTATTGGTAGCATTTCGAAATTTGATCCCACAGATAGGGCAAGATAAAGTTTCATCGTCCTCATCAACCTTTTCAACTTGAATAAAGCCACCCTGGCAAATTGGACAACGGGTAATTTTTTTCTCTACTGTCGATAAATTTCCTAACATCAATGTTTCATTCCGTTAGCTATGATTCCCTATCCATAATTATATAGCCAAAGAAAATAATTACCTGTAATTTTCTTTACAAATTCATTACAGAATTTTTCTTTATCCTGCCATATAAGCGATCGATATTGTCCCTGGCCCTACATGCGCGCCTATTACCGGACTGACATGGGAAAGAATTGCTTCTTCAGCACCTAATCTTTCTTTTAGCTCCGATAAAAGTTCGCTTGCTGCTTCATGTTCCAATGCATGGAAAACGGAAATACGCAATGGTTTACGACCATCAATTCCTTTTTCAACGAGAGCCTCCATGCGTTTTATGGCTTTCTTTTTGGAAATCACACTTTCGACCAATTCGATTTTTCCATCCCTGATTTCCAGAACTGGCTTAATATTCAATGCGGTTCCCAATAGTCGTTTCGCACCTCCAATGCGTCCACCAGCCGCTAAATATTTTAGCGTATCAACGGTGAAATAGACACCAATCTTTGAGTAAGCATCTTTTGCAACTTGAATACATTCTTGTAAACTGGCACCTTGCTGGGCTGCACGGGCTGTAGCCAAAACTTGAAATCCAAGTGCCATAGATACCAAACGGGTATCCATAATTGCAACGGGTTTATCTTTAAACAATTTCAATGCTTGTTGGGCGGAGTCATAGGAACTCGAAATTCCACTAGAAATCCCAAGACTAAGTACCTCATATCCTTCATCTAAGTATTTCTGAAACATTTCTTCATACTGATGAACAGTTACCTGACTGGTTTGAGGCATGCTATCACTTTTTGATAAACGAGTATAGAACTCATCAGGTGTAATATCGACACCATCACGATAGGGTTTGTCCTCCCAAATTAAAGTAAGAGGAAGAACAGCTATCGGGTATTGTTCAACGATCTCCTTTGGTAAATATGCACTACTATCGGTGAGGATCATTACTTTTGCCATTTTTTCTCCTGATTAATATCTCCCAAGTATACTCGAATTAAGTTTTATTTGACGAGTTTTGTAAAAACTAAATCTTAAAATATAGATCGGGATTTAAAAATGGAACATATGCCAGAATAACAGCATGCTCATACAATCCGCTGCGATCAATTAAATTCCCGGTTAACAAACCGATTGCACCACTTTTTTGTTTGGAATTTTGTTCACCAAATACAATATCATCCGCCTCCCCTAATTCTTTTCCATCTTTTACAATTTCTGTAATTGCAGGTGGCAAATAGAAACTGCCCGAACGAGCCTTACCTGTATATTCTTTGGATTTAATAACAACCCAGGCAAATGCACACATCTCACCTTTATCATCAAAATCGATACCACCTTCCACGCCAACCCAATAATCATAATTGGGATATTGCTGAAAACTGAATTCCACCCGGTTCATTGCACCCAAAAGTGTTTCAGAATCGCTGGTTGGCTGGTTGCTGACACCTGAAGGTACTGCTTCCTGTTGCCATCGAAAAACATCATCGGGCATCAATTTTTGAAATGCGTTTTTTACTGCATTTAGTTTTACAGGGTTTGTAGAAGCTACCAAGATACTTTTTTCCATCACTTGTTCCTCGCTTAATTTCGGATTCATAGAATTTTATATGAATTTAACAAATTTAGACGTGATTCTCATATAGATTTAATGTTGGCTTATTATGATAATTATTATCCGATTTAGCCGGATTATTTGACAGAAGTGATAATAAAGATTATAAATATATTATACAAATCTACTGTCTCCAGAACGATCGTTCTGATAAATAAAAAGAAGGAGCAGAAATGACAACCATAAATGATTTTTCTGATGAACCTCGATACACCATAAAATCAGTTAGCGTACAAACAGGTATTCGGCCGGTGACTTTACGAGCCTGGGAACGAAGACACGAATTACTTAACCCCCATCGCTCTGACAACCGTTATAGACTATATTCCGAACGCGATATCGCCATTTTACGTTGGATTAAATCCCGTGTGGATGAAGGTATATCAATCAGTAATGCTGTTTTGGAATTACGCCAGATGACCCGCAATGGTGTTTGGCCGGATGCTGTTCCGACAGCACCAACCCGCACCTTGGTCACTCCCAAAGCAACCCCCGAAACTTATACCCATTGGTTGTACGAAGCATTAATTAAACATAATGAAGAGCGCGCAGCGGAATTGGTAAAAGAGTTGCAAGCCTCCTACGACTTGATGACAATTTTCAGCCGCATTATCGCTCCGACACTGGTTGCGATTGGTGAAGCCTGGTATCGCGGAGAAATAAGGATTACAACCGAACACTACGCCTCCAACTTCTTGCGGGCACGCTTGATGTCCTTGCTTCAGGCCTATCCAACCCGCCGTAATGCACCATACATTCAATTAGGATGTGCCCCAACGGAACAACACGAACTGGGCAGTTTGATGATGGCTGTCTTACTAAGAAGCGAAGGGTTCCGGGTTGAATATTTAGGCCCCGACCTGCCAATTGATGATTTGGTCGATTATGCCAGTTATGAATTCCCGGACATGATTGTACTTTCCGCTTCAACAGAATTGGCTGCCTTTGAAATGCGCCGTTTGAAAGAAAAAATGGATCAAATTGACCCGGCACCACAAGTAGCATATGGTGGCAGCGCTTTTGACAACAACCCGAAAGTAATCGAAATGGTGCCTGGAAACTACATTGGTAGAACATTTGAAGAAGGTTTGGAAACGATAAAAGAATTACTCAAGGTAAAAGAACTTGCTTGATACCTGACACACTCCTTTAATGACATAAGGTTTGTCCAAAGATTAGACAAACCTTATGCATTTAAATAGAGGTTTAGTATAAATAATTAAAATTACTGTTATTTATACAGAGGGCGAATGGAAAGTAATCAATCAAAACTTACCAATAAGGATCAATTACCAATTTACAACATCAAAGCTGTTTCCAGCATGCTTGATTTATTACCGGTAACGCTACGTGCCTGGGAACGCAGATACGGACTACCGCAACCTCATCGTGGCGAACAGGGATACCGTCTCTACTCCCCGTATGATGTGCGTTTATTGCGCTGGTTAAAACAACAGAATGATTCTGGCATGAGTATTGGCCAGTCCGTTAAGTATTTAAATGAATTACGCAGAAACGGAAATGATCCAGCAATCGTAATTGACTCTCCTCAGGAGAGTGTCGACGAAGTCAGCAATCAAGCTTCCATTGAAAACCTCTCCCATCAATTTCATCACCATTTAATGGATTATCAAAACGAAGCGGCGTCAGAAGTATTGCGCAGAGCATTTTCTATTTACAGTGTTGATCAGGTGCTTACGGATATCGTTCAAGCGACACTGATAAGGTTGGGAGACGCCTGGCATCGGGGCGAAATACCGATCGCTGTCGAACACTTCGCTACTCAATTTTTCGAACAACATTTGATGGGTATGTTTTACTCGTCTTCTATCCCGGCTCGTGAAGGCACGATCTTTGCTGCCTGTGCTCCAGGTGAAATGCACCAGGTTGGTATTTTAAGTTTGGCTGTCATGCTACGCTGGCGAGGGTGGGATGTTAAATATTTTGGCCAAAATCTGAGCCTTGACAGAATCATAGAAACATTGAATGTCATTCACCCAATTGCAATTCTCTTCACAGCCACATCCAAAGAAAGTGCTAAAGCGCTACAACCCATTTATAAAATTATCGAGAACTATCCTCACAAAAAGCCTCTGATTTTATTAGGCGGTCAGGCTTTTCAGAATCACCCGGAGTTAAGTCAACTGATTAATGGTGAGGTTCTTGATTTTTCCCCCAGTAAAAATGTCGAGCTAATTGAAAAGAAAATTTATAAAAGATTAGCAATAACAATGTAAAGCTACAACCGTGGGCATTTTCTCCGAACTTCTTCCGATATTCTAAACAAGCCGTAGAAATGCAAAAACTCATTCCTGCCAGCCCTGTTCCAGAGAGAATGGAATAGGAATTTTACAATTCAATTAAATGGGGTAGTGCAAAAAGTCGAGGTCTCAATCAAGGACGACTTTTTTCTGATATAAATAGATTCGTGAATCAAATGGATATAAAGGAAACCAAAAATAAAACCATCGCCATTATAGGTGGTGGTCCTGCAGGCATGATTGCAGCAGAAAGGCTGATTACCGCTGGCTACACTGTAAATCTTTTTGATGCCAAACCTGCTGTGCTTCGAAAATTCCTAGTAGCTGGTATAGGTGGTTTGAATTTAACCAAAGCAGAACCATTTGAATCCTTTCTTTCGAAATATGGTAAATATACGGATCAATTGAAGCCTCACCTGCAGAAATTTGGTCCTAAAGAAATCGTTGACTGGGCTCACCAATTAGGCGTTACTACCTTTACTGGCAGCTCAAACAAGGTATTTCCAGAAAAGATGGATGCAGTTGCTCTACGGCGAGCCTGGATAAATCGTTTGAAAAACCTGGGCATAAAATTCTTCCTCAATCACCGTTGGTTAGGTTGGGATGCCAATAAAGACATCCTATTCTCAACAAAACAAGGAACCTCATCTTACACAGCATATGCCGTTATCCTGGCGTTAGGTGGGGCAAGTTGGCCTAAAACCGGCAGCGATGGAAATTGGTCAGAAATTTTAACGAAGGAAGGGATACTTATTGAACCATTCAAACCGGCTAACTGCGGTTTTGAAGTGGGTTGGAGCGATCATTTTCGTGAAAAATTTGCTGGAACTCCGGTAAAGCCGGTCGTTGTTTATTTTTCTCCAACGGATGGCATATCCCACCAACAAAGAGGTGAATTCATCATAACCAGGTATGGTGTGGAAGGTAGTCTGATTTATGCTTTTTCCTCCCAAATTCGTGATGAGCTTATAAAAAATAAACATGCAACCATCCATCTCGACTTAGCTCCCGAGTGGAGTCAACAAAAATTGGAATCCAGGTTAGCCAAACCTCGCGGATCCCGTTCCTTTGCATCCCATATTTATAAAAGTATTGGATTGCATGGTGTAAAAATGGGGTTATTGTGGGAATTTCTACCAAAAAATTTAATAAGTGACCCAGTACAACTCGCGAAACAGATAAAATCACTTCCTTTACCCCTCGTTGCCCCTCGCCCTATTGAAGAAGCAATCAGCACCGCTGGGGGAGTTTCCTTTCAAGAAGTGAGTGCTGCATTGATGTTAATTAAAAAACCTGGCATTTTTTGTGCAGGAGAAATGCTTGATTGGGAAGCGCTAACCGGTGGTTACCTATTAACCGCCTGTTTTTCTACTGGGGTTGCTGCTGCGGAAGGTGTAAAGAAGTATTTCCAACAGCAGGAATAGTTATTCCAAACTTACCTAAAAACACGACATCATTTACAACAAACATCTCGCGAATCTGATATAGAATACTATTAAGAAGTTCAGAGACTCTTTTGAAAATTCTCTTCATATCTCGAGTTTCTATCCAACAATAATCAGGGAGATAGGAGTTTATTATGTGGAAAGAATTTAAAGAATTTGCAATGCGGGGAAATGTAATTGATCTCGCAGTCGGTGTCGTCATTGGCGGTGCATTCGGAAAAATCGTATCTTCATTTGTTGCCGATGTTATCATGCCTTTGATTGGTTTATTGCTAGGAAAAATCAGCTTTGAAAATCTTTTTGTGAGTTTAAATGGAAAGAATTATGCTTCATTAGCAGCAGCACAAGAAGCCGGTGCTCCCACCTTGAATTATGGGCTTTTCATTAGCGCGATTGTTGACTTTCTGATTATAGCTTTGGTCATCTTCCTGGTTATTAAAGGGATCAACAAACTTCAAAAACCTGCACCAGAACCAGCACCAACTACCAAGAAATGTCCGTACTGCTACACTGAAATTGCAATAGAAGCAACCCGTTGCCCTAACTGTACTTCACAATTAGACTAATCTATCTAAATTAAAAACTTCACTAATCAATCATAGATCTATTAGTGATTATTTAATCTTTGAACAACTTCAGGTAATTCACTCATTGAACTGATTTGGATATATCCGTCATCATGAGGGGTAACATTACTGATCACTTCGTGTTCCCAGGTAAAACGGTGAGGAATATATACACCATACCCACCAAGTTTTACAACAGGTAAAACATCTGAGCGCAAGGAGTTCCCAACCATGAAAAATTGGTTCGGATTAATATCGTGTCGATTTAGAATTTGTGCGTACGTATCATGCTTTTTATCACTGACCACTTCATAAGCAAAAAAGTATTTTTCTAAACCCGATTTATGTAATTTACGTTCCTGATCAAGTATGTCACCTTTGGTTATGACCATTAATTGATAATCTGATTTTAGGGTTTCCAGCACATCAACCACACCAGAAAAAACTTCAGTTTTTTGCTCCAACATTCTTCGTAAATGATCCAGTATAACCGAGACTTCTTTACTACCCACTGCTCCATTACTCACCCGGATAGCGGTTTCGATCATCGATAATCCAAAAGCTTTGATGCCATAGCCGTACCACGCCATGTTATCCGTTTCTGTTCGTAATAACTCTGACTGCACTTCATCATAAGTCATATAATCAGATAAAATTTCAGCTAACTTTACCTGACCTGCATGGTAATATTTTTCATTTTCCCAAAGTGTGTCATCGGCATCAAATGCAATCCAACGAATCATTTTTCACCTCAGTTTGTTATGGTTTCGTACGAATAAAAAGCACCTATCCCTGACGTTTCAAGCGGGCAGGTTTTCCATAAAATTCTAATTTTTTTAATTTATTTAATACGTTTTCCACATATTCTTCAGAGACATCCACAAAGGTTTCGTGTTGATGGATGGTGATGGCACCAACGGCTTTTCCTGGAATTCTGGCTTCATTGGCAATTGCTCCAACCACCATTGTCGGCTTTATTTGTTCGGCTTTGCCCAAACCAAAAGATAGACGCACCATACCTGCTTCGTGGCTTTTCTTTCGATTTCCTTTAGAACGACCACCATGTTCAAAACGGCGTGCTTCACTGGACCTGGGATTGGCTCCGCGATCTTTTCTGCCACTTCTTTTATCAACATCCACAAGCCCAACCGGCAAAATATGAACGTATTTCTTTTGTTCTTTGAGTAATCTCAGTGCATTCGCAGCAATCATTAAAGGATCATTTCCCTCTTCGATTAATTGATTCACCAGTTCCATTTCCCGTGGTTGTTTTTCACTGCTTAATCTTTCTTTGATCAGGGTTGAAAATTCCAAATCTCTCTTAACAAGAATATCCTTTTCCGAAGGAATTTTCTCCAAGAGCATCGGTTGCTGTGTGACTTTTTCAAACCGTCGAATTCTGAACATTTCATTGCCAGTAACCAATGAAATGGCTACCCCTTTTGCCCCAGCTCTGCCAGTTCTTCCAATTCTATGAATATAATCCTCAGCATCAAATGGAATATCATAATTAAACACATGTGATACACCAAGAATATCCAAACCTCGGGCGGCTACATCCGTTGCGACTAATACGCGCGTGCGTCCTTTCCGAAAACGATCAAGCGCAATTTCCCGGGCAGATTGGGCCAGATCACCATGCAATGCCTCTGCAGAATAATGAGCGGTTGTAAGCAAGTCGCTTAATTCCGCTGCCCGCACTTTGGTACGTGTGAATATCAGCGCATTGGTAACCGGTTCATACTCCAGCAATCGCATCAGAGCAGCAAATTTGTCTTTCTCATGAACTAAATAAACTCTTTGTTCTGTATTCTCAACGGTCAGCGTTTTTCCAGCGATGGTGATCTCTTCTGGATTGTTGAGGTAGCTGTTGGAAAGTTTGCGAATTTCATGAGGTAAGGTTGCAGAAAATAATGCTTTTTGGCTATCGTAAGGTGCATAAGCCAGAATGGCTTCCACTTCTTCAATAAAACCCATTTTTAACATTTCATCGGCTTCATCCAGCACCCAAAACCTCACCTGTGAGAGGTCAAGCGCTTTCTTTTTTTGGATCAAGTCCATTACTCTACCCGGCGTGCCAACTACAATTTGAACACCTTCTTCCAGCATGCGAAGCTGTTTCCCATAAGGAGCACCACCGTACACAGCAAGAATCTTGATTGGTAAAAATTTTGCAAAGGTCTCAATCGCTTTCGAAACCTGAAGGGCTAACTCCCTGGTAGGGGCTAAAATAAAACCCTGCACTGCTTTTAATTTTGGGTCAATCATTTGAAGCATCGGTAATGCAAAAGCTGCGGTTTTTCCCGTGCCCGTTTGGGCTTGCCCCATTACATCTCTTCCATTCATTAACACCGGGATCGCCTGTACTTGAATCTCCGTCGGATTAACAAACTCCAATTCCTGAATTGCCTGGTTTAATTCAGGCCGTAAATTTAACGTTTCAAACAAACTCATTCTCTTTCACTTTCAGACGTTCACGCCTATTTAATTTCTTTTCCCAGAGTCAGTTTGTTTGAACTTTGCAGAATAAAAAAGGACTTGCTGATCTTGATCCTGGCAAATCCTCGATGGTTGCAAACGATCCGTACCCACTGCTCTACCGAACAACTGGTAATTGTAGCACAATCTGATGAATAATGGGGATTATTTTGAATCAAGATCGCGCTTGCCGTTGAATGAAAGTGCTGTTAAAATTCAGAAATGCCAAATACAATTTACTTTGGTGATAACCTACCCATCCTGCAAAAGATGGCATCAGACTCCATTGATCTGATCTACATTGACCCGCCTTTCAACACGGGAAAATCTCAAAGCCGAAAACAAATCAAAACTGTTGCTGATGAAAATGGTGATCGAATTGGGTTCCAGGGACGATCCTACCGGACAGTAGAAGTTGGTCAAAAAGCATATCATGATCAGTTTGATGATTACCTTGGCTTTTTAGAACCTCGTTTAAAAGAAGCGTATCGTATTCTAAAACCTAATGGCAGCCTCTATTTTCACATTGATTATCGCGAAGTTCATTATTGTAAAATCCTGTTAGATCAAATATTTGGACGAGAATCATTCTTAAATGAAATCATCTGGGCTTATGACTACGGTGCACGCACCAAAAAGAAATGGCCGCCTAAACATGACAATATCCTTTGGTATGCCAAGGACCCGACCCACTATACGTTCAATGTTGATGAGATCGAAAGAATTCCTTACATGGCACCCGGGTTAGTTGGCAAGGAAAAGGCTGCGCGAGGAAAATTGCCAACGGATACTTGGTGGCATACTATTGTCCCCACCAACGGGACTGAAAAAACAGGCTACCCGACACAAAAACCTTTAGGTATCATGCGCCGAATCATCCAAGCCTCATCCAACGAAGGTGACCTGGTTTTAGATTTCTTCGGTGGTTCCGGGTCAACTGGAGCTGCTTGTCTTGAATACAATCGAAGATTTATATTGATCGATAACAACCCTCAATCCATACAAATCATGCGTAAGCGGTTTGATGGCCAACCCATTGAATGGATTGGATGTGAAGGGCTGACAGACACATGAAAATAATTGACCTAGATAACTGGAAACGTCGCGACCACTTCAATTTGTATCGCAATTTAGATTTTCCATACCTCAACATAACGACTAATGTAAACATCACAAAATTATTTAGCTGGTCAAAAGACAATCAGAAATCTATGTTTTCCTGTATTGCCTATTTGGCAACCCGGGCTGCAAATAGCATCCCGGAGTTAAGATTAAGAATCCGTGGGGATCAAGTGGTGGAGCACGATCTTGTTCACCCGTCCTTCACCGTATTAACAGACGATGAAACTTTTGGTTTTGCCACCATTCAATATTCACCTGATTTTTCTACCTTCCAACAAAATGTAGCCAAAGGAATTGAAGCGACAAAACTTGACCCCACCATTCACGATGAACCTGGACGGGATGATATGGTTTTCCTGACAACCTTTCCATGGGCATCCTTCACGCAAATTACACATCCGGTTTCCATTAACCCACCCGATTCATTTCCAAGAATAACTTGGGGTAAATATTTCGAGCAAGGTGATCAACATCTGATGCCTTTGTCTTTATTCGCAAATCATGCTTTGGTTGATGGTTTACATGTGGGGCGGTTTTTTGAGTTTTTCCAGACCTGGATGAATCAACCTGAGAAAGTACTGAGTGAGTAATAGTTCTTCAAGTTCCCCATTACCAATCCAATAGATGCAAAATGACAAAACAAAAAAATCCCATCCTGGAATTCGATCCCAATCCAAAAGCAATTTTTGGGCCAGAAGATATGTACAAAGATAAAGAAGCCCCTCAACGAGCAGTTATGTGTTTCTTTGGTAATTTACTTGATGAAATGTACAAGGAAGGTCAACTCACCCTTCTTTGTAATATTCGCTCCGAAATGGGGTTACATCCTTTGTATCTTTATCAACACAAAAGAGAATCTGTTCTCATATTTCACCCAGGTGTTGGTGCTCCATTAGCGGCTGCAATTAGGAAGAAGTAATCCATTTAGGTGGGTCCATTTTGATTGCCTGTGGTGGGGCTGGTGTGCTGGATCACACCCTCGATGTCGATCATCCAATCATCCCAAACTCTGCCATCAGAGACGAAGGAACATCCTATCACTATTTACCGCCAACCAGAGAAGTAGAGCCCCATCCTCTTGCAGTTGATGCACTAAAATCAATACTGGAACAAAAAGGGTTGGCTTATCATCTGACAAAAACCTGGACAACCGATGGGATATATCGCGAAACGATTGAAAAACGCGAAATTCGCATCGCTGAGGGATGTGATGTGGTAGAAATGGAAGCGGCAACATTCTTTGCGGTTGCAAAATTCAGGAATGTTATCTGTGGACAAATTCTTTATGCAGGCGATTTGGTGCACCCGGAAGGATGGGATGGTCGCAAGTGGAACAAGCCGTATTGCCTCTCGGAAATTATTGCTGGAATGTGCGCTGGATGCTGTTTTAGAAATCAAACCATAAAGAAAAATAACACTGATTAAAGCGAGAACCGCCTACGAAAGAGGAGGCGGCTCTCATTGGGTGCTGTGGCACTTTCCTATCGAATGATCAGGAGGTGTGCCACAGCTGTACGTTGACTACTATCAGTCATTGACATCACCTCCTCTTTCAAAGAATGGCAAGTGAATGTGATTTATCATCACATAGCTATATTATCACATAATTTTCTTGAAAGTCAAATTTATCTCGACCTTCTACCATTCAGAAACCAATGTAAACCGATAATTTCCATCATCCTGTTTAACTGCAGTTCCATTCAACGTCAATACCTCAACCCATGTCTGACCAGGTTTTAGTGGAAACTCAGAACCGTCTTCATTTAAGAAGGTAAGCACAGATTCCTCATTGGGTCGTGACCAGGTTACTTTATATACTTTTCCATCTCTGGCTACATAGGCTTCACCAGTTCCCAATAAACTCACATCAATCACTTCCACAGTAGGTCGATCATCTATATCCACATGACGCACATAAATGACTGCTACATTGGCTGCAGAAATTGGTTTGTCATTGTTACGATCGATCAGTTTTTCGTAAACTTCATCATCAGGGCTGATAGAATTCTGAGTATCAGAAAAACGGTTGTAGGTTTGTGTTTTCGAATTGTAATCCCAGCGATTATAAATCGCACTGGAAAACCTCACGAAGATAGAATCTGATTTTTCTCCGCCAGTAGGAGGTTGCATTTTGAAAAGCATTCCATCCAGATTCTGCTGGGAGTTATCAATTCCCATTCGTTGTGCATAATCATTTACCTTACTGGTGTCAGCTCCTTCATAATTGCTGGCATCAAAGCGAAAGATCACACCAGCGGTGTTGGAACTTTCTATCATCAACCGATTCGCAAACTCAGAATTCACCAACCTGGCATAAGTCTTTTCATAAGCACTGCCAAAAATAAACATTGCTTTATAAGCACGTACTAAATTGATATCAAATAAACGCGCTGAACGAATGGGAGCAACCAATTCTGAATCTTCACCATAAAAAATTGCTGCAAATCGGGTTGTACCCATCTCCGTGTAGTACTCATAGACAATATCAGCATTGGTAAGTCCCCAATGTGGTCGATCCGCGCGAGGAAGATTTTGCACTTTTACAATGACTGGCCTTCTGTCTAGAATATCCGGATCTTCCACTTCAAGACCGGTCAGTGGATTGATATCCTTCGGAAAATCCTCCGGCCCATATCCTTCTTCTGGATAAGCTGGTGTTGGCGTAGTTGTCGGTGGAAGAGGTGTCTTGGTTAGGGTAGGTGTTGCGGTCGCAGGATCAGGCTGCAAAGCAGTTAGCGTTGCGGAAGTATTAAATTCTGAATCCTGAGTAGGTATAGTTTCCTCTACAGTGTTACATGCCACCAAAATACTCAAAATTAATAAACTAAAAACGATAATGATGCTTTTCTTCATGGATTTCTCCAACTTTTTCCAATTATAATAGTCCGAAATAAAAATCATACTCCAAGTTATCAATTTTGCCAATTTTTATTTGATGGTTGTAACTTAACTAATGATCTTGCTATGCGACCTTGAAGAACTTATAATCAGAACCATGAAACTCTTTGGAATCAACATCACAAAACAAATCATTTTAAAATTTTTACTCATATTATTTGCAGCGCTTATTACTTATTTTTGGTTAGATTTTGCTCCACCAGGTCTATTGGGAAAAATGGATGCCGTGGGTTATGCAGTTTGTCACCGCATCGATGAGCGATCATTTCACATAGGAGAGCGCGCACTGCCCCTTTGCGCTCGCTGTTCAGGAATGCAGCTGGGTGCCCTTTTAGGTTTGGCATATCAATCCCTCTGGGGACGTAGAGGAAAATTTCCGCCATTGAAAATTCTCGTTGCTTTAGGAGCATTAGCTTTGTTTTTTGTGGTGGATGGTGTTAATTCTTACCTGAATTTTGTACCTTTCATACCTTCTGTGTATCCTTCCCAAAATTGGCTACGCTTGGTAAGTGGAACAGGGTTAGGGCTTGGCATGGCAGCAGTTATTTATCCGATTTTTAACCAGACTCTTTGGAAAAATTGGATTGATGAACCTGCTATCGCCGGATGGAAACAATTCTCCGGATTATTTGGCTTGGCAATTTTACTGGATCTTTCAATATTATCTGAAAATCCTCTGGTACTCTACCCATTAGCAGTCCTTTCAGGATTAGCGATTTTACTGGTATTAGGAATCTGCTATTCTTTATTAACTGTTATGATCATTAAGAAAGACAATCAATATTTATCCTGGCGATCAGCATGGGTTCCTTTATTGGCAGGATTAGTAATTGCAATTACCCAAACATTTGTGATTGACCTCGTTCGGTTTGCATTCACTGGCACATGGGGTGGTTTTAACTTATAGGAGAGAAATGGACGTTTTAGGAATATTTTCTGCTTTTGGTTTGTCTGCCAGTGCTGGATTAAATGCCTACATTCCTTTACTGGTTGTCGCATTATTAGCCAGGTTTACGGATTTGCTAAAGCTGCAGCAACCCTGGGATGCGTTATCTAGTTGGTGGATTATTGGTTTATTAGTTGTTTTATCTTTGATCGAGTTTTTTGCTGATAAAGCTCCTGCTGTTAATCATATCAACGACATCATTCAAACACTCATACGCCCAGCTGCAGGAGCGATTGTTTTTGCTGCCAGTGCGGATGTAATTACGGAAGTATCGCCAATCCTTTCTTTAGCCTGTGGATTGTTAGTTGCAGGTGGAGTACATGCCGTAAAAAGCGCTATTGTCCGGCCTGCTGTGACAGCAACAACCGCTGGAACCGGGAATGTGCCGGTCAGCATTGTTGAGGATATTGCATCTACTGTTGTTTCAATAGTATCTGTGATTATTCCGATCTTGGTAGTTGTCTTCCTAATCATTCTGGTTGCCTGGATAATTTCCAGTAAACGAAAACCGAAAATGTATCACAATTAAATTTGAAGTTTTAATATAAATTTATATACTTATCATATTCAATCTTAAGAAATTATTGACAAAGGAGATTAAAATGGGACAAAATGACGATATGACCATTCGTGCACCAGATCCAGGCGATTCAGACCGATTCAATCAAACTCCTGAACCAGAACCTCAGGATTCAGGTTTTCAGGAAGCCCCAAAGTTTGATTCGACTCCCCCACCAATCTATTCAGAAGCACCACAACCCACAAGCGTACCTACTTACGGTGAGGTGGTTGAACCACCCAAAAAGAAAGGGAACAAAACACTCTGGATTATTCTTGCAATTATTGTTGCTGTAATTTGTTGCTGTTGTATTGTAGCCGTGGTTTTGGGTAACAATCTTATCAAGGAATTCAATATTGAAGATTTTGAAGATCTCATGAATGAATTCAGTCAAATTATTAAATTAGCTCCAGCTTTTATCTAAACCAAGATTACTAAAAACGCCTCAAAAATTTGAGGCGTTTTTTTTATTTCCTATGCTCCACCAGCTCCATAAAAATCAGGATCTGTTGGTGTTTCACCTGATGGGTCATGCACATAAACCCAATCACCGACATTTGCCCATTCATACACAATTCGAGCATCACTAATTGCAAGGTTCACACATCCATGGGATTGTGGAAACCCGTAATAGGTCCTCCAATAGGCACCGTGCAATGCGCGTGCTTCATCATAATACAAAGTAAAAGGAACATCCTCTAGATAATAAAAATCAGATCTGTCGGCTTCAAAAGCCCCCATCATGTTTGTTGTTTCCAATTTTTCGTAGATTTGAAACAAACCTGGTTGGGTAAAGAATGGATCCATACCTGTGGCAATCAGGGTTGCAAAAACTAATTTTCCATTTTCATAAACGCCAAGTGTTTGTTCATACAGATTCACTTCAATCCAGCGGTTGTTATCAACACCTTCCGGCGGGGTTGTGTTTACCACAAATTGTCTGATCCTGCGACGTTCCACCCACTCGTCAATCCCAATCATATACCATTTGACACCGTCAGCTTCTACCACATCGTAAATTTGAACTACATTTTCTCGATATAAAATTTTTCCAGTATTTTCTGATGAATAACCAGGCGCTCTTTTAACTTCTGATTGGTCTAAAATCCATCCGAAGGAATTTATAGGATTTTGGTAGAACAACATACCCTGCGTCCGTCCACTATAAATACAGCACGAGGTATTGGCTTCTCCTGCATCTACCCACAAGCCATTTGTTAATTGGTAATATATTCCTTCATCTCGATCAACACGTTGATACATCCCTAGGAATTTAAAACCAGCTTCCAAATAACGGGTCGGGTTTTTAGCAATAGCATCTTCGATGCTGGCGTACAAAGGAAAAGAATTTTCTCCAACAGAAATATAAGGAACCGGAGCTAAAGAATAACTACTCTCCGGAGCATAAATGGGTAAGGGTTGAAAAGGAACAGGTATTCCTTTCATCTCCATCGTAGTTAACACCTGAGATGGACCTAAAGCCAAGCATTCATCTTGATGAATTGCATAAATTCCAGGTAAACACAGAGGATCTCCACTGTATGATTCTGGATCAGCAGCCTGCACCGAATCAACGGTCATGTTGTTTATCCATGCAAATGCCACAAGAAAGAAGATAAATAACGATAATTTTATTATTCTTGTCATAGTGTTTTTCCTAATCGATTTGATTCTAACAGAATTTTGATGGATAAGGAAAACGAAATGTAGACACTTGTTTATTCAAAGAGATTCTTAATCTCCTTTAAAGAAGAACAAAAATAGATATACTTAAGAAAAATATTTTATTGCTAATCGCTCATCAAAAAGAATCTTTCATAGGAGGTTTTTATGTCAGAACACGTGTACAAAAAAATCGAATTAGTTGGTTCATCCAAGGTCAGTATTGAAGATGCAATTCAAAACGCAATTCATCAGGCTGGAGAAACCCTTGAAAATCTGCGATGGTTTGAAGTTGTTGAAACCCGTGGCCAAATCGAGAACAATCAGGTCGCTTACTATCAGGTAACTTTAAAGGTTGGTTTTACAGTAAACCATTAATCCTTCAATTTTTATAAATTAATCTTGACCACCGAATCATCTACAAAAGCTAACTTCAACTCTCTCATGGTAAAATCTAATAACGAAAAAGAGATTTCTGGAGGGAGTATGCACCGCAACAACATTGATATCGTTGATTGGCAAGTAAAACCACACCAATTATGGGACAAACAATGGTTGGTGCTTACCAGTGGAGATTACCATTCAGGAAAATTTAATTCCATGATTGTTGGCTGGGGTGGTTTTGGCACAATGTGGAAACATCCTTTTGCAATGACGGTAGTACGGCCACAACGCTTTACTTATGAATTTATGGAAAAGTATGATTCATTTACACTTTCTGCATTTCCGGGAAAATTCAAAAAAGCATTGGATGTATTAGGAACCAAATCCGGAAGAGATATTGACAAGTATCGAACAACAGGTTTAACCCCAATACCTTCAACTCAAATATCCAGCCCAGGGTTTGATGAAGCTGAATTGATCATAGAGTGCAGAAAATCCTATTGGCAAGATTTAGATCCAACTCATTTTCTCCTTAGATCTATTCCTGCCCAATACCCCCAACAAGATTATCATCGGGTGTACTTTGGAGAAATCGTAGCAATATTTGCAACCGATAAATATTTAGATTAATAATTACACTCTTACGCCTCATTTTTATTTGTGATTTTTATGCGATTCCGCTATACTAGGGAATACTAATAATCCATCTATTTAAATTCTTGTAGATTTAATCATTGGGGAAAAATGAATCCTATTGTTTCAAAACTACGTCTAACCTACAAATCAGTCCTTTATTTTTTAGTAATTGGGGTAATACCAATCATCATTATTTCAATATTGATTGCATGGTATTCCAATAATCAAACATTAGCCAGAATATTGATTATTGCGGGAATCATAGTCTTTTTTATGCTCTTATTATTTAACTTATTGCTGAGTCATAAATTACTTGAACCGATTAAAAAAGTAACTAAAAATCTAACAAGGCTCCATTCTGATAATCTACCTTTTCCAGAGGAAATTGACCCAGCATCTTTTTCATATGAAATTAATGATTTATTGAATGCGTACAATGCTCTTTTAAGAGATCGGAAAACAAGCATTATTAAAGAACAAATTTTAATTGAGAAATGTGAACGTTTAGAATCAGCAACTCAAGGAAGTAAAATTGGTGTTCTGGATTGGAATTTATTGAATAACGAGTGTTATTACTCCTCAACCTGGCGCAATATCCTTGGCCATACCCAGGAGTCGATCCATAATCTTTCAACAGAATGGTTCACGAGAGTGCATCCGGAAGATATTGATCAATTACAAAAAGCAATTAGCTATTATATCGACAATAAAAAACCTACATTTTTTAATGAACACCGTTTACGTCATTTTAACGATAGTTATATTTGGGTGGTTGCACGTGGCGAGGTAGTGAGAAATGATGAAGGTGTAGCTGAGCGTTTTATTGGAACAATGACCGATATAACAAACAAAAAACTTATGGAAAACCGCCTTGCAGCGCTGGCAATGTACGACACTTTAACCGGTTTGCCAAATAAAATTTATTTCTCTGGAATTATTGACCAATCTCTCGGTAGAATTCGTCGTCGTGAAAATTATCACTCTGCCATTCTTACAATTGACCTCGATCGATTTAAGTCAATTAACGACAAATATGGTTATGAGGTTGGTAACGAATTCTTATTGGAAATTACACGTCGTCTCAAATATAGTCTGAGGACTATGGATACAATTGCAAGGTTCACCGAAGATAAATTTGGTGTTCTCCTGGAAGAAATTAATGGGTTGCCAGATGCACTTAAGATCACCCAGAGACTTTACGATGAAATTGAAAAACCATTTGCATATGAAGATCAGATGATCGAAATTAGTACCAGTATAGGCGTTTTATTACTTACGCGTGGCTATCAAAATTCTAATGAAGTAATGCGAGATGCTGAATCAGCGGTTTACCAGGCAAAAGCGAATGGCAGAGGAAAAATTGAACTGTTTGATAAAGAATCCTACGATTATCAATTGTCAAAAATCCGCATAGAAAAAGAAATCAAGCAGGCACTAGAAAATGATGAGTTCACAATCAATTATCAACCCATCCATTCACCACAAGAAAACAAAGTCCTGATTGCTGAATCGCACTTGGTTTGGAAAAACCCTGATAGAGGAATTATTCCCAATCAATACTACCAACATGCTGCAGAAGAAAGTGATCAGATAATTGCACTTAATAAGATGTTGCTGCGAAAAGCCTGTCAGGATGCCTGGGAATGGTCAATAGAAGATTTTTCAAAAGTTCATGTTGCAGTTAATATATCCAGCAAATTATTGTTAAAACCTGATTTTTCCGAAATTATATTAGGCATTTTGGCAGATACGAACCTTCCAAATTCCTCTTTATTATTGGTGATCTCAGAAAGTGACCTGCTTTACAACTCCGGAGTAGCTATTCAGAACATGTATGATCTTTATAGTATCGGTGTGAATTTTTGTTTAGCAAATTATGGAGTCACACCTTCTGCCTTAGAACAAATGAAACGTTTGCCTATTCGTTCGATTATGATATCTGAGTCAATTTTAAGAGACCTGCCACACAACCAAGAGGACTTATCCATCACCAAAGCAATAATCGCGATTGGAAAGATGCTTGGCATTCAAACTATTGCAACAGGAATCGACAAACAGGAAAAAGCCGATTTACTAATCGATGAAGGTATTGATTTGATTGGTGGAAATTATTATTCAAACATCTTGGAAAAGAAAGAATTTATATCGTATTTAAAGGGCATCAAATAATATTAGCCTTGACAAACCGGTACCAAATTGGTTAATTTGTAAAAAACCTGTAAAATATTCTTAAACGAACAATTTCTTAGTTTGGAGGCCATCATGGAGATAAAATTGATCGGTGGCGAATTGCTGGTGAATATTAATTTTGAAAAATCAGATAGCGATTATGATGATAATATTTGTTTATGCTTTCATGAACCTTGTGCAGAAGAAACTAAATTATTCCGAGCCAAAGAAACAAATATCTTCATTACTCCTGCAGAAGCTCGCGCTCTGGCAACAATATTAATGGAGGTTGCAGAAGCTAGTGACCGCGCATCCCAAGATTCTGTCAAATCAAATGATAAATAATGAATTATTACAAGGAATCCCATGAATAATAAAATTGAATCTGGATTAAATCATATTACGGAAAAAATCAAAAATGTAGATTTTCAATCATTTTATGGTAAGTTTTCTTCAACAGCACCTCTCTTGGCTTGGCGCTTGGGATTAGGTCCGATCACAGGTCGTTATTTGATGATTATTACCTACATTGACCATAAAAATGGAAATCCAACCAAGACCCCTCTTGAATTTTTTCAAATCAATGGAATTAAATACATTGCCAATACATTAGGCATTCAATCCAAATGGTATCGAAATTTACAGGCAGATCCAAAAATCACCATTCAGACCTATGATGGAAGTGAGCAAATGGTCGCTGTACCTGTTACACAGGATGATGAACTGATAACCATCATCGAGTGGCTCCTCAATAACAAACCTTCATTCATAAACCTTCACTTGCGAGAGCTAGGAATTGAACCCAATCGCAAAGATATCCTGAAACATAAAAAAGAATTGTTATTTATTCGCTTCGATCCAACCAGTGAACCCACACCACGGGGATTAGAAGTCGATTTGGCATGGATTTGGCCAGTATTATTGCTATGGTCAATGATGTCGAAAAGAAGAAAAAAGAAATAGTTAGCTAACAATTATCTTAGTTTTAAAAAAATGGCATATTACATCGTTTTGAAGCTTTGTAAACGATGCATCTGTACATTATAAGAGGGTTTGAAGTAAAATAACTGCCAGGGAGAAAAAATGAACACTGAAACGAATATTGAACAAGAAAAATTTCAAACTGGTGGAGTGACCATCGTTTCCACTGCACACGCAGTACACGATACATACACCGCTTTCCTTCCGGCCCTGTTACCAGTTCTTATAAGCAAATTTTCACTTACCAATACTGCAGCAGGGTTGTTGTCGGTATTTCTTCAGATACCTTCCTTATTACAGCCTTTTATTGGACATCTTGCTGATCGAAAAAATTTGCGATTATTAATTATTCTAACGCCTGCACTAACCGGTTCCGCAATGAGTTTATTAAGTATTGCCCCCACATATGGGTTTCTAATATTTTTACTGGTAATTGCCGGTTTAAGTTCAGCTTCCATACATGCAGTTGGTCCCGTACTCAGCGGTACATTAGCTGGGAAAAAACTTGGTAAGGGAATGAGTTTTTGGATGGTTGGCGGTGAACTGGGTAGAGCTTTTGGCCCCTTAATTGTGGTTACTGCAATTGGTTATCTCACATTGGAAGGATTACCATGGTTGATGTTAGCAGGTATTTTGACATCAATTTTCCTCTACACAAAATTAAAATCCATTACCACTTTACCTAGAAATAATGGTAATCATATACCCTGGAAATCTGCTTTGGCAAAAATGCGACCCGTGATGACACCACTGGCAATTTTAATTTTTGCGCGTTCTCTGATGATGGTTACACTAACAACTTATATGCCGACTTTCCTCACTTCAGAAGGATCCAGTTTATGGGTTGCAGGAGCCTCTTTATCCATTTTGGAAGCAGCAGGTGTTGTTGGAGCCTTTCTGGCTGGTTCGCTTAGTGATAGTTTTGGGAGAAGACGCATGTTGTTAATCTCATTTATTGCGACTCCTATTTTTATGTTTCTCTTCCTCCAAACAAAAGGGCTACTTCAAGTGCCAATATTAATCTTAATTGGTTTCTTCGGTATCTCAATTACCCCAGTGATTATGGCAATTGTGCTGGAAAACTTCCCTGACAATCGTTCTTTTGCCAATGGGGTTTATATGTTCTTCAATTTTGTTTTGATGGCTTTGGCTACATTGATCATTGGCGCTCTGGCAGATTTGATTGATTTACGCTTCACATTCACTCTAAGCGCTGCTCTGGTATTATGTGGTATCCCATTTATACGCATGCTGCCAAAATCCTTAAAGCAGTCAGAGTAATCAAATAAAACAGTTACCAGATAGCTAACGGAACTTTTCACCCATCTTCCCCGTCTTAACTTTATAAAGAAGTTGAAGGAGATGAAAATGAAAAAACCATTAAGTAAAATTTTACTCATAGTAATGTTGATGTCTATTACCGTTCTGGCAGCTTGCCAATCCTCCCCGGTGGTTGATTCAGAACCGGATACGCCGGTTTCATCTGATGATCCAATAAGCAAACCAGCCAGCAAAAATTTTGAAGGATTTCAACAAAATGTCTATGTAGACAGTATTCAAATACTAATTTTGGAATCTTTTCCGGTTCAAGTACATGTAAAAGTCGTAGGTAATTTACCGGATGGATGCACATCCATAGTAGGCAGTAAGGCTGAAATGGTTGATGAATCAACCTTTGAATTAAACATATATACAGAACGCCCTGAGGATATGATGTGCACCATGGCACTGGTTCCTTTTGAAGAAACAATCCAGTTGGATGTTGAAGGTCTATCTGCTGGAACATACACAGTGAGAGGTTTTGATTTGGAAGAGACTTTCAAATTATATGTAGATAATAAATAATCCTTACCCCTTTTGTAAAAACTCAGCTCAGGTATGAGAGCTGAGTTTTCTTTTAAGATTAATCGGTTTATACTGAGGAATATTGAAAGGAAATTCAAATGGATATTCGGGCCTACAATCGCGAAGCATGGAACAAAGAAGTGGAAAAGGGGAATCCCTGGACTTTACCTGTAAATAATGAACAAATTGATCAAGCAAAACAGGGCAACTGGAAAATTGTACTCACCCCAACGATTCATGTTCCTAAAAATTGGTTTCCGGATTTTAAGAATAAACCAGTCTTATGCTTAGCCAGTGGGGGTGGACAACAAGGACCTATATTGGCTGCAGCAGGTGGAATTGTAACAGTTCTGGATAATTCACCATTGCAGTTAAATAAAGATAAAGAGGTAGCCACTCGTGAAAACCTTAATTTAACAACAGTGGAAGGCGACATGCGCGATTTATCGATGTTTCCTGATAATCATTTTGCTTTGATTTTCCACCCTGTATCAAATGTGTTCGTACCGGACATTCGACCCATTTGGCAAGAGGCTTTTCGAGTTCTGCAACCAGGTGGTTTCTTACTATCCGGTTTTACCAATCCAATTAATTACATTTTTGACTGGCAAAAAATTGACGAAGAACATAAACTTGAAGTAGCCTATCGGTTGCCTTATTCTGATATTGAGGATTTACCAAAAGATCAATTAAATAAATATTTAGCTGAAGGAAATCCACTGGAATTCAGCCATTCATTTAATGATCAAATAGGTGGCCAAATCGATGCCGGTTTTATCATTTCCGGTTTCTATGAAGACCGTGATCCATTTGGGGTAATGGGTCAACACATGCCAACATTTTTTGCCATGAAAGCGGAAAAACCTAAATTCTCTTAATCTATCCTACTTCCCGTAAGAATTCTTTGATCATCAAAGCAGCGGTCGCACCTTCACCTGCAGCTGCAGCTGCTTGTTTGGTTGAACCAGAGCGCACATCACCAGCAGAAAAAACCCCATTGATTTTCGTTTCAAGGGCTTTAGTGGTAACAATGAACCCTCTGTTGTCCATATCAACCTTATCCTTCAGGAAATCGCTGTTAGGATCCAAGCCAATAAAGATAAAGATCCCGTCATATTTCCATTCCTTTATTTCACCCGTCTGACGGTCTTTTACAATTATTGATTTCAATTTCTTGCGATCATCAAGTTTTAACTCCATAACCTCGTGATTTACTGTAACTTTCATGTTAGGCATAGTTTCAACTTTTTCCTGCACAATCTTACTGGCTCGCACTTCTGGTAAGAATTCCACAATATCCACCCGATTTGCGAATTTTGTGAGGAATAAACCCTCTTCAAAACCACTATTGCCTCCGCCAACAACCAGGATGTCCTTGCCTATATAAAAAGCACCATCGCAGGTAGCACAAAAGTGAACACTGGAACCAACCAAACTATCCTCTCCAGGCACACCCAGGCGACGGTAATGAGCACCTGTGGCAATCAAAACAGCTTTACTACCGTAATTTTTTTTGTTCTTTGTTGTAACACACAAGTAACCACTTTCTTCTTTTTCAATTTGGTTAACATCCGTTGCTTGTAAGATTTCAACACCAAAGCGACGGGCTTGATTGCTCAAACGATCTGCAAATTCACTCCCTGAAATCCCCTGGTCAAAACCGGGGAAATTTTCCATCGACTGGGTCATACCAGCCTGACCTCCCAGAGCACCTCGTTCTATCACGAGTGTTTCAAATCCTTCACGTGCAAGATAGATCGCGGATGTCAACCCTGTTGGTCCTCCGCCAATAATTATCACATCATAAAATGAACGCTTTGCTACTGTTTGCAAACCTAATTTTTCTGCTAATTCTGCATTTGAAGGTTCCACCAAAATCGTTCCATCCGGAAAGACAATTGTAGGAACACTTCGTTTACCTTCATTTATTTTTTCAACAACTGCGACAAATTCTGGGTTTTCTTCAATATCAATATTGGTATAGGGAATTCTTTGTTCCCCGAAAAATTTTTTCGCTCGTTTACAGTCTGAACACCACGTTGTACTATAAATAACGATATTTGAATCTTTGTTTGTCAATTTTTCCTCCTATTATTTAACCTCTCAATATCCAACATTCATTTTAAGGTCAAACTGATAGTTTAGACCCGGTTTGTATGAGGTAAGCATCGATTATGCAAGATTTAACCCAACACTCTCTTAAGATACACTCCAAACAGCATCTACATCTCGAATTCCAACCTCTCTCATTATTTTTCTACTTCGTATCCATAACCAGATTGTTTGTGTAAGATTTGCTAATGAGAATCCAAATAATCCTACAAACAAACCCGTGAATATTCCACTTAAAACACCAAAAGAAAGAACGATCATAACCGTAACCAAAAAAATTGCCATGCTCTCTGGGAAACCACTTGTGTTGCGACTGTACAAAATAGCTCCCTGATACCAGGATTGTAAAACACTCAACCCTGAATATATGGCTTCAGCTAATGTGCTCAATCCTTGCGTCGCTGGACCGATAATATATCCTGGAATACTACCAATCATCAATCCAGAACCCAACACGACAACATCTGTTGCCAACCGAACCATTGTTCCAACACCAACAGCCTTTGAATGACCGAACCGAATCATGACACCTTGTTGAAATCGTCGATAAGCAATTGACCAGGTCCAGGGCAACATGTAAGCTAATCCAATTCTTGCACTTTCAATAATTTCTTCCGGTGCACCAAGCAATTTAACTACAACGAGGTCATACAGCGGTGTTAATACCACCATCAAATGCAAAAATGTCAATGATGCACCTAAAATCATCATAAAACGACGAATCTTTTGGTAAGATTCCCAATCCTTACTCAATGCAGTCGACGCTGATAAGAGCATAATTACCGGTGCTTCAATGATCAATGCCAACGGAAAAACAATCCCTCCATGTGTTGCCAAACTGATTTCAGGATTTTCCAATCTGGCTAAAACAGCGGTGATAAATGGCATTTCAACGCCCATTAACAACCATGATGCAGCTTAATGGTAACCAGGTAAAAAATATTTTCTTTTGTTGTTTACTGAGCGGTATTTTTACCATTTAACCAATTATTCACTTCCAGTAAGAGTCCACTCGATTAATCAAATTCACGAATGGAAGGATGAATAATGTTTAACAATCCAATAATAAAAGCTATCACAATCGAACATATTATCACAGTTACCGGAGCTCCGAAAATATCTGCCCCCCACCCTACCAACAATGATCCTAAAGGTAAGCTGCCTTGAAAAACAAGGATATAAATACTCATCACTCTACCACGCAAATTGTCAGGCACATGTGTTTGCATCAATGCGTTGGTTATATTTACAACTGACATCAGACTCCAACCCAACACCACCAACATTACTAGCGATACCGGTAAATTTTTAAAAATACCAAAAAAGAACAATGCAAATGGCATGACCAAGCTACCAGCTGTCCATATTTTCCCTCTCACAACCCGTGAACCCAAATTTGCAATCATCAAAGCGGCAATCAATGATCCAGCACCGCGGGCAGATAACAACAATCCATTTGTGGTTACATCACCACCAAGAACAGTTGTCGACCAGGCTGGCATCAATGTCATCAAACTGAAACTAAAAACTGAAACGCCTGCAAGATTGATCAATAAAATTCGAATTTCTTTGTGCCCAAAAGCAAATTTTGCCCCATCCAACAAATTACTAAAGGGTGATTTCCGTTCAATTTCTGGTATTCGGTGCGGCACATTCATTAGAAACAATGCTACTAATACTGGTATGAAAGTAATTCCATTTATGGTAAAGCACCAGGCTGGGCCTAACAAAGCATACACAACACCGGCAATAGAGGGGCCAATAATTGTTCCCAGGTTAAAAACTGAACTATTCAAGGCAATTGCATTGGTAAGTTCTTCTCTTGGCACCATATCAACAACAAACGATTGTCGCGCTGGTGCATCAAACGCGTTAGAAGTTCCTAAAAGGAACGCGAGCACCACGATATGCCAGGGTTGAACTAAATTCGTGAATGCCAATACAGCTAATGTAAAACCCAACATCATCATCGATGCTTGTGTAATCATGATTACTTTTTTTCTTGGGAAGCGATCGGAAACCATCCCACTAAATAGCGAGAAAAGCCAAATCGGAATTCCAGAGGAAAATCCAGCCAAACCCAACATGACTGGAGACCCCGTCAATTCATATAAAAGGAAACCCTGGGCAGTTGCCTGCATCCAGGTACCAATCAAGGAAACCATCTGACCACTAAACCAGAGTCTGAAGTTTCGGTACTTAAGCGCTGAAAAGGTTTTAGATGATTGCAAATTCATTTTTTTAAACTAATTTGAATATATCATAAAGAATAAAAACGGATAATTGATCAATCTTAAATATTTCACAAACAACTTATTAGTGAAGCTTACACAACCCATCCTAACCAAACCAATGAAACATGCTAGAATACCTATGTTCGAGTGATTGAAAAATCACAACTAAGTACGACAAAAATTATAAACATTGCAAAAATATTCATGGAAAGGATCAATAAATAATGAAATCATGGAATACCCAACCAGAAATGCAAATTGACCCCAAAAAACAATATACGGCTACAATCAAAACGGATGTCGGTGATATTGTTGTCAAATTATTCGCCGACAAAACCCCAAAAACAGTTAATAATTTCGTTTTTCTAGCACGCGAAGGTTTTTATAACGATACAATATTCCACCGCGTTATCAATGATTTTATGGTACAGGGAGGAGATCCTACTGGAACAGGTATGGGAGGTCCAGGTTATAAATTCTCAGATGAATTTGATACATCTTTGAAACATGATAAACCGGGCATCCTATCAATGGCAAATGCCGGACCTAATACGAATGGTTCTCAATTCTTTATGACTCATGTTCCAACCCCATGGCTTGATAACAAACACTCTGTTTTTGGTGAAGTATCGGGAGGATTAGACATATTATTCTCAATCCCTGCCAGGGATCCATCGAAACGAAATTCACCTGCTGTAAAATTACTCTCTGTAGAAATTGACGAAGCGTAATTTAAAATAATACGTCCTTCTTATAGAAGAAATTCCAAAAAACTTGTTTCGATGAAGCAAGTTTTTTTATATGTATTGAATTTTTAGGCTACAATAATACATAATTAATCAATCAGTTTTTTCCCGGGGATTTGATATGGAATTATTTCTAACTCCTGCTTCTATAAGTTACATTGCCCAAACCATTATTTTTGTTGGCATAATGGTTTATTTAATTCTCAAAAATAATGGAACGAAAGCAAATTTTTGGTTAGGTGCTACATACACCATCATGGTTGCAGCCGGTTTGGCTGGTTTCATTGGAGTATCAAGCCTCCAATACCAAAATGATGGTATGTTTGTCCATGATCTATTGTTGGTATTCAGCATAGCCTTACTGACACAATTCGCCTATAACTTTACCAGTGTAAAATCCATTGGAGAAAAACAAGCAAAAGTAATTCTTTGGTTCAACACTCTTCTATCCCTGGTTGCCATTGTCCTCGGTGTTTTATTCCTGATGGATTATTTTGATCAATTTCTTCTCGATTTAATTCCAATCATCATTCAGATTTTCCTGGTTCTGGAAATTACATTATTGATGATCTTATTTGTCTTTTTAACTATCAAATATTCAAATAGTGATTCTAGTAAATCCAGATTGCACAGGTTCTTTCATCCACAAAATCGCTCTGCAATCGCCTCCCAAGGTTTTAGCATCTCTATTCTGGTTCTTTGGATCTTTTGGCTGGCGAGTTTGGTTTTGTCTGTGTATGGATTTCCAACCATATCATTCTTTATCTTTACACTTGCAACAACCTGGGCACTGGCTTTCTTTGTGATTGTTCTTGTCGATCAGACAACACGTCAGGCTTCATTCTTTTTTAAATTCATATTGCTTATTTTATTGACAACATTTACCGGCATCAGTGCTGCATCCTGGTTAACCGCTCCAGCCCAAACAGCAAATTTTCTGGCAATATTCTCCATGCCGAAACTGATGACAATCGAATTTGAACAAGAAAATGCTGTTTTTGAAATTTCAACCAGTGAGTTTGAATTTATTGAAGATATTGGCGAAGAGATAATATTCACCTCCTCAAATTTTTCCGTTCCTCAAAAATTAGAGGCAAATTTCCCATTCTCAGGGAAAAATTGGGATTTTGTTCAGGTACATCAGAAAGGCTTTATCGCTTTTAATGAAGATCCTGTCGATTCCCGCCACCTTTCCTTACCTGGAAATTCCACCCCCATTATCGCCTCGCTATACATTCAAGACTTCACCCCCTCAGATAAAAGTAAGGTGTTCTTTAATACTATTGATGAAAAAACCGTAATCACCTGGTTCCTTGCATCTGAAGAACCTGATAATTCGATTTATTTCAATACACAAATGGTTTTAAATCCTGAGGGATCATTTAAGATAACCTTCAATGATATTCAGATAAATCGTAATTATGATCCTTATATACCCAAAGAAATGCAAATAGTGAGTGGCTTTTTCCTCGGAGAAAATGATAAATTTCCAACCAGAGTGAAATTCGACAACTTATCGCCATTCACCAGTGTAAATTGGAAAGGTGTTTACCAGGATTATTACATTGATTTCCGCAATCATTTACATTGGTCAATTTCTATGCAATTTGTTGCAATGTTAATTGTTGCGATTTTAATGATGATCATTTATCCAATTTTTATCCAGAATAATTTAGTTAAACCAATCCAGGCCTTAAGAAATAATATTTCTAAAGTGGTTCTAGGTGAAACCCCAGAACCACTTGAGCCAAGATTTAGTGATGATCTTGGTCAGACATCTTATGAATTTAATCATTTGGTGAGGTCTTTCAACGATAAGCAGTTGGGAAATGAAAAAAGGATCAAAGAAGTTGAAGATAAGCTTTACCTTCGCAACATTGAAATCAAACACACATTGGAAAGATTTGCTGATGAAATTGAAAATAAAAACAACCTCAAACAAAAATTGGATTTTTACATTCAACAAAATAAGAAACTGCAATTAACAGATGAATTTGGTTGTTACAATCGCACACAACTCTTAAATGAACTTGAAAATGAAATGAAACGAGCTAAAAGATACAATAACCCCTTATCATTTGTTATTCTTGATCCTGATTATTTACGCATGATTAATGAAACATATGGGCATTCAACTGGCAATGAAGTACTGAAAACTTTAGTTCAAATACTTTTGGACAACATGCGTGATACGGACATTGTTGGACGTATAAGTGGAGAAGAATTTGGTATCATTATGCCACAAACAGCAGGAAAAGAAGCGCTTATTGGCGCGAATCGCATCAGGAACCTCATTGGTGAAAGACCAGTTGAAACCAGCAAAGGAAAAGTTCGCCTTTCTGTTAGTATGGGAGTGGTTGAAGTCCAGAAAGAAGGCGTGCCTTCGATCGACCTGGTTCTGCACCAGGCAAGTGTAGCGCTTGATAGCGCAAAACATCAAGGTCGAAATCAGTCTGTCTTATATACAAGCACTCTGGAAAATAAATCGAAATAATTTTCCAAATTTTATTTCCCACCTATCAAAAACTATCAATTTGTTTCTGATTAGTTAAAAAAACATATACTTTCGATTGAATCCGGTTCTTCAACTTATTACAATTAAATTGAATATGATTTATGTTTTAACAGAAAAAGGAGGATCCATGTTAACTGCACAGAATATTTTGGAAATTAAAGGTAAAGACATTTGGACAATCTCCCCTGATGATAGTGTATTCGATGCATTGCGATTAATGGCTCGCGTCGATGTAGGTGCTTTAATGGTGACCGAAGGAGAAAAACTAGTTGGCATCATCTCAGAAAGAGATTATGCACGTAAAGTGATTTTACTTGGAAAAACTTCCAAAGAAACATTGGTCAAAGAAATTATGACCAAAAAAGTTATCAGCATCCACCCAATGCAAACTTGTGAAGAATGTATGGATATTATGACAAAGAATCGTGTTCGTCACTTACCAGTAATGGAGGATGGTGAATTGCTAGGCGTGGTTTCAATAGGCGATGTTGTAAAAAATATAATTTATAAACAACGTGAGAAGATAAAAGACCTGACAGGAAAAGTCTTTCAAACCGAATAAATTAGCAAGAATGGATTTGCCACACAAAGGACAGGTTTTAATCTGTCCTTTTTCTTTTTCATAAACAACCTGCATTTGATCTAAACCCATACTATAATTAAGTCGGTATTTCATAAAACACTTAAAGGAGGTTTTAATGACTACTCCCAGAATTATTCGTGCACCAAGAGGTAATAAACTTACTTGTAAATCCTGGTTGACAGAAGCTGCTTATCGTATGATCCAAAACAATCTGGATCCGGAAGTTGCTGAAAGGCCAGAGGATTTAGTGGTTTATGGTGGCAGCGGGCAAGCAGCACGAAATTGGGAAGCATTTGATGCCATCCTGGAAACACTTAAAACATTAGAAAATGATCAGACATTACTAGTTCAATCTGGTAAACCAGTAGTGGTTTTTCAATCTCATACTGATGCTCCCAGGGTATTAATTGCCAACTCAAATTTAGTACCTTTTTGGGCAACCCAAGATCATTTCGATGAGTTATCGCGAAAAGGTTTAATCATGTTCGGTCAGATGACCGCTGGCTCCTGGATTTATATTGGTACACAAGGAATATTACAAGGCACCTACGAAACCCTTGGAGCATTAGCAACACAAAAAGGCTGGATATCATTGAAAGGCAAGCTCGTTCTGACAGCTGGTTTAGGTGGAATGGGAGGTGCACAACCTCTCGCAATTACAATGAACGAAGGAATAGGATTGTGTGTTGAAGTTGATCCTGAGCGTGCCCATCGTCGTAAGCAAATTGGGTATGTAGATGTGGTTGTGGATACCCTGGAAGAGGCGATGACATTGGTGGAAGAAGCTAAAAAAGATCAAAAACCACTTTCAATCGGTTTAATTGGCAATGCAGCTGATATTTTCCCTGAATTGGTTTTGCGAGGAGTAATACCCGATGTTGTGACCGATCAAACGCCCGCACATGACGTCATGAATTACGTTCCATCTGGATTGTCCATTGAGGAAGCAGCTGAATTAAGAATTGCAAATCCAAAAGAATATGCAACTCGTTCAGTAAATTCCATGTCAAAACATGTCGAAGCAATGTTGGAATTTCAGAAACGAGGTGCAGAGGTCTTTGACTACGGCAATAATATTCGTCAAAGGGCTTATGATAATGGTGTGAAAAATGCTTTTAACTTTCCCGGGTTTGTACCAGCTTATATCCGCCCGTTATTCTGTGAAGGAAAGGGACCGTTCCGGTGGGTAGCATTATCAGGTGATCCTGAAGATATTTATCGTACCGATGAAGCCGTCATGGAACTCTTCCCAGAGGATGAACACCTGCACCGCTGGTTGAAAATGGCAAAAGAGCGTGTGCCTTTTCAGGGGCTTCCCTCACGTATATGTTGGTTAGGTTATGGAGAACGTGCTAAAGCTGGTCTTAAATTCAATGAAATGGTTGCCAATGGCACCCTTAAAGCACCGATTGTCATTGGTCGTGATCATTTGGATGCAGGATCCGTTGCTTCACCAAATCGGGAAACAGAAGCGATGTTGGATGGAAGTGATGCAATAAGCGATTGGCCACTCTTAAATTTAATGATCAACGCTGTTGGAGGAGCCACCTGGGTTTCCTTCCATCATGGTGGTGGTGTTGGGATAGGTTACAGTCAGCATGCCGGTATGGTTATTGTTGCGGATGGAACTCCAGAAGCTGCAGTCAGATTAGAACGTGTCCTCACAACTGATCCGGGAATGGGGATCGTGCGCCATGTAGATGCTGGTTATAATAAAGCAATTGAAGCAGCAAAAAGACATAATTTATCGATTCCAATGCTGAAAGGTTAGTCTTATCAACCGTAAATTACGTTTTGTCTGGTTTTTTCTTGCGATTCTGATTGGATTTCTAATTGGTTTCTATTTTGGTTGGGTACGCACACCTACTTCCATCAACACCACACAAATATCCAATTTACGAAGTGATTACATGACCGATTATGTATTAATGGCGGCTGAATCTTACCAGATGCATCAAAACCTTGAATACACAACCAGTCAACTGGTTTTATTGGGAGAGGAACACCCACTACGTTACATTCAAAAGGCGATCATCGTTGCCGAGGAATTAGATTTCAGCAATGAAGATATAGAAATTCTAGCCTCATTAGCTCAGGTTTACCAGATGCCAGAACCTACGGATGAGACACCATGAACTCTCGTTTCGCTGAAGAAAAACGTAAACCACCTTATTATTTGCTCACCGGTTTAATTCTGGGTCTGGTGATCGGATTTGTTCTAACCATGGTTATCCTTCCCGTTCAATATTCCAATGTTCCTCCGGAGACCTTGAATCAAACGGATAAAGATCGCTACAGGCTGATGATTGGTTTGGCATATCAAGCTAATCAGGATTTGGGTAGAGCAACTGCCCGCTTAGGTTTATTACGTGATGAGGATATCGCCAGTCAATTAATTCAACAATCCCGAAGAAGTGAATCGAGAAATGATGCGCAGATTTTGTTAAATTTAGCGCAGGGGTTACAAAATCCAAATCCACAGCCAGTGATCAACCAGGATCCATCAACACCTACAATTACCCCATCTGAGCAACCAACCTTTACCGCTACGGCAACAGTGGCATTAACACCAACCAACACTCCTACGATTGCCGTTACTGAAACGCTTCCTACCACAGAAACAACACAACCGTCAGAATCAGATCCCACCTCCACGCCTACAGCATCCCCAACTGTTGTTCAAAATACAAATATAGCATTTCAATTGGTGGATGAACAGACAATTTGCAATCCTTCATACCAGCAACCACTCATTCAGGTAGAAGTTTTTACAGCTGACGGTGATCCAATTTCAAACGCTAGAATCATTGTAACTTGGGCTGGTGGTCAGGATACTTTTTACACTGGTTATTACCCTGATATTAGTTTGGGATACGCTGATTTTTCAATGGATCCTAAAACGGTTTATAACGTCAAAGTAGGTGATATTGGAGAGTTGGTCACTAATCTTTCAGTACCAAATTGTGAAAGGGATGATGGTACCCCTTATTTTGGGAGCATCTATTTACAATTCGAAGCTCCTTAATCCATGATTAACTTCTAAGCTAAAAACCAGTTTATTTTTCTTTCTTTCCTTCTGATTTTATTTGTTGTAACAACAACTTATACTGGTTGGAGTTTGGTGGATTCATGGCGATAATCGCTTCAACCATTTCAATCGCTTCCCATTTATCGCCTTTATCAAGTAATTGATCTGCTAATTTATCCATCTGTTGAATAGCTTTAGATGTATGACCATATCGGATAAAGGCTTCCATTAAACGTTTTCTAATATCTGTTTGTTCAGGATATTCCTTGATTAGTTCATTGAGGAAAACAACTACTTCTTTGGTTTTTTGCATTTCCTCTAAGGTCTTTACATAATCATCAATTTCTTTTAGTGCAGCTGATTTTTGTCCTAATCGCAAATTAATATTGATTATCTGCATCCTTGATGCAGAATCTTCAGGTTGGAGTGACCGCAATTGCTCAAAGATTCTTAAAGCTTGTCTCCAATCTAACCGTTGCATATCAATATCTGCAATTTTGGTCAGCACCTGAACTGCCCATTTGCGATTTGTTTTCGATTGTTGTGCCAATCGAAGTGCTAACAGATAGGATTGACGGGCCTTATCCAATTCAGTCAATCTGTATTGAATTTCACCCATTTCTAAGTATTCATGGATGGCTTCATCGATCTGGTTATGTGTAGTGTGCAATTCAATTAATCGATTGCGAATGGAGATATCCATCGGTGCGATTAATGTAACCTTTTTAAGAACACGGATTGCCTGATCCACATCTCCCCGCACCTCATACAATTCTGCAACCAGCATAAATTTCTTGATTGCATCTTCCACCTGACCATTTTTCACCAATAAATCACCGATTTGAATGTGCAACGGCAAATAAGTTGGGGCGTATTGTAAGGCATGGTATGCCTCTTCCATCGCAGATCGGAAGAATTCTTTTTGGGCCAACTCCCGTACAGAAGCTAAAGCCTCAACTACCTGCCCTGATCGGGAATGCAATAACATTTCTATTAATGGAACAGGGGGGTTATCCTCATTGGATGTCGCCATCTGCGCACGTGCTTTTTGAAGATAATCTCGCCAATCCGCCCGCATCAATTGGGATCTGACATTTTGACAAAGTGCCATCAATGTTTCCGGGTTAGTTTCATGTTGTTGTGCTTCTAAAATTGGTTCATACAATTGTTTTAATTCATCCACAAATTCCGGTGGCACAGTTGTTAAATCCGCTAGTCGATATGCCTGTAAATAATCAGTAGTGGCTTCCTGAAAATTATTTTGTTGTTCGTTTATTCTTCCAATTAATAAATAAGAAGCAATTGCATATTCCTGTCTTCTTAAGGCATTTTGGAGATACTTAATCGCTTTGGAAGGGTTCTCTTCCGCCAATAATAAGCCCAACATGAAATACACTGGTGTTTTCTCCAGTCCAATATCAAGTACCCGTTGCAATTCCTCAGATGCTCGCTTATTATTTCCACTTGAGTGCAGATCTATTGCATGTCCCAAATGTAAAAGCACACGGGTACGATCGGCTTGTTCAAGCGAAAGCCCACCTGTGCCACGGGTGATGGCAGACATCCCCTGTTTACCCGATGAACCGGTCCCAGAATCTGAATCGGTTGAATCAAACAACATAGACGCTAGTTCTTCTAAAGCACTTTGCTGCGTTTCTGCAACGGGGTCCATTGTTACAAAACTGGATTCTTCAGATTTGGTTTGGATCTGCTGAATATTTTCTAATCGTTTTTTGTCAAGCTGTTTTCCACTTTTTGGCTTATCAGGTTTTGGTAAACGATGATTAGATTTGAGCAATTTCATTGCATTTTGTACATCTAAATTGTCTGGTGCAATTTGCAGGCAATAACGTACAGCCTGAATTGCTTTTTGCCGATCACCTGTACTTTGCATAATGCTGGCAGCTGCAAGATATTCCTTAGCCGCTTCATTTTTCTTTCCTAATTTATCGTAAATCATTGCCAATCGGGAACGAGAATTTAGATTATCCGGGTCTAATGAGATTACATGCAGCCAGGATTCAATTGATTTTTCAACGTCCCTCGACTTTAATTGCATTTCAGCTGCCTGCATACCAGCCCTTACTGCATCTTTGATACGCCCCAAATTTTCATAGATAATGGTCATTTTTTCATAAGGTACAGGATCATTGGGAGATAAAGTGGCTACTCTTTGATAGTGAGTTAATGCCCCTTCATAGTCTTGCATTTCTAATAATGCCAATCCAATGCTAATTAATGCCATTGGATCTTCTGGAAATTGTTCTAATGCTTCGCGATAGAATTTAATAGCTTCTGTCCAATTTTGATCCCAGGCGGCAGAATGCCCTTTATTCATTGATGAAAGAAATGCTTGTTGATCTCCGCTCATAATTTCCCTTTACCCTTTTTCGCTAATTTCCTCTAGACTGCCCCAATTTTTTCCCCAACGTGCTTCTGTTGATAATGGAATGCTTAATTGATATGCATTTTCCATAATTGATTGTACCAATTTTGTGGTTTCTTCATGTTCATTTTCCGGAACTTCTAATAAAAGTTCATCATGAACCTGTAATAAGATTTTCGCTTTTAATTGCGATTTTTGCAAGGCTGAAGCCAATTTAATCATCGCAATTTTGAGAATATCGGCAGCAGTTCCCTGAATCGGAGCATTGATTGCTTCACGTTCCTCTCGATTTCTTAAATTCACATTGGTTGTTGTTGATAAGTTTGGAAAGTAGCGCCGTCTTCCTAGTAATGTTTCAACATAACCTTGTTGCATTGCCATTTTTTTCAATCCATCGAGGTATTCTTTTACTGATGGGAATCTCTTGAAGTATGCTTTTACAAAATTCTCTGCCTCAGATAGTGTTAACCCAGTTGTTCTACTTAAACCAAACGGGCTCATGCCATAAATCAGACCAAAATTGATGGCTTTTGCATGGCGGCGCTGTTCTTTGCTCACCTGGTCAAGTGGGATTTCATAAATCGCAGCAGCTGTGGTTGAATGAATATCCTGCCCGGCTTTAAATGCTGAAAGCATAGCCTCATCCTGTGACATATGCGCCACAATCCGCAATTCAACTTGAGAGTAATCCACGGCTAATAACCCGCAGCCTGGATCCGCGATAAAACCGTTGCGCACTTTTCTGCCCAGTTCCGTGCGGGTAGGGATATTCTGTAAGTTTGGATTAGAAGATGAAAGACGACCGGTAACTGCGCCAGTTTGACTGAAGGATGTATGAATTCTGCCTGTCTCAGGGTTAATTTGTTCCGGCAGAGACTTTACGTAGGTTGATTGTAATTTTGATAACTCGCGATACTCCAGCAATAAGTCCACAACTTTATGCTCGCCTTGCAGTTCTTCTAAAACGGCAGCATTGGTGGAATAATGGCCACTGGCAGTTTTCTTTTTGGTCGGTGATTCAAGCCCTAATGTTTCAAAGAGTGCTTTTGATAATTGTTGCGTAGAATTGATATTAAATGTATAGCCAACCAGCTTATGAACTTCGGATTCAATTTCAACCAGGCGTTCCGCTAATTCATCCTCCATTTTAGTAAAAAATTCCTTGTCCAAAGCAATGCCTGCTAGTTCCATTTTTGCCAAAACTGGAATTAACGGCATCTCAATCTCATCGAATACTTTTAGTAAATTATTCTTTTCAAGTTGTTGATGCAGTTTCGGCATTAATGCCAAGGGAATCGCGGCATCTGCAGCAGCGTAACCTGCCACATCGCTGGCTGGCACATCTGCCATATTTTTTTGAGATTTTCCACTCCCAATCAGTTCTTCAATCCTGGTCATTTGAATATTGAGTTCCTGATCAGCCAGATCTTTTAAGCCATAATTAAAAGTGCCAGGTTCAACTACCCAGGCTGCAATCATCGTGTCAAAAATATAAGGGTGAACTTCAATTCCATATTTTGAAAGCATCATGCCATCATATTTCAAATTATGTCCAACTTTATTCACTTTCGAATCTTCCATGAATGGGCGAATGGCATTCACTATTTTTTCAATAGGTAATTGATTTTCTCCTGTCTTGTGACCAATTGGGATGTAATATCCCTTCGTTGGTTCTGTTGCTAATGAGATACCAACCAAATTCGCTCGATTGGGATCAACATCTGTCGTTTCGGTGTCAAAACTTAGCCATTTCGAGTTCTTCAAGTCATCTATTAGTTGATCCAACTTTTCCTGCGAGTCAACGAGAATGGTTTCTATAGCAGAAAGGGATAATTTTCCAACCTTCTCTACTGGTTCACCAAACAATGAAAGTTGTTCCGATGGACCAAACTCACCTCTCTGACGTTCTAAGTCACGTAACCTGCCTAATAAAGTTCGAAATTCAAGTTCTTTAAAAATCGTTTCAACTGCTTTAAATTCGAGGTGGGAGGTGCTGGCTTTATCTATGTCCAACATAATGTCAATATCCGTTCGGATACGAGCCAAATCCTTACTGGTAAAAGCCAAATCCTTACCTTTTTCTAATTTGGCTTTGAATTTTTGTGGCACATCCTCCAAATGATCATAGATTTCCTCAATAGAAGAATAGCTGCCTAATAAATTCAAGGCTGATTTTTCACCAATGCCGGGTACACCCGGAATATTATCGGAAGAATCTCCCATCAATGCCTTTAACTCAACAATCTTCTCTGGTGGTACCCCCATTTTCTTGACAACATCTTCAATGCCATAGTCCATTGCATCAGCCATAGATCTTCCTGGTAAATTCACCAGAATTCGATCATTCACAAGTTGCAAAAGATCACGATCTCCTGTGATGATTTTTACACCGAGACCTTTTTCCACTGCCTGGTTGGCAATGGTACCTAACACATCATCAGCCTCCGCATTTTCCTTTTCAAGCCTAGGAATATCGAATGCATCGATAATTTCCCGTAATCGATCAATTTGTCCTCTCAGATCATCAGGCATTTTTGCACGGGTTGCTTTATATTCAGGAAATATATCATTGCGAAATGTTCTGCCAGTGTCAAAAGCCACCGCCAGATATTCAGGTTTCTCCTTTTCCAATAATCGGAATAAAACACTCATGAAACCAAAAATAGCAGCAGTGGGTTCCCCTTTGGATGTCCTCATGCTATCACCAGCTGTGGCAGTCATTGCAAAATACGTTCTGTAAGCTAAAGCATGACCATCAATCAGATAAAGTGTCGGAGGCATATGTCCTTTTTCTCCTTCTTTTTTTGAAAAAAGCTTGTTGAAGCTGATTGTTTATTTATTTAGTAAAATCACTGTAGTTGATTCTAGTGGAATTTGGCTCATTGGGCAACCAAAGAATACAATTTTTCAAAATTCCAATTATTTGGTCGAAAAATGGATTGGTTTTCAGTTTTTATCACTTGTGGGATAATAAACGATTGATGTAAGATTTTCAATTCTATATCTGATTAAGGAATATTCATGAAATTCAACAAAATTTGTGTTCTTGGATTAGGTTATATTGGACTTCCTACCGCAAGCACTTTTGCTACTTCCGGTGTAAAAGTGATCGGGGTAGATGTAAACAAAAGAGTAGTGAACAGTTTGCAAAATGGGGAAGTTCATATACATGAGCCAGGGTTACGTACCTTGGTTCAAGCTGCCATACAATCTGAAAACCTCATAATTGCAGATCACCCTGAGGAAGCGGATGCATTTATTATTGCTGTTCCAACTCCTTTCTATGATGAAAAAAAGGCTGACCTTACTTATGTAAAATCAGCAGCTGAATCGATTGTTCCGGTGTTGCAAAAAGGAAATCTGATTGTTCTAGAATCCACCTCTCCTCCAAGAACCACCATCGATGTACTCATCCCGATACTAGAGAAATCCGGTTTAAAAGCGGGGAAAGACTTTTATGTCGCTTACTCCCCTGAAAGAGTACTTCCAGGGCAAATATTACGAGAATTGATAGAGAATGCCCGCGTCATTGGTGGAATTGATGAAGCCTCAGCAAAAGTTGGCAAATCTCTTTATGGAATCTTCGTCAAAGGAGAAATTATCACCACAACCTCCACCACGGCTGAAATGGTAAAACTGATGGAAAACACCTACCGGGACGTGAATATTGCTATCGCAAACGAATTTGCCAAACTAGCTGATCGCTTTGGTGTTGATGTTTGGGAAGCCATCGAAATTGCAAATTTACATCCACGTGTCAATATCTTACGACCCGGACCAGGCGTTGGTGGGCATTGCATCAGTGTCGATCCCTGGTTTTTAGTGGAAGCTGCACCGGATATCACCCCCCTCATTCACACAGCGAGAATAGTTAATGATTCCCAACCTGACCATGTCGTTGATTTGGTCAATCGTATCGTAAATCAGGTTAAGGGAAAAACGGTTACCCTCTTAGGGCTGGCTTATAAACCTGATGTGGATGATCTACGGGAAAGTCCAGCTGTGGAAGTAGCCCAAAAGTTGGTAAGTAAAGGTGCAATTGTTACTGCATTCGAGCCATTCAAAACCGATTTTGAAATTTCAGGTGTTTCAATGGCTACTACCTTAGAGGAGGCCGTTGAACAGGCTGAAATCCTCGTCCTGCTAGTTAATCACTCGGATTTCAAACAGATTGAACCTGAATTTCTGGCAACGATCACACCGACCAAAAAGGTTTTAGATACGGTTGGCGCTTGGAACCAGGCAGATTGGCAATCTTCGGGATTTGAGGTCCACAGGCTTGGTGTTTCTGAGAGAGAAATGTAAATGGGTAAAAAGATCAGGTTACTTAGTGTAATTGGCACCCGACCAGAAGCAGTAAAAATGTGCCCGGTAATTCAAGTTGCTAAAAACCATCCGGATATTGAACCTTTTCTTTGTGTTACAGCACAACACCGTCAAATGCTGGATCAGGTATTAAATGTTTTCAATGTCACACCTGATTTTGATCTGAACTTAATGCAGCCTAATCAAAGCCTGGCTCAAATCACTGCTTCTATCCTCAACAATCTCGACCCGATTCTTACAAAAGTTAATCCTGATTGGATTCTGGTTCAGGGCGATACTACCACGGTGATGACCGCTGCTTTGCTTTCTTTTTATAACCGCATAAAAATTGGTCATGTCGAAGCTGGGTTACGTACCGGCGATAAGTGGCAACCATTCCCTGAGGAAATTAATCGCAAAATCACCGGGGTGGTAGCGGATCTACATTTAGCCCCAACAGAAGGGGCAAGAAACAACTTACTCAAAGAAGGCGTTGAAGATTGGAGAATCTATGTTACTGGAAATCCAGCAATTGACGCTTTAAGAATCATTACTTCCTATCCAGCACCAGGTGATGTCCAGACATTATTTAATCAATATCAAATTGGAAGCGATGAGAAAAAGCTCATTCTTGTCACTGCCCACCGCCGTGAAAATTTTGGGCAACCCATTGTAGATATCTGTACTGCTTTGAAAACAATCGCAGAGAGATATCAGGATAAAGTGCATCTTTTATATCCCGTGCACCTTAACCCAAATATCCAGGAACCTGTTTATCGTTTACTCGGTGAGATCAATAATATTACCCTACTACCGCCTTTGGACTATTTGCCAATGGCTCATCTATTAAAGTCTGCCTATTTAGTATTAACTGATAGTGGTGGAATTCAGGAAGAAGCCGCTGGCCTTCATAAGCCAACTTTAGTAATGCGCGAAGTTACCGAACGGCCCGAAGGGGTAGCAGCAGGCGTATTAAAACTGGTAGGCACCAATCCAGAAAAGATCATTACGCATGTTGTAGAATTACTTGAAAATAAAACCACATATCAACAAATGTCCCAGTCCAAAAATCCATTTGGTGATGGATTCGCAGCAGAAAAAATAATTGAATCGTTAATAGATATTGACGCAAAGCTTTAATTATTTTGATAACACCTACTCAATACCCAAAAAATGTCATCTCAAACTTCAACAACCCAAAAACCATATAATCGTTTGGCAATACTTCCTAAATTAGATGGATTGGGTGGTCCTTCCTCTTTCCAATCCAAATTAATTAAAGGACTCTCAAAAAGAGGAATTCAAACCGATTTCAATCCTCTTTCGGGTGATGCAAATACTCTTCTTGTGGTTGGGGGTACCAAACAACTACACACTATCTGGCGAGCACGTAAAAAAGGAATCAGGGTAGTCCAGCGGTTAAATGGAATGAATTGGATACACACAAAAAAAAATACGGGAATTAAACACTATCTTCGCAGTGAATACGGAAACATGATTCTTTCTACCATCAGAAAACACCTGGCAGATGCGATTGTCTATCAATCACAATTTGCCAGATCCTGGTGGCAAACGGCCTATGGCAGATCAAACGTGGAAGCAAATGTCATCTACAATGGGGTAGATTTAGATGAGTATACCCCGTCCGGTCCGCATGATAGACCTGATGACCATATTCGAGTGTTACTGGTAGAAGGCCATCTGGGAGAAGGAAATGAATCAGGATTGATGAATGCAATCCAATTGGTGGAACAGTTAAAACAAAGATTGGCACAACCCGTCGAGCTGATGGTTGCTGGTAAAGTTCCCCAGAAGATAATTGAAAAAACATCCTCTCAAACTGATATCTGGATCAATTGGGCTGGTGTTATCCCCCGTAATGAAATTCCAAAATTAGATCGCTCAGCACATTTATTGTTTTCAGCTGATCTCAATGCTGCTTGCCCCAATTCAGTGATTGAAGCTTTAGCATGTGGATTACCCGTGGTTGCTTATTCAACAGGTTCATTGCCTGAGATCTTACAAAATGATGCGGGCAGGACTGCTCCCTATGGAAGTAATTATTGGGAACTTGAACCTCCTGACGTAAGTTTACTGGTTGAGGATGCTTTGGAGATATTAAACAACCTTGAACATTTTCAGCGACAAGCTAGGAAACAAGCTGAAAATTTATTTTCATTGGATTTTATGGTCGATGAGTATCTAAAAGCCTTATTTCCATCTTAGCAAATTATTCGTTTGCACCACCCTTAAGAATAACAACATCCGGACCGCGGTTAATTTCCCATGGGTAAATGATATGTGCATCGGTTATTGCTGCAAAATAATCAGGCCTAATACTCCCAAACAAATTTCGATAAGGGTTAAAATGCAAAACACAGGTGTATGGTTGCCCCCCAGCACTCACCACACGGTTTCTGACTGCTGTTATCGTGCGTCCTGACCCCCAAACATCATCCATCACAATAACTCTTTTTCCAGATAAAATACTATTTTCTGGAAATTGAACAAATTGGGGCCATGCTAAAAGTCTACCTTTTTTGCGTTCATCTTCCATCTGTAATTCATTAGGAAAGTCAACCGCTGCGGTGAGTATCGTATCCAATCGCAGGGCTTCTGATATCAATCCACCCGGTATAATCCCACCGTGAGTTATCATGACCATCGCATCAAATTCAGTTTCAAATTGAGGAATAAGGTGATCAATCAATTGATCAACATCATTCCAGGTAAGGATTTCTTTACGCTGCATCATCGTGTAATGGATCCAATCATTTTTTTTGATTATAGCATTTTACAATAACAATACTAAAAGTTTGTCTATTTACTTATTCAAAATCTGGTAAGATCCCAGCACGATCATGATTCTGTAAAGTGTACCAAATTGCTCCAATACCGATCAAAGAAATCACGACTCCTACGATCCAACCGAGAACCGGTATGAGATTCAATATTAGGTATAGAATAATCCCAGTTACAAGGTACCAAACTTCTTTGTATTCTCTCTTGAAAGAATTCTTGATCAGGAATTTCCCTGCCCAATAAGCTACAACAAGCTTGCTGCCATACATAATCAATATACTCATAAATACCAACGAGATTATGATACAAGAAATTCCAAGAAAGAATAGATATGCACCTAATTGATTGAGTGTGAAAAATCGAAATAGAAGTGAAACCAAAATCAGAATAAACGAGATGACCATAGCGCCAATATAAACAACCAAAATACTCAGGAAGCCTGAACCAAGCGCTTGCAATGGCTTATTGGTAGCATAATGGACTGCTTCATATAAATAGTGTTTTCCAAACCTCCATGTTAGAAAAGCAAACAACAAGAAACCAATGGATTGGCGTACCATTCTAAGAATTCTAGATAAAAATGGATTCTTTTGAACAATATTGTTCTTGGATGCAGCTTCTGATTCTGTGTTTTCAGGTAAATTTTCAATTACTCCTCCCAGTGGTAGATTTTTCAAATTTTCTTCAAGGCTTTTGGCACTGGTATAAATCAATTTTCCATTGATACTTGCATTGCCACTTACAACCAATCCGGTTGGCAGGAGCTCAGGAATATTAAATTGCTGCATGTAAGGCACTAGTATGCGTATACCTTCATCATCTCCACTTGCATCGATCATGATTTCTGCATTTTTCTTCACAGTCCCACTCAAATCGACTGATATTGCACTAACGCGAAGGTTTTCTTCAATATCGCCAGCAATCGAGATTTGATAACAACCCGCATAAAAATTATCTTTTACAACACTACCTTCTGCCAATGAAACATGAAATCCACCAAAAAAAACATTCTTCTCAACAATTATCGCTGAAGGCAAATCCAATGTAACACTGCCAACCACCAGGTTTGATAAAACATTGGATTGGACAACTACATTTTGACCTACAGTAAATAAGTTTCCTGAAATTTTTGCATCCTTTTCAATAACAACATTCTTACCAAGAATAAAAATATCATTATCCACCTCAGCAGAAGATGCAATCGTGACGCTTTCACCAACCACAAACAACATCCCATGGACTTTACCAGCTACAAGAACTTCATTACCTTGCAGGTAAAGATCATCGAATACTTCTTCATCAGGTTTAAGCGTATTTTCAATTTGTAGGAAATCCGCCTGTACCGGTGAGGTCCCCCAAAAACCCACGAAAACAAAAAATAGAACAAATAAAATTAATTTATTCTTCTGTTGGAATAAATAATTCATATATCCTCCAGAATGATTTGGATACATTCATTATATAGACAAAACCAAAAGGTTCCAATTATTATTTTTTTAAGGAAAAAATGAACCCAAAAATCTTTTTCAATTATATTTACAAATTACGAATATTGGCGACCACACCACCTATGATTATTACTACCAATAAACTGGCACCAAAAACAATGCCATCCGTTTGTCGCACCCGTCCCTGACTTACAAGATGAACTTCAACACTCTTGTCGATAAGATCACTGCTGCTGAAAGTTTGACCTTGATTTGACCTTAGCCTCTCTACGTTCTTTTGGTGATCAATGGCGGGATCTAATTCAACCCATGTCATGGAAAGGCTAAAGAAAAGGGCAACAAGTATTGCCAGGATTAGCTGTCGATATAACCAACTGGATTTGATATTTTTTCTTTTTTCTCTCACGGATTTCCTATATGATCAATTATGGCTTGTGCAGCAAAAGGTGCTGTTGTTTTACCGGATAATATTTGAACCAATTGATCCTCCATGACCAATCCAATAATACTTATGATCTCATTGGTAGGTCTTATTTGAGCAATTTGAGCTAACTCCCCAAGCAAATTTTTTAATTCTGTGTCCTCCCATGTGTTTAGGGTTGAAGGTCGGACAGGGAACACACCCGCTTCAGATGACCAATCACTAAGGTATTCTGCATCGGTCAAAAATTCGGCCAGTTCCACACTTATTTCATTTGCTTGAACTCTCGGATCAGTCAAACACCACACCCAACCATCCGCAATCGTGACTAATTCTTCATTATCAAAAGCAGGCAACAACGCTAAAGTTGAATCCTCTGATGGATCACGAAGATACCTACTTGCCCAGGTAATCACCTGATTACTGCGCAATTCATTGTAAGTTGTCCATGCATCGGTATCCCTTTGAAGTTCTGTCAACCACAAAGGAAAAACACCAGATTGAGCGCCATTTGCAAAAAGTTGGTAAAGATTATTTAATAATTCGAGGTCCATTTGTGGTAATCGCTGTGTTGCTTCAATTTCCCCACCTGATGACAGGTACAATGCGATAGTAGTTAATGATTGTGGATCTGCGGCGGGGAATGCAATTGGTTCTCCTCGTCTTAGAATTTCAACCCAGGTAGCTGGAAATTCTCCAATCTCTTCGGATCGATAAACCATTGCTAGTACATCTCCTGCAAATGGCAACCCATACGAATTTGCGCCAACAACAGTCAGATTCTGGGCATAATCGTACCAATCTTGTTCATCAATCGCACTAGAGTAAGAGTCAAAAGGTATTAATAAATTTCTTGATACAGCTGATTCCAAATCAGAACGAGGTAATGCAACTAGCGAAGGCATTCCCTGGTTTGCAGCACTGCTGGTAATGGTTAATGATTCTAAAAGCCCGGTTGCTCCGCTGGCACTCTTAACTCTCACAGTCACAAAAATATCATCGTGCGTCTCTTCGAATTCGGCAATTCGTTGTTTAAATAATTCGCTCGCTCGAGAATTAACTTCCGGATCAAATTGAGGAGGAACCCACAGCACTAATTCAACAGTCCCAGAAAGTGGTGTTGGTGTCGTAATGACTTCTTCCACCTCTGTTGTTTCCACAGCCGGCGAACTATCAACCGGAACGGCTGTGTCTTCAGGTGTTGGGACAACTTGCTCAATAAATTGATCAACCAATTCCCTGAAATCCACTTGAAATTCGCAACCTCCAGCAATGATTACCAAAAAAAGACTGGTAATCATTAAAAGGTGTTTCAAAGGAATTGGAAATTTGTTAAATTTTTTCATGCTAATTGAATAGGCTCACTTAGTAGAGCAATAAATAATTTTACCGCGTTATTGACATCATCAAAATCGACCATCTCCGATGGTGTATGAACATATCGCGTTGGAACTGAAATACATCCAGCAGGCATACCTGCTCTGGAAATTTGCATTGCTTTAGCATCCGTCGTACCACCGAGTAAAACTTCCAATTGGTAAGGGATATCATGTTTCTCTGCACATTGTACCATCACATTAACTAACCTGGGATCTGCCAACATACCACCATCTTTGACTTTGATTGCTGGACCTTTTCCAAGGGAAACGTCCATCTTGATTCCTCTGGGCGTATCCCCTGACATAGTAACATCGGTTGCGATGCCCAAATCAGGGTCAATGGAATAGGCAGCCGCTGTTGCTCCTCGCAAACCGACTTCTTCCTGAGTGCTGAAGACAAAATATAGTTCATGCGGGCTTGATTTTAGATTCTTTAAAGTTTCGATCAAAATCGCTGCACAGACTCTGTCATCCATTGCCTTGGAAACTAAACGTTTCCCAAAATCCTCAAATGGACGATCGAAAGCAGCCACGTCACCTACTTTAACAGGACAATCCTCAGGGCTGCTGGCACCAACATCAATATACATTGCCTCAATTGCATGAACATGATTGGCATTTTCGAGCTTTTCTCCGCCAATTACACCGACAACACCATTCAAGAATCGAACCCTGCTACCATAACAGGTATGTGGTCGAACACCTCCAATGGTTGCAAAGCGGGCGAAACCATTCTTATCCACATGGGTAACCATCACACCAATTTCGTCAATATGTGCAGACATCATAATTTTCAAACCGTTGCTTTTTTTAGCCCCCTTTCTGACAATAAGGTTTCCCATCGCATCAACCTTGATCTCATCAGCGTATTTTTCTACTTCCTCATGAATGACTTCGCGGATTTTGCTTTCATATCCAGAAGGTCCAACTGTTTCTACCAATTTTTTAATCAATGATTTCATTATTTTCTCCAGATAAATTTTTCTTCATTAATTTTTTTGGATCACAAAAGAGTTATTCTAACGATCAACTGCCAGTACTTCTCTAGTCAGGTTACTTAATGCGGCATACATCAGTGCCAGCGTATTTTTCCAATCAGATTTTCTCGCAATTAAGACCGCTGTATGTGCATATCTTCCCGGCACTGATATGGAAACGGATGGAATCCCTCCCCGTTGTTTATGAATGGCACCAGCATCTGTTCCACCTTTGCCTGGTTGACGGAATTGGTAAGGAATGTCATATTCAGCCCCAATTTTTACCAAATAATCAATCAACCTTGGGTCAGAAAGGGTATGTGCATCCAGTCGATAAATTGCGGGACCATGATTCAAACGTACATTATAACGCCCATTTTCCTCGTCATCCCAGACAGGTAAATCGTTAGCAGGTGTGGAATCGAGTACAAAAGCCATATCTGGATTCATACTGTAAGCAGCTACCCGCGCACCTCGCAAGCCATTCTCTTCTTGAACAGTGAAAGCAGCTAATAACTCGATATTTTCCGGTGCGTTTTTTACCAGCTCGATTAGTGTGGCTACTCCTAAGCGGTCATCCAATGCTTTGCCAACCAAGCTAGGACCCCATGTTTCAAAGCGGGTCGCAAAGGTTGCTCTATCACCCACTTTGCATTCACTCGAATTCCCTGGGCCAACATCAATGCGTAAATTTTCCAATGGGATTGGTTTTTTTCTTTCTTCCGCTGTAGTTAGATGAATCGGTTTTGCACCAATCACACCAGGCGTTTTATCTTTACCCACCAGAACAGGCTTTCCCACCAATTGGCGATTATCAACACCGCCGATGACCTCAAATTTGAATAGCCCTTCCCCCTCATCATCAACGAGCATAAAGCCAACTTCGTCCATATGGGCTGCAATCATCACCCGTAGGGGGTTATCCATTTTTGCTTTTTTGGTTACTAAAACATTTCCTAATGCATCAGTTTTGATCTGGTCTGCGAAATCCTTTAATTCTTCCATGACGATGGTACGGACTTCACTTTCTTCTCCAGATACGGATATGGCATTTGATAACTTCTCAAGGAGCTTTATCTGTTCTTCTCCAATATCAGGGATTTGAATTTTGGTTTTATTAATCTTCATCTTTAACCTCATCCCAGGTAATTTTTTCCATAAAATCTACATCTAACCGCACAATCGTTTCAGCCATTAATCGTCCGGCTCGTTCCATATCCTTCATGGCGATCATTTCCACTGGTGTGTGCATGTAGCGCAATGGAATACCAATCACCATCGTCGGGAAGCCACCTGCAACTACCTGCATCGCATATGCATCGGTTCCTGAATGTTTTGGAATGTATTCATTTTGGTAAGGAATTTCTAATTGATCGGCAATTTCTTTAAATTTCGAATGCACATATGGGTGGGCGTTCGGTCCCCATGCCAGGGTAGGTCCCTTTGATAATCCAACGGTACGCCAATCGTTGGCACCTGGCCCCCTAGCGAATGTCACATCAATTGCAACAGCGATGGATGGATCAATTTCAAATGGTGAGGTAAAACCACCGCCCAAAATCACTTCTTCCTGGACAGTTGCAACTGCCCAAACATCCCAGGTGTGCTTCATGTGTTGCAACTCCTGTAAACAATAGGTAATGGCTGCTACTGAAATGCGATTATCCAAGCTATGACCAACGATTGTCTTTCCGGATAATTCCAGTGGTTCCTGTGCAAATGAAACCAAATCTCCGATTTTTACGATTTTTGATAATTCATCAGCTTCTAAACCGGTATCGATAAAGAGGTAATCCATTTCCACCGATTTTCCACGTTGCGATAGCTCTAATAAATAATCAGGTGGCTGAACTACAATCGCCGGTAAATTCTCTTTGCCATGTACCGTTACCCGTAATCCAGGTAATATTCTTGGGTCAACGCCACCAACCTGAGTGAAACGTAACAGCCCATCCTGAATGCCAGTCACCATTAATCCTATGGCGTCCATGTGAGCAGCTAATAAAATACTGGGGCGTGGTTCTTTTCCATTGCCACGACGTAAGGCGTGCAAACTTCCCAATGGGCTTACGCTAATTTCATCAACCAATGGCTGCCAGGCTTCTCGGATCACATCTCTAGCCGGACCCTCATAGCCGGATAACCCTGGTAATGAAATTAGTTTCTTGAGTGTTTCTTGGATTTCAATCATATAGGTTTCCTTTTATCAAGTATTGTTTTTTTCTCAATCAAGGATTGTATCAAATCAAGGATCTGGTTCGTCTGTCACAGTTGCAGTATTGGTTGGCGGAACATCCGTATTTGTTGCAGTCGGTGGCGGATTTGTATGAGTGCTCGTAAATGTTGCTGTTGGTGGAACTTCGGTATCCGTAGGTGTAGTCGTATCTGTTGGTGTTGCTGTCACTGTCCTTGTTCTGGTTGCAAATGGAGTATAGGTTATTGTCGGTGTCCAGGTTTCTGTTGCAGTTGCAGTGTAAGTGGCTGTCGGAAAAACTACAGGTGATGGTAATTCAATAGGTGGAGCGCTAGTAAACGTGGATGTTGGTGATGCACTTGCGGTAACCGTAGGTGTGGGTTGATTTACTTGTTGCCCTACCTGTAAAAAAATCAATCCAACGCAATAACACGCCACGGAAGCAACAATAATAGTCACTAGAATTGATCTCGTTTTTCTACGTTGTACGAATTTTAACGACATATGGTATTCCTGTTATTTCTCCAGTTATTCCCAACTTATTTTACGAGTGTCATTTTGTTAGGGTTATAAACCTTAGCATTGTTAAAAATATTCTACCCGATTTATGAGAAACGAGGTAATTCCACAACACTGATTGAATAATAATTAGCCAGATTTTACTTTTTGTTTAATCAATCCAATTTCCTGCTTGACAGCCTGATACAAACTCTCCGCGCGCAAATCCTCAATCGAATAACAGGGAGAGAGCAGATTATCTGCCAATGCCTGTGCTAATCCACGATCAAAGGCAGGGTGTTCCAGGTTAATAACCACACTGTGAACCTGTTCCTCAGCAATCATTCGTGCAATTTGATAAGATTCTGCCAATGGGCCAAGTTTATTTCCCATGGGGACATTGCCAGCGCCATCTGTAAGCAAAACCATCAGCGGCAAGACATCCGGCATGGTAAATTTTTCTCGCATCAGGACTTCATAAGCCAAGCGTAACCCGGCTGAAAGTGGTGTTTTTCCGCCTACAGGAATATCCTGCAGTGCTCTCTGTGCCATCATCACTGAATTGGTTGGCGACAATACCAGAGTGGCGCGATCCTTTTGGAAAACAATCATCCCAACCCGATCACGGCGTTGGTAAGCATCATTTAATAAGGAAAGGATCGCTCCTTTCGCTGCAGCCATTCTTTCCGCCACTGCCATCGACCAGGAAGCATCGACCACAAACAGGATTAAATTTGCCGTCCTACGCACTCTGACTTTACGCATGTAATCTTGCGGTTGAATGGCAAATGCCACCTTTTTGCGCTGCTCTTCACGCCGTTTTTGAAAAGGAGCTGCTGCACGAATTGTTGCGTCAAACGCCAAATCATCCGCTTTTCCAACAGAAGGCTTGGATTGCGTGTAACGTCCGCGTTTGCGTTTGGTTTTCGTCATCGAACGTCTTCCAGCTTTTTGACGGATTATTTTATCCAACGGTGTATTTAATCTTCTCGGGGCAAAAGAAGAACCTGTCTTGATGTTCTGACCACCTTCCCACCAATTCGATTTTGTATCCTGAAATACGGATGCAGGATCAGGAACCGCATCCCCCATTTCTGGAATTTCAGTGGTGGTATCACCCCCGCTTAAGTTTTTTTTTCCGCTTTTGGTTTGGATTCCTGATTTTGATCAGGTTTTGAATCCTCATCCTCATTACCAGCAGCACGCCCACCACTTAATTGCTCAATTCGATCTCTAAGTTCTTCCATCGTAGCAATATCTTTCTCAAATGGGCTGCGTTTCATGCGATGGGGTAATGCCAATTCAGCAGCTTTAGCAATATCTAATTCGTTAATTGAGGTCCTTCCTTCAAAGGCTGCTTGCGCTCTTGCTGCTTTTAAAATTACCAGATCAGGACGATGACCATCCACCCCTAATGAGGCAGTCAGCGAGGCAATAGTGATCAGATCACGACTGGTATGTTTCACCGATGGAACCAACTTGCGTGCTGTTTCAATTTGTTCTGAAAGATCGACTTCATTGGGTTGAAATTGCTCCCGGAAAGCATCCGGGGCAACCTCAAATTCCATATTTCTTTCCATGATCGAAACACGTTCACGTTTATCCAGGATGCCATGAATCTCAACGGATAATGCAAAACGATCGAGTAACTGCGGTCTTAAATCTCCCTCTTCCGGGTTCATGGTTCCAACCAGAATAAATCGGGCGGGATGAACAAAGGAAATTCCTTCGCGTTCCACAATATTCATACCCATTGCTGCTGAATCGAGCAGCACATCCACCACATGATCATCCAGTAAATTCACTTCATCGATATATAACAAGCCACGATTGGCAGCGGCCAGCACACCTGGTTCAAAACTGCGCTCACCTTTCTGGATTGCTCGTTCGATATCCAGAGTACCTACCACCCGATCTTCAGTTGCTGAAACAGGCAAGTTGATAAACGCGGTTGGTTTAATGGTAACCGGCAGTTGTTCTCCTTTTTCGTGACGTTCTTTACACTCTGTACACCAGGTGTTTGGGCTATCCGGATCGCAACTGAAACGACAATCTGCGACAGCCTTCACCATCGGTAGTAAAGCTGCCAACCCTCTGGCAGCAGTTGATTTTGCAGTTCCACGTTCACCGCGAATTAACACGCCACCGATTCTTGGATCAATAGCATTTAAGATCAGGGCTCTTTTCATTCTCTCTTGCCCAACAATCGCGGTAAATGGATAAATTTGTGGCATAGTTTTTCCTTTAAAATTTCTGTTTTTGCGACTAATCACAGGTTCAAGTGTACCATCCCACTTAAACAGCTGCAACCTGAAATATCAAAAAATTATACACCTCTTGCCATTTTTGCTGGTTTTTTGTACTTATTTTTTAAATTTCACTTTGAGGGAAATTAAGGATACAACGATCTTTTTTATATACAATTATGGTATGTCACCAAATTTAGAGAGTATCGGCCGTATCATTCTAATTGTTGGGTTGACAATTACCATCATTGGAGCTGGAATCTGGTTAATTGCCCGAATCACAGGCTGGGAGAAATTTCCTGGTACGCTCAAATGGGAAAGTGGTAATGTTAGCTGTGTTTTTCCTCTGCTTGCTTCAATCGTCCTGAGCATTATTTTGACCATTGTTTTGAATTTATTGGTTCGTTGGTTCAACCGTTAAATCGGTGTATTGTCTGACCAAACCACAAATCCTTCAAGTCATGATATGATAGTGCGGTTTTATGAAAAATATTTTTAGCCAGGCAAAATACAGAAAATTACTAGCCTTCTTATTTCCAGTCCAACCCGGTGTACCAGACTATTTACGGTCCAACATCCGTCACCTTATATGGGATATTGGTTGGTGGGGTTTATTAAATGGAAGCACATTGTCATTTATGACCATTTATGCCGCCCGCATCGGGGCTAACACAACTCAAATTGGTTTATTAACCGCTATGCCAGCAGCCGTAAATCTTATCTTAGCGTTGCCTGTTGGGAGTTTCCTAAAGCATCGCCCTATAGATAAATCTGTCTTTTGGAGTGGGATTTTTCAACGAATTTTTTATTTATTTATGGTTTTGTTACCATTTTTAATGAGTGATGTTCTACAGGTTTGGATGCTCATTCTGTTTACTTTATTGATGAGCATTCCTGGTTCAGCCATTGCAGTGGGTTTCAATGCTTTATTTGCAGCTGCTGTACCTAACCGCTATCGTGGTGTTGTAGCCGGAAGGCGAAATGCAGTTTTTGCAATCACATCCATCATATCAACCTTGGCATGTGGACAAATACTTTCTATTGTGGCATTTCCCCTCAATTATCAAATAGTCTTCGCTATCGGATTCTTTGGCGCATTGATGAGTGTCATCCACATTAAGTTTATCCATCTAGTGAGAGATGAGTTTGAAACTGAAATCGAAACGCCTTCATACACATTTGAAGAATTAACCCAAAAATCTAAGAATGCCTTGAACCGTATTTGGTTATACATCCAAAGAAAATTGCATGTAGAAATCTTACGTGGTCCATTCGCCCGTTCCTTGGGGCTCTTAACCTTTTTCCACATGGTGCATTATCTTTCTATTCCTATCTTTCCTGTTTTTACAGTCAATGTTTTGGGATTCTCCGATGATGTGCTTAGTTTGGGAAATGCGTTATTTTATATCACCATGTTCTTTGGATCTACACAGATAGGAAAACTAACTAATTTGTTTGGAAACAAAAAATTAACTGGCATTGGAATTTGTATGCTTGGCCTTTATCCTGCATTTCTTTCATTTGCACAAGGACCATTTTTGTACTATTTGGCTTCTTTATTAGGTGGATTTGCCTGGGCACTCGTCAATGCTGCAATGATCAATTATTTATTGGAAAGGGTGCCGGCTGATGATCGCACCGGTTACCTTGCCTGGTTTATCGTTGGGTCAAATGGTGCCATCCTGATAGGAACACTCGTTGGGCCAATCATCGGAAATCTGCTTGGACTGACAGTCGCCTTACTGATCTTTGCTATCTTACGAACATCATCGGGAATTGCATTGCTTAAGTGGGGATAATTATTTACTATCGGTTGTTTTGATTTTTCTTGATATCTCTTAATAATATGAAATAGAAAAAGATACTGATAAACCCTGCAGCACCTGCTGCGAACCATGGGGCATGCGGTGAAATGGTATCACTCAGAATTCCCCCCGTGAGAGGTCCAATGCCACTGGCTAACCCCCATGTTAACCCGTGAATACTCATGTAACGCCCCCGTTTGTCTGCCGGTGCCAGGTTAGCAGAAAATGTGGTTGCGGTAGGTACCATGATCAACTCACCCAATGTCATGACCACCATCGCCACCCAAAACCACCAAAACCCATTACCAAACCCAATAATCATGGCGGCCATCCCATAAAAGAATGCCCCAATCGCAATCATCCGAATGGGTTGCCTTCTTTTTGTCTGTTTGGTGACGAACAATTGCAGGGTCACCACCATGATAGCATTTGTGGCCGGGATAAACCCATACATATTTTCCGGCACACCATAATTTTGTTTTGCATATACGGCAAGTAATACCCATATCATAGAAGCTGTGATAGTTGTAAGTGTGAAGGTCAGATTGAAGTTGATGAAAGTTTTATCTTTGAAAATCTGACCGTACCCTCCAAACCGTTCTTTCAATTCTTGTGGTTGGGTATTTACTGGCAATGTTTCTTTCGCTTTAATAGCCAGTAACAAACCATACAAAATCAATCCGGAAGCAGCGATAAAAAAAGCCAGACTATAGGAGGATGAGGTGATAAAACCGCCAATCGCTGGACCCATCGCAATCCCCAGATTATTACTCATGCGAAGGACAGAATAACCATCACTGCGCTTAATGGGTGGTAACATGTCAGCCATCATTGCATCTGACCCCACCTGGTACAATGGCATAAATGCTCCTCGTAATGCCATCAGAATGATGAATTCTGGCAGACTATCTGCAAAACTCATTAATATATAACAACCCCCATTACCAATCAGGCTGATCACCATCACCCATTTTCGTCCTAATCGATCAATCACCGGACCAGCGATAAATGAAAACAACAGGTTGGTTACTGAATTAATCGTCATAAGGCTGGTAACCACCGCCAGGGATACAGCTAATGTCTCGCTGACGTAGATCATCAAGAAAGGCCAGATCATGCTGGAACCTAAAGTGCTCATCAGCATACCAAAAGCCATTAACCAAAATTGGCCTGGATATTCCATTCGGGTGCGGCGCAACATTTCAATCATCGATGTTATTATCCAATTTTTTTTACTTTCAGAAAAATAGTTTTGATGAATCTCAGAGATTTTAACACAGACTAAGGTTGGTGTAGATTGTCCACATTCATTGAAAATTAGCATGTGGTAAAATTCATAAAATTCTTCCTTTATAAGGAGTTAGCATGGTCAGTCAAGATTTATTAGATATTCTTCGTTGTCCAGCTTGTGTTCGAGAAAAAGAAGGCTTGCTGGAGTTAGTGCAAGATACATGGCTGGTATGTCAGGATTGTGATAGAAAATACCCCATTGTGGATGATATTCCTGTGATGCTAATTGATGAAGGTGATAAGTGGGTTAATACAAAGAAAGAAGATTTACCCATTCCACCACCTCCAATGAGTTAAAATCAAATTATAGATCTGCAGATCACAAACGTTAGATCTAAGGTAATTTATGGAAAGTAACAACAAACCTGAAACGAAAAAACAATCTGGCTTTCGGTTGGATAAAACAAATATCATCATCCTCGTAGTTTTTGCCGTGATAGCAATTGCTACAGCATTTGGGGTTTTTTCATTCGCAAAAGACATTATCTCCACCTGGACTATGACAAACCTGGAAGGCCTTGCTGTTTTACCAAGCGGAACAAACTCTGCTCTTGTTGAAAATGGCGAAAATGATCCTTTAATCGAATCCGCAGTTAATCCGATTGATTTTGAAATGCCTGAACCTTGGGATGGAAAATCACGGGTTACAGTTTTATTGATGGGGTTGGATTACCGTGATTGGGAAGCCGGGGAAATTCCCCGTACTGACACGATGATGCTGATCACTATCGATCCCGTTACCAGAGAAGCTGCCATGCTATCTATCCCTAGAGATATGTGGGTAGCAATCCCCGGATTCGAGTATGCAAGGATTAATACAGCCTATTATTTAGGTGAATTGTGGAAATTACCTGGCGGTGGTTCTGGATTAGCGATGGAAACCGTTGAAGAATTCCTGGGTATCCCGGTAGATTATTACGCTCAAATTGATTTTTCTGCGTTTGTACGCATCATTGATGAAATTGATGGGGTCACGGTACGCCCACAAATGGATGTAAAAATTGTGCCTATCCTTGGTGAAGGTACGAAACAGACTCTCAAGGCTGGGGAAGTCTATACCTTGGATGGTGCCTTGGCATTGGCGTACGCACGTGCCCGCTACACTGAAGGTGGCGATTTTGATCGTGCTGCCCGTCAGCAAGAGATCGTATATGCAGTTCGTGACAGAATTTTGAAATTCTCCATGTGGCCAACCTTAATTGCCAAAGCACCTCTACTCTATCAGGATGTTTCCTCTGGCATCAACACCAATATGCGTTTTGAAGATGCCCTGCGATTGGCAGCATTAGCGTTGGAATTAGACCGTGAAAAAATTGGATCCTTCATCATTGATGGAGATTATGTTGAATTCGGTACAACCCCGGATGGACAAAAAATAACCAAACCAATTCCCGATAAAATACGGGTATTGCGGGATGAAGTATTTAGCAGTGGTGGTCCTTTAGGACCAACAGCCATTCGCTCTGAAACCGGAGAAGAGGTTGATGTTTACGATCTTGTCAAGATCGAAAATGCTCGTATTTCTCTTCAAAATGGTAGCTGGTACACTGGCCTTGCAGGTGAAACAGCCAATTATCTTCGCTCAAAAGGGTACAACATTATTGAAGAAACTGATGCACAGGGAACTGATATATCAACCATCACCTTGTATAATGCCAAACCGTACTCGGTTCAAGGGTTTTATAAAATTTATGAAGAAGCTGGTCTTTCAAGTCCAAGATTAACCAATCGCTTTGACCCAAATGCTCCGGTTGATGTTGTTATCGTGCTGGGAAACGACTGGGCTAATTACGTAAATGCCAATCCGCTCCCAACACAATAAGCTTACTAAACAAGAACAAAATCCCCGCAAAATAGCGGGGATTTTTTTATCTTTTTCCTAATGCACCTACATAAATTGCCCACAGCATTTCACCATCCAGGTTAAGCTCCTGATTTAGCTGATCATCATCAAAAGCTGCGATAGCGCAAACGCCAGCACCTATTGCTTCTGCTGCCAAATACAGATTTTGACAAACGTGTCCGGCATCCAGATGCAAATAGCGGTATCCTCGTTCACCATAACGCCAGTACATCCGTTCTGTTACTACCACCCAAATAAAGGTGACTGCGCTATTGGTTACCTGATTTTGCTGAAGGCAGGCTTCTGCAAATCGTCCTGCAACCGATTCATTTACTTCAATCGGCAAAAGTGCATGTTCCAGAGCAATATATCGATAAAGTCCGGGTTCAATCCCTTCTACCCGATTAATTATCAGATAAGTTTCAAAAGCATGCCTTGCGCCAGCTGAAGGAACAGTTCGAAAAGTTACTGGTCGGTTGGTAACAGATTTCACTCCTTGCGTTGTCCACAGTAAAAAAGATAATTCGTTTTGTGTTAAAGGAATTCCCTGATATCTGCGTAATGTACAGCGTTGATCAATTGCCTTCCGCAAATCAATCGGATAAGCAGGAAGAGTCTCTGGATCAGGAAGAGATAACAATTCTGCTTGCGGATCGTAAGGTAATTCTAAAGGTGGGATCGGTACACCTTGGCGTTGCAAAGATTCCGATAAGTATTTGTATTTTGTTTTTTCTAAAAAATCTTTCCCAATTCCGTCTGTCATAATTTCCTCCAAATTTAAATAGACTTGCGATGAAATATCTTGCCGAGCAATAACTGCACCAATGCAGTGAATTCATCAACTCTTAATATCACTAACCCACCTGCATAAACAATAACACCACCTGCTGCGCTAATTAACAAGATGAAAGCGTTACCAAGGAACAGGTTGTTCGCTAAATACCAGATTGTCAACCCCATGATAATTACAGCAAGGATCACTTTCCAGGTCAACAGGAATATTTTGTTTCCTTCCAAACCTTTCAAGCGCTTTCGCATGATAACCAGGAGCACGATTGCTTCTAATCCAGTCGCAATACTGTTGGCCAAAGCTAAACCACCAATGGCTAACCACCCGATTTTTAGGAATAATGGACCTAAAATTAAACTGAGTATGATATTCAAACTCATCACTGCCACACCTACGATCACTGGTGTCTTGGTATCCTGCATCGCATAAAACGCTCGACTGATGATTTCAACCAAACTATGACCAACCAACCCAACGGTGTACCACAACAGTGACCAGGCTACCAACTCAGTCGACTGAGAGGTAAATGTTGTGCCATTTTCGTAAAGCAATCGAATGAGTGGAAAACGCAACAAAATCATGCCTACTGCGGCAGGTAATGACAATAAAACAACCGTTCGGATGGCTGCAGATAAAGAGTTACGCATCTCATCCAATTTTCCTAATGCAGCCTGTGCAGAAAAAGTGGGTAATGAAGCAGTTGCAATTGCCTGGGCAATTAACATTAAAGGCATCAACATCAATGTAAACCCATATGTTAATCCAGTAACACTCCCCTCTGAATATCTGGAAGCCAAATTGGTGTTCACCCAAAAATTAATCTGAACAACAGCCACACCAGCCAAACGCGGTAACATCAAAATTCCTACCTGTCGAACAGCAGGGTTTTCCAAACCAAAAATCGTTGAATAACTTCCCCCCAACCTTAAGAGCTTTGGAAGTTGAATTATCAAATGCAAAAGTGCCCCAATCACAACGCCCCAAGCTAATCCGAAAATCCCCATTTGAGGTGATAAAAACACCACTCCAAAGATCATACCCAATGAATACATGGAAGGCGCTAAAGCTGGGAAAAGGAAGCTCTGGTGAGCATTGAGAATACCCATCACCAATCCCGACACACTGAAAATCACGGTCGATGGCAGGATAATTCGCAATAAGTGAACAGTCAAATTGAATTTTTCTGGATCATCCACAAAGCCTGGGGCTAATAAATATCGCACGATTAATGGAGCAAAAATTGCAGCCAGGATGGCAAGCAAACTGATAATTACCAATACAAGATTAATAATTGATGAGGCTAGTTTCCAGGCTTTATCTGGTTGCTTTTTTGCCAGAAAAGCTGTAAATGTCGGAACAAATGCTGAGGCTAAGGCCCCTCCAGCTACCAAACTGAACAGAGTTTCCGCAACGCGGTTTGCTGCCCAAAACGCTTCGTTTTCCATCCCTGTTCCAAATGCCCGTAGAATAACCACACCGCGTGCCAAATTGATGATGCTGCTTAAGATATACGCAAACATGACGGTTCCAGCAGCTTTGGCGATTTGTTGATTTGCTGATGTCACTTTCCTTGGGGATTCCATCAACGAGATTATAGCTTATTTTTGATTTTTACAGATTCTTACTACGCTTCCGGATTTGACTTAATCTTCTGCAACTGCTATAGTAATTCTTGTCGTAAGAAGCACGTCGTTTTTACCTTAGAAGTTTTTATGGATATCTGTCTGCGGAGCTACAATTCCCAAAAACAATATTCTCACTTCAGACAAAAACACAGAGCTTCTCCAATTAACATTTTTTAGGAGGATTTTCATGTCTGAACGTATTCAAGGAACCGTCAAGTGGTTCAACGAGACAAAAGGTTTTGGATTTATTGCCCGTGAAAACGGACCCGATGTCTTTGTCCATTATTCTGCCATTCAAACTACTGGTTTTAGAAAATTGGTAGAGGGACAATTGGTTGAATTCAATATTGAAGACGGTCCAAAAGGCCCGCAGGCTACCATGGTAACAGCCGTATAAATAGCGATGGCCAACAACAAAAAGCCTCTGAGAATTCAGAGGCTTTTTCTATTTCTAAGAGATTCATTTGCGTTCAAGTATCAGAATCGATATACTAAATATAGGTGTAATGGATAAAAACCGCATATATTTATTTTTTGTACCATTAAAAAGTACTTTGATTGTTTTATTTTTTATGTTTTTTTAAAATAAATTACGAAAAATTATTAGCAAAAAACAAATTTAGAAAGGATTAAACATGAACCAGGAACTGAAAGTAGATATTAATTCAGCTTCATTAGAAGAATTAATCAATGTAAAGGGAATTGGACCTGCGTTGGCAGAAAAAATTATTAATAATCGACCATTTTCTAGTCTCGATGATCTTGCTAAAGTGCAAGGTATCGGAACAACATCATTAAAATCAATTAAATCTAATTTGGTGATTCAGCCACAGGAACCCAATTCAGATTTCGAAGCCTTTGTTGAATCTATTCGAGGAGAAACAAAATCTCCTGTATTAGATGTTGACGAAGATGTAAGCCAAGAATCATTTCAAGCAGAGGAGGAAGTTGAACCTGAAAGTACATGGCATTCAGTGAATATGGCTGATAGTGATTCTGAAGACCTAATTCAGGAGATCCCTGGAGAGGACAACTCCGAACCAGATATTCTCGAAGGTGATGTAAAAATTCTTGAAGACAATGATTTAGAAAAGGATCTTGTTTTTGAAGAACATATTGAGTTGGAGGATCCAGAGACCGAAGAAGACAGTCCAATCCATGAGGTAATAAAAGAAACAAAAAAAACTACCGATAAAGAAATAGAATTGAACGTTGAGGAGTCTTCGGAAGAAAAACCAACCCATGAGGTATTTCAGGAATCTTCAAAACCCACCGAAAAAGTAATTGAAATAGAGAAACAAACAAGTTCTGAAGATTGGATCACTCGTTCTCAACTCATTTGGAGCATGATTGGAACTGCAGTTTTTTCTATCATCCTAACTGCTTTAATAACATTGGGAATTCTATCAGCCACCAATGATGGCTTGCGTTATGCAACCGTAAATGATGCCGCAAGAATCGAAAATGAGATCACTCTGTTAAATGACCTTACCACAACGATGAAAACGGATATCGAAAGTATGAAATCCCGCTTAGACACATTAGAAACCGTTGCTGGCAAAGTAACAGCACTGGAAACACGAGCGGATGATGTGGATACTCAAATTGAAGTAATTCAATCTTCAATCCAGGAAATCTCAGAAACATTGTTAACTGTGCAGGAAGAAATCAAAGCTTTACAAATTGCTGCTGAAAAATCCTCTGAATTTCGCTCAGGCTTAATGCGGTTGTTATTGGAAATCGATGGAACTACTGAGGAAGGAAGGTAAAAATGACAACTGAAAAAAGTAAACCATCAGGCTTTGTTAGATTTTTACAAGTATTATTACGATTAATATTGATCATACTGATTGGTATTTTAATCGGTGCTGGCTTGTATTTTGGCTTCAAGTATGTTTACAACCAAGTCGTAACGCCTATTCAACAAAACCAGGCTGAAATCCAAAGTCTTAATGCCCGTGTAAATCAACAATGGGATTTACTCAATGAAAAAAATATTGACCTGGAAGAACGCTTGACACAGATTGAAAATGACCAGGATCTACTTAACAACCAGGTTTCAGAAATCCTTACCAAAATTGATCAAAATGAAGCTGATTTAGAAGCCTTTGATCTGAAATTTAACGACTTGGTGGAAAAAACCGATAACTTGGAAAGAGGAATTCAGGATCTGGCAAAACAAGACGAAGAATTTCAAAATCTAAATGAGGAAATCCAAACTTCTCTAGAGAACATGGATGTTGATAATAAAGTTAAGCCTCTGCAACAAGAGATTGCAATTTTCAAAATTCTCCTGCAAATCAATCGTAGTCGTCTATTTCTTGTGCAGGATAATTTGGGTTTAGCTGAACAAGAATTGCTCATTGCAGACGAAATGTTTGAATCGTTATCTGAAATTTCTCCAGAAAATGAAGAAGAGATTGCATCATGGAATGCAAGATTAAATTTAGCCATCAATCACTTGCCAAATAACCCTGCTCTGGCAAATGATGATTTAGAAATTTTATGGACAATGATGTCCAATGGATTCACTGAGGCTGATGAGTTGACCGAAAGTGAATCTTTGGATGAAACTGCTGTTGAGGAAACAGTTTCAGCAACTGAAACTAACTCCTCATTAACACCTACACCAACCCCAGAACCATAAGGAGCTAAAAATGGAAACTGATGATCCAAAAAAGAAAAATGATGAATCGATAAATGATCCGATAGAATTAGACTCTTCAATCGAACAAGAAAATCAGCCTGATTTAACCAAATCTTCAGAAGAAATCGAATCTGAGGAAGAAATCTTAGAGAACACAGAAGATGAAGCTGAAATCCTTCAGGAAACGGTGGAAGAATCCGCGGAAGGATCAGATTCAGATCAGAGCTCATTAGAGACCTCTGAATCAGAAAACGTTGATGCGGTGATATCCGAACCTCCGTCAAAACCGATGCCAAAATGGTTAAGAAACAGTTTAATATTTTTGGTGATCGGATTGATCTTGCTTGTAGCTGGATACTTAATTGCGTATTTCACCTCAACCATACCAACCCAGAACTTGTACCAGACAACAGTAAATGAATTACAGGAAACAAAATCGCAGCTCGATGACCTGAATATTAAATATGACCAAATGTCCAATGATTTTGCTGCTTTGAATGAGGAATTTGGAACCTTGCAATCAGACTACAAAAACCTGAATCAAGAATTCAGTGATTTTATGCAATACAGTGAATTCTCCAGAAACTTACTTAGTCTAAAATATGAAGTTGCCAATGCACGATATTACTTGTTAAAAGTAGATAGGATAAGCAGTCGGCAAGCGATAATTCTTGCAATTGATTACTTCGATGCAATCAAAGATGATTTAGAACCAGATATATCCTCCGGCGTTAAAGATCGACTGGAAAGTATCCAAAAATCAATTACGACAAAACCCGATTTGGCTTTAGATGAATTGGGAACACTATTTGAAAATTTGGAGCGGATCCCATTAGACTAGAAAGGTAAAAGCACGGTTGAAAATTTTCAACCGTGCTTTTTTTTAAATCCTAGTAACGTAATAAAGCACCGATATTACCTACATCTTCAAATGCTTGATTTCCTTTAACTACATCAACCTCGCCACCGTTTTTCATTGTTACACTCACAGCGGTTGCAATTACGTCAGCTACTTGAACTGCTTCAGAACCACATTGTTTACAAACAAATTCGGAAAGTGAAGTTAAAGTACTGCACTGGGGACAACGATATCCGGACTTTTGAAAACCTTGTCGAATCACCAAAGCTTGTACTCTACCTTCATTAATCATTCCAAGTGTAGGTTCTAAGCCTACAATCGCATTGGATTGTTTCGATGCTTGGGTAATTAATTTTTCAATAAGGTGTTTCTCTCGTTCGATTTCTGCTTTGTTGCCAATTTCTAATGCTTTGGAAAGAATTTCTTGATGAGAAGATGTCATCGGGGCTGGAAAAGTTCCCACAACCAGGCTTAACCACATTTTTGGCAAATAGGATTTATAAAGAGCAATATTGTCGTCGGTACCACTTAGCAATATCCGACGAATGTGATTTTCCTCAAAAAAGCGAACAGAAAAATTAATAACCTCTCGCATATTTCGTTCAACTACTTCTTCCATAGAACGGGTTTGTGATGCGATTCCTCCTCGCATTCCAGTCACACCAGACCCACCTTTTTTTACTTGCTTAACCTGTTCACCCAGGACACCTTCTTGTTCCATCAATTGTCCAAGATGGAAATGGAACATCCTGGCACCCTGTTTATCCAACAGAACAACACCATAACCGCCATAACTATCCAATAAACCCGCTAGCGGACGAACATTCGGCCGCATGCCGGTGTGAACTAAATCTGGTACTGGAACCGCTATTGGATAAGCTCGGAAAAAATCATTATTTTGGTCAGAAAAGAGTGCAACACTTCTTCCAGACCAATCATATTCCGTATCAAAATAAGCTTCAACTCGCTGAACATCTTCCTCCAATTCAACAGTTTTCAACATATTTCTTAAACGCAATCGATATGAATCCGCATTCCCCATTGTTGGATCAGTATTAATATAAATCGTTAACATCGATTGCTGCGCCTGGTATTCAACCAACTCTCGTAGGTCTTTTTCAGAAAACATATTACCTCCTATGTTGTTGATAAAACCAAACCATTATGGGCGTTTGCCCAAAGTTAAAGTAACCTCCTGTTCTTCGCCATTGCGAACATATTTTATGATGATGTCATCACCAGGACTTTTATTAGCCATGATGTAACTTAAGAAATCACTGAACAATCGTACTGGTCGACCATCTACAGCAATGATTAAATCTCCACCAGCCAATAAACCACTGATTCGGGTAATTTCTGAACCACCCATCAATCCAGCATCGGAGGCAGGACTATTTTCAGTAACCGCCAGGATATAAGCACCTGTCATATGCTGAATACCCAAAGCTTCACGCTCAATCAAAGTCAAGTCTTCCTGGCTGGTTATACCAACGTAGGGGTAATCGTAATATCCATCTTTTATTAGAAATGGAACTACCCGATTGACAATGTTGCTGGAAATAGCAAAACCTATGCCGCTATTTACCGGTTCTCCTACTTCGTTTGCCTGTTCGGTTCGGATAGCCCGATTTACACCGATCACCTCTCCATTCAGGTTGAGTAGTGGCCCCCCCGAATTACCAGGGTTGATAGATGCATCTGTCTGAATCAAATCTCCTGCTGAAAAGAAACTGCCAGATTCAGATAATCTGAAAGAACTGAGTGTTCGGCTTTTGGCAGAAACGATACCGAGCGTCATTGTTCCAGAAAGATTGAAAGGATTACCAATCGCAATCACAGTTTGACCAATTTGTAATTCATCTGAGTTACCGATTGGTAATGGAAATAAATACTCTTCAGGAATATCTACTTTTATTACTGCAAGGTCAGAATCGATATCACGACCAATTACATTACCACGAGCTTTATAACCTGAAGGAAAATCGACTTCTAATTCTGTAGCATCTTCAACCACATGATAATTAGTAACAATATGTCCTTCCTTATCAAAAACAAAACCAGACCCCAATCCACCGCCAGTCACACTCAATGTTTGAATCGAAACGACACCAGGATTCACACGTTCATACAAACTAATTAACAAACTCTCGCGTTCTACTAAATTTAGTAATTGAGGTTCATAATTTGTGTTGGCTTGAACTGTTGGAATCACTTGTAATGGTGTCGCTATTACGACTGGTTCAGAAATAGGTTCTTCTTGCAGTATTTGATCAAATGGAAAACTAAATGAAAAAGAACATGCTAATGAACTAACCAACAAAATCGATACCAATAAAAAGGCTGCTATTCTTTTCATTTTGATCTGCCTTTCATACTTATTATTTCCGAAGTGTTTTTAATTGCTCAAAAAGCTTTTTTTCTTCCGCTGATATATGCGTAGGTATCGTGATTTTTACTTTTGCATATAAGTCGCCAAATTGATTTGGCTTTTTTAACTGTGGCATTCCCCTACCCGTTAGACGGAATGTCTTTCCGGCTTGGGTTTCAGCAGGAATGCTGAGCATAACATCTCCTTTAAGTGTAGCCACTTTTACTTGTCCACCAAGTATTGCTGTATAAAGATCAACCTCAACATCCGTATAAAGATCGTCACCTTTGCGCTCAAAATCAGGATGCGCATCTACTTCCACAACCAGATAAATATCCGAACGGTTTGGACCAACACCCGAAACTCGAACTTTGGTCCCTGTTTTGGATCCTGGAGGTATTTTCACTTCTATCTTTTTATTATTAAATTGTAATATCCTGGTGGTTCCTTCATAAGCTTCCAATAGAGAAATTTTTACTGGTTGTTCAAAAATTCTCGGTGATTGAGAGGTAGCTGACCGCCTGGGTGTAGAAGAAGTTCTTACATTTCCCGGATAGCCTTGCATACCAGCAAAAATCGCACTGAAGAAATCTGAAAAACCACCGCCACCACCAAAAATATCATTAAAGTCATTGACATCAACTCGGGTTCGGCCGCCGCGTGGGGACTGTGCAAACCAATCTTCCCATTGGAAATCAGATGCGCTTCCACCTCTTTGTTGCCATTGTTGATAAGATTCCCCTAACTGATCATAGCGTGCTCTTTTTTTGGAATCACTTAGCACTTCATTTGCTTCATTGATATCCTTAAATTTGTCTTCTGCTTCTTTGTTTCCCGGGTTACGATCAGGATGATACTTCATAGCAAGTTTTCGATAAGCTTGCTTAATTTCCTCCCCAGAAGCATTTCGATTTACACCTAGTATTTTATAATAATCTTTATATTCCATTACTTCATATTATGATACACCACAATTGCTTGTCAAGTAAACCAGAGAAATCTTATACAATACTAATAAATAACCATAAGTCTAGTAAAATTAAGAGATAATCCATGCTAAGATAAATTAATGAATACTATAACAGATCGCATCCTGATTGTTGAAAACAACCCTGAAATCAGTGAATTTCTAGCTGAACAAGCGTTATCCAATTCGAATTACCAAATTTTTCGTGTTGCAGACGCAAGCATTGCCATAAATAAAGCTAAACAGATCAATCCTGACTTAATTATTGCTAATCTTAATTTACCAGGCTTAAGCGGTAAAGACTTATTAGTGGCACTTTCTTCGCGAGGGTTGCCCCCCCCAACAATCGTGATCGCAACCGAAAGCCAGGAACTGGAAATCATTCAAGCTTTCCGTTTAGGCGCAGCTGATTACTTAACCTGGCCAGTTAATGAAACTGAAGTGGTGCTGGTTGTTGAAAGATTATTGGAACAGGTTCATGCAAATCGTGAACATAAGAATCTGGTTAATCATTTGACGAATTCAAATCAACAACTTCAGCAACGAGTAAAAGAATTAACTGCGGTATTTTCAGCGGGTAAAATAATAACCTCTATCCGAGATAAGAAATTATTATTTGAAAAGTCTCTCAAAATTGCTGCGCAGATATGCAACTCAGATTTGGGATGGTTTTTGATGCGTCAGGAAGGTAAAGGAAAAAATTTCATCCTTACTGCACATTACAATCTTCCAGATATCTTCTCCCAGAAGTTAAATCGAATTTGGGATGATGGTATCAGTTCATTAGCATCCATTTCAGGACAATCATTAAATATTTCTGGCGATCCAATTAAACGGTTCAAAGTGAAAATTTTTGGAGAGTCAATTATTATCGTACCAATAAAAATCCAACATCAAACGATAAGCTTGATGGTACTAATGCGAAAAGATAATCATCCTTTCTCAAAGAGCGAGCAACGTTTTCTTGAAGCACTTTCAGAATACATAGCCATATCCATCGTAAATTCTAATATCCTTAAATCCCACGAAAGCCGCAGTGATTCATTGGAACAGTTAACCACTTACACACAAAACAATGAGAAAATAATACTTGAATTGCTGAACAAGACTGAAAACCACCTTTTGGAATTTTCAAGGAAAATTGAAGAAAATTGGACCAGCATAAAAGCAAAAACTAATCTGGATAGTGATGTCGAAACGTTAGCAGCTGCTAATAACCTCGAAATGAATATCCAAAATATAAAAGAGCTGATTTCAGTTCTTAACAAAGATCCATTTTTATACAATACAAAACAAAGTGGCACATTCGACCTTATCACAACTACAAACGAACTCCTCTCAAATTTTCAGGCAATAATTGAAAAACATAATTTAGCTTTAGACATAAATATGCCATCCTCACCGATTAACGTGGTTGCAGATCAACATCAAATTTACGCGATACTTCAAGGTATAATCACCAACGCTATCCAATTTTGTGATCCTGAAGGACAGATCAGGATTAATATTTCAGAAATTTCAGACACGCAAGTCAAAATAACCATCAGCAATACTGGTGAGATCCTTGGAGAAATCCGTGATCAAAAAGAAAGAATTGAATTGACCTCAATAAAACAGGAAAAGAAACGTTTTGGCAGTATTGGAGTAAGTTTTCAATTAATTCAAGAACTGGTCAAGGATAACAATTCTAAAATTTGGGTAGAAAAAAATCCAAATAATGGATCTTCACTCCACCTGTTACTGCCATTATTGGAAACAAAGAAAAAGACAACATGACCACTTTTAATCACAACACCCAACTTATATTAATCATCAATTCTGAATTTCAAACCAACCATCTATTAAGCCAGATCATTCAGTCAATGGGTTATTCTGTTGAGGTGAGTGAAAGCATCCATCATGCACAAAAATACTTTCCTACAAATGTGCCAGAATTAATCATCATCAATGAAGACATTGCCGTACAAGATGATTTTTCCTGGGTTAAATCAATTAGAGAAAAACTACCATTACTGCCTATCATCCTTTATGCAGTGAATGAAAATCACCAAACATTAAAAAAAGCTTTACGACTGGGTATTAGTGAGTACATTTCATTACCACTTACAAAAGATGAAATCCAAAATTCGATCAAAGCAAACATTACCCAAAGTCAAACGATGCGAAATTTTGTATTATTGGAATCTAGACGAGCAACCCAGCAGTTACAAGCACGTGTACAAGATCTCGAGACGTTAACCGATTTGGCCAGAATGATCACCGTAAGTTTAGATCTTGACCATGTCTTAAAATCAATTGTGCATGCGGCTGTTGAATTAACAGGTGCTGAAGAAGGAAGTCTTTTACTGATAGATGAAGAGACCGGTGAATTGTACATGCGAGCTTCCAGAAATTTTAATGAGGAATTCGTCACCACTTTCAGACTTCAAGTAAATGATTCTCTAATTGGTTCAGTTGTTCAATCAGGTCAAACAGTAATTTTTGATGACAAAACCCCACAAAAAATAAAAACCTCCTATTTGGTGCATAGTCTCATCTATATCCCACTCAAACTGAAAGATCAAATCATTGGAGTTTTAGGAGTCGATAATCGCCATAAAAGGATGGTATTTTCACAAAGAGACATCGGCTTGTTAAACACCATGGCGGAATATGCTGTCATCGCGATAGAAAACGCGCGTTTGTTTGGTGAAGTATTTTCCGAGAGAAGAAAACTTGAAACGATTATCAACCAAATTGAAGATGGTGTTCTTGTTCTTGATTATGAGTTTCGAATTTTGCTGATCAATCAAGTTGCTCAATCTATATTGCGCATAAATGGTGATAATTATCTTGGCTCCCCCATTCAGACCCATCCAATTGATTCAGAATTTTTGGAAGTGATAAATAATTTTGAAGTATTTCTGGGTAAGTCAACCGAACTTAATACAGACGATGACCGTGTATTCAGCGCTCATTTAGCCAAAATCTCGGACATTGGCTATGCTATTTCTTTTCATGATATTACCAATTTGAAAAAATTAGATCAAATAAAAAGTGATTTTGTCAGTACTGTATCGCATGACCTGCGATCACCGTTAACCGCAATATTAGGCTATGTTGATTTGGTCGAAAGAGCTGGACCTTTGCAAGAACTTCAGAAAAATTTCTTAGACAGAATTCAATTTTCAGTCCACAATATCACCAATTTGGTTGATGATTTACTCAATTTGGGAAGGATAGAAGCGGGATTTGATACCAGAAAAGAGCTTCTAAACCTCAGTGATTATGTTCATCAAGCGATTGATGAATTGAACCCCAGATTTATTGAAAAGAATATGCGATTAAAGATCAATGTACCCGATTCTTCTTTTAAAATATTTGCAAGCCCAATTCAAATTCGGCAACTATTAAGTAATTTACTTACCAATGCAGTCAAATATTCTGACCGGGATAAAATAATCTCCATTAAGTTGGAGGAAAGTGAAAATCAAATTATTCTTGAAGTGAGTGATCAGGGATATGGAATCCCTGCATCCGATTTACCTTATATATTTGATAAATTCTATCGTTCTGGAAATGTCATAGGTAGCGATATAACAGGAAGCGGTTTGGGATTGGCGATTGTAAAATCGATCGTTGAAAATCATCAGGCTCGCATTTGGGTAGATTCAGCCTTTGGTCAAGGTTCAACATTTACGATAGTTTTTCCAGTTTCGGATTAATAAAAAAACCTCTGCCACAGGCGGTGAGGAGATGTAGCAGAGGTTTTGCCAAAGGAGGAGACAGTGATGAGCAACTATTAAACGTCTCCATATCTAACTATATCTAGAAACAAAATTTTCAAACAGCTATTAAAGTCACTGAACCATATGATAATAATCCTTCAGTTTTAAACGGTTATATTTCAATAAATTCCTGATTTTCATAAACAAAAAACCTGGCAGGCTTGACGTCAAAGAATCGTTATGCTACTATTTTTATGAAACAAATGTTAAAGATTCTTGTTTTCAAGTATATGTTAAGGTATAAGGAGATCGCTCACATGAAAAAAATTACATATCTGATGATTTCAGTCATTTTGATATTCGGTCTTGTATTAAGTGGTTGTACGCGCTCAGCAACCAAAGGATCTGACAGTAATTTGCCTGCTGATACTCCAGATATTCCATTTCCGGTGGGACCAGAAAACAATCCAAGTCGTATCACTGAAATAATCGCTGTAACACAAACTGCAGGTGCTGCAATGGAAAAAAATGTTGAAACAGAAGAGCAAGTGGTTTCTACCGCTACCCCGGAAGCAGCAGCTGAAGAACCCCAGGCAACCGACCAACCTGCCCCAACCAAGGAACCAATCGTAGTACCAACTGCCACACCTGGCCTGCCAACAACTTATACTGTGCAGGAAGGTGAATTTCCTTATTGTTTGGCTCGTCGGTTTAACATAAACCCCAATGACTTGTTGAGCGTCAATAATATCAGCGGTTTTGTGGCACCTGGAACAACACTGACCATTCCCACTGATAGTACATGGCCAGCTGAATTTGAACGATCATTAGTCGCACACCCTACCACTTATAATGTTGTTACTGGAGACACAATTTATAAAATCGCTTGTATCTTTGGCGATGTTGATCCGAACGACATCATTGCTGCTAACAACCTGGAAGCTCCATATACATTAACTGCTGGTGAGGTTATCAACATCCCGTAAACCAACAGCTTTTCTCATAAATCCCAGCGGGGGTTTTCAATCCCCGCTTCATTCTTTAAATCTGGAGTGGCAAAATGGATTTCAAAATTCTACGACGTGACAAAATGTATTCCGGAAGAGCATTCGAAGTTGAAAAAGTCTTTTTGGAGTTGCCAAATCAAAAACAGAGTTATTACGATCTGGTTGATCATAAAAATTCAATTACAGTACTTCCGATGGATGACCAGGGAAATATCTGGTTTGTGCGTCAGTATAGGCTTGGGTCAGAAAGCCAGCTTTTGGAATTGCCCGCTGGTGTCATAGAAGATTCGGAAGCACCTGAAACCTGTGCAATGCGTGAAATTCAGGAAGAAATAGGAATGGCTGCCAGATCACTCAAATTCCTTGGAGATTTTTATCTTGTTCCAGGATATTCAAATGAGCACATGTACACCTACTTAGCAACCGATCTTTTTCCATCCACTTTGCAAGCTGATGCGGATGAATTTTTGAACATTGAGAAAATTCCATATAAGGAAGTGTTATCAATGATGGGTTTGGGGAAAATAAATGATGGAAAAACGCTTGCCACCCTTGCACTTGCGTTTCCAGTTCTTGGGTTTCCTAAATAGAATTGTGCATTTTTTCTCAATTGCCTCAAAATAAATTATAATACTGAACAATCCTGCCTTATCGGGGGAAACCCGACCTGAATTCTTTCTGGCCAGGTTGTCTAAACTTTATGACAGGGCACTTGGTGTATTATGATAATTATTACTATTTTTTTATCCAATCCAGTTTTACACTTAAGAATTGGATAATTTAAGGAATTTAAGTAACGAATATAAAAAACTCGGATTTTTCCGAATAACCTATTTTATGGAGATCTATCATGCCTAATAAAATCACTATTGATGCGAATGAAGCTGTTGCACGTGTTGCTTACCGGCTGAATGAAGTAATCGCAATTTATCCAATTACCCCCTCCTCTGGGATGGGTGAGTTTTCAGATGCTTGGTCTGCGCAAAAGTTAAAAAACATCTGGGGAACCGTTCCGCTGGTTGCTGAAATGCAATCTGAAGGTGGAGCAGCGGGTGCTGTGCATGGTGCCCTACAAACTGGTTCTTTAACCACGACATTCACAGCCTCGCAAGGTCTTTTATTAATGGTTCCAAATATGTTCAAAATTGCTGGTGAGTTAACACCAACGGTATTTCATGTATCTGCAAGGTCAGTAGCCACCCATGCTTTATCCATTTTTGGTGATCATTCAGATGTCATGGCAGTACGGACGACGGGTTTTGCCTTATTGGGCTCTCGTTCTGTTCAGGAAGCCCATGACTTTGCATTAATTTCTCAGTCAGCAACCCTCAAAAGCAGAATTCCTTTTGTTCACTTTTTTGATGGTTTTCGAACTTCTCACGAAGTTAACAAAATCAGCGAGCTAAACGAAGATGATATGCGTGCATTGATTGATTATGAAGATATCATCCTCCATCGCAATCGTGGTCTTACGCCTGATCACCCAGTATTACGAGGTACAGCACAAAATCCCGATGTGTTCTTCCAGGCACGTGAAACAGTCAATCAATATTATGATGCCTGTCCTGAAATTGTCCAAAAAGCAATGGATGAATTTGCAAAATTAACAGGTCGTCAATATCATCTGTTTGATTATTATGGTGCTCCAGATGCTGAAAGAGTGGTCATCGTAATGGGTTCTGGAGCTGAAACAGTCGAAGAAACAACTAAATATCTTGTCTCTCAAGGCGAGAAAGTTGGTATGATAACCGTGCATCTTTACCGACCATTTTCTGTAGAGCATCTGATGCAGGTTCTCCCTGCGTCTGTAAAATCCATTGCTGTTTTGGATCGTACCAAAGAGCCAGGAGCAATTGGTGAACCACTCCTACAGGATGTAATCTCTGGTATCTACGAAGGTAAAGATCGTGGATTAGCAAAATTCAGCGAGTTACCGCATGTGATCGGTGGTAGATATGGATTATCATCCAAAGAATTCACACCAGCGATGGTAAAAGCTGTTTACGATGAATTAAAGAAAGAAAATCCGAAGAATCATTTCACCGTTGGTATCAATGATGATCTTACACATACCAGTCTGGATGTTGATCTTTCATTTTCTATTGTTGATCCAAAAACTACCCGCTGTGTTTTCTTTGGTTTAGGCGCAGATGGAACGGTTGGAGCAAACAAAAACTCCATCAAAATAATTGGTGAAGAAACTGAATTCGGAGCACAAGGATATTTTGTTTATGACTCCAAAAAATCAGGATCTGTCACCATTTCTCACCTGCGATTTGGGCCTGGAGAAATGCGTGCACCTTATTTGATCGGTATCGGAGAAGCAAATTTTGTGGCATGTCACCAATTCAATTTCCTGGAAAGAATTGATGTGCTCAAATACGCAGAAGATGGTGCTGTTTTCCTGCTGAATTCAACCTACTCTAAAGATGAAGTTTGGAATCATTTACCAATCGAAGTACAGAATCAAATTATTAAAAAGAAACTTAAATTCTATACAATTGACGCTCATGAAGTTGCTGAAAAAACAGGGATGGGAAACCGTATTAACACCATTATGCAAACTTGTTTCTTTGCAATCAGTGGCGTTTTACCTCGTGATGAAGCAATTGGTGAAATCAAAAAATCAATCCAAAAAACATATGGCAAACGCGGTGAAGCTGTAGTACAACGAAATTTTGAAGCGGTAGATCAAACATTAGCAAATTTGCATGAAGTTTCCTATACAAACGATGCTGAAGGCATGGAAAGTATGAACACTTCCGTTTCAGGGAAAGCTCCTGAATTTGTCCGTAAGGTTCTTAATCCTATGATGATTTATGAAGGCGACAACGTGCCAGTCAGTGCAATGCCACATGACGGTACTTTCCCAACAGCCACAAGTCAGTGGGAAAAAAGAAATATCGCCTTGGAAATTCCGGTATGGGATCCCGATGTCTGTATTCAATGTGGAAAATGTGTTTTCGTGTGTCCACACGCTGTCATTCGCATGAAAGTTTATGATGGCGAGTTACTCAAGGATGCTCCTGAAACATTCAAATCAATGGACGCAAAGTTTAAAGGAGTTGAAGGTGATAAATTCACCATCCAAGTAGCCCCCGAAGATTGCACCGGTTGTGCCTTATGCGTTGAAGCCTGCCCGGCTAAAAATAAATCACAAGCTGGATTAAAAGCAATCAACATGGCTCCACAACCACCAATCCGTATGACAGAACGTGAGAATTGGGAATTCTTCCTTTCAATACCCGATATTGAACGAGCCAGTATCGAAACCAACACCGTGAAAAATTCACAATTATTACGACCATTATTCGAGTTCTCTGGCGCATGTGCTGGTTGTGGCGAGACACCATATGTGAAATTACTTTCTCAATTGTTTGGAGATCGCACTATCGTGGCTAACGCTACCGGATGTTCCTCCATCTATGGTGGTAATCTCCCTACTACACCATGGGCAATCGATAACAATGGTCGTGGTCCAGCCTGGTCAAATTCCCTGTTTGAAGATAATGCGGAATTTGGCTTAGGGATGCGATTAACCGTTGACCGCCAAACCGAATTTGCACAGGAATTGGTTCAGAGTTTGTCAGATCAAATAGGCAGTGACCTGGTTACCGAAATTCTTGCTGCTGATCAATCAACTGATGCTGGCATCAACGCACAAAGAGACCGAGTAGCAACCCTGAAACAAAAACTTTCAACCATTCAGGATCCAAAAGCAAAACATCTATTATCTGTAGCTGACTATCTTGTCAAAAAGACAGTCTGGATCGTGGGTGGAGATGGTTGGGCTTATGATATTGGTTATGGTGGACTTGACCATGTATTAGCATCTGGACGAAACATAAATGTGTTGGTGTTAGACACTGAAGTTTATTCAAATACAGGTGGTCAGGCATCAAAAGCGACACCAAGAGCTGCAGTAGCCAAATTTGCTGCCAATGGTAAACCACTTCCGAAGAAAGATCTGGGTATGATCGCCATGGCATACGGTTATGTATACGTAGCCAAAATCGCCATGGGTGCCAATGATGCCCAGACCCTAAAAGCTTTCAAGGAAGCAGAAGCCTTTGACGGCCCATCATTGATTATTGCTTACAGCCATTGTATTGCCCACGGTATTGACATGCAAAAAGGTTTAGAACAACAAAAATTAGCTGTCCAATCAGGTGTATGGCCAATCTATCGATATAATCCTGATTTTATTAGTGCTGGAAAGAACCCATTGGTCATCGATAGCAAAGATCCTTCCATATCCGTTCAGGAGTATGCATATAACGAAACACGTTATCGCATGCTGTTGCAAAGTGATGAAGCCAGGGCTGAAAAATTAATGAGTGAAGCACGTGGCGATGTTAAGAAACGCTGGGAACTCTATAAACAATTGGCACAAATTGAGTACGGTGCAAATAAAAAAGATGAAAATTAATCACAATACTGGCAGGCTGGTTGCCTGTCGGTATTGATTTTCTTAGAGAGGAGTTAAAAGATGACAGATCTCAGTACCACTTATCTCGGATTGAAATTAAAAAATCCATTGGTTGCATCTGCTTCACCACTTTCCAAAAAAGTTGATACGGTAAAGGAATTAGAAGACGCTGGTGTCAGTGCTGTAGTAATGTATTCCTTATTTGAAGAACAAATCACTCACGAAAGCCAGGCTTTGGATTATTTTCTAAATCGTGGCAGTGAAAGCTATGCTGAAGCAATGACCTATTTTCCTGAGATGGAAGATTACAATATTGGACCGGATTCTTACTTGAAACTTATCAGTAAAATTAAGCAATCAGTAGATATTCCTGTCATTGGCAGTTTAAACGGTGTTTCAACGGGGGGTTGGGTTGAGTACGCAAAAAAGATTGAACAAGCTGGTGCAGATGCATTAGAACTGAATATTTACTACATCCCAACCGATGTAAAAATAGTTAGTAAAGAATTAGAAGATGCACAAATAGAACTGGTCGCAAATGTCAAAAAGCAACTCAGCATCCCCTTAGCAGTAAAATTAAGCCCTTACTACACCACCTTGCCTGCCTTTGCAAAAAGACTCAGCAATGCTGGTGCAGATGGATTAGTCTTATTTAACCGCTTCTACCAACCAGATATCGATACAGAAACATTAGAAGTAATTCCAAGCCTCAATCTGAGCGATTCAAACGATTTACGACTTCCATTACGTTGGGTAGCAATTCTGCATGGCAAGGTAAAAGCTGACTTAGCTTTGACGAGTGGCGTACATAACGAAAAAGATGTCCTCAAAGCGATGATGGCTGGTGCAAATGTTGTCGAAATTACTTCGGAATTTTTGGCTAATGGAATTGGTCGAGCCACAGAAATTTTATCAGGACTGGAAAAATGGATGGTTGAATATGAATACAAATCAATCAGTCAAATGCTAGGAAGCATGAGCCATAAAGCGGTTGCTGAACCAGCTGCTTTTGAACGTGCAAATTATATGAAAGCTCTGCAATCCTTTGATCGGAAATTAGGCATCTAACCCATTCAATATTGGTATAAAAAAATCCCCTTGCAAGGGGATTTTTTGTTATTCATTGATATTCCGGGTTTTATTCAGGTGATAATTGGCCACGTTTCTTTGCGCGATAGACAATTCTTCCACGACTCAAGTCGTAGGGACTCATTTCTACACGTACACGATCCCCTAACAAAATACGAATGTAATATTTTCGCATTCTGCCAGATAAATAGGCTAATACCTCATGGTCATTATCTAACTTTACTCGAAACTGAGTACCTGGTAAAGCCTCAATTATCGTACCATCAACTTGAATCTTATCTTCTTCTTTCGCCATCGTCACCTCCGTAACTCAAAAAACCATTTACCCGGAAGAAAAAAACTAATCGTGAGTGACCTGACGTCTTTTCACGCGGCGCGCTGCCTTCTTCTTCTCAACTCTTCGCAACTCACTCTTGGAAACAAACCATCGTTTGCGGCGGATAGTGCTTAATACACCACTTTTTACAACCTTCTTGCGAAATCGCTTTAAAATACTATCCTGCGATTCGTTTGGGCGTAATGTTACATAAGCCAATATTATCACCTCCTTCCGACATACGAGATATTTCCAACAAAAAGCCCGGCGAAACATACCATGCCGAGCCGTTTTGACCATAAAAAAAATTAAATGTTAAACGTCAACTTTCGCAGCCAAATTATACCAAGATTCAGTTAAAACTGTCAAACCAGGCTTTTTAACCAGGCTTTTTTAATTGTGATTTGGGTTAATAAGACATAAATGGTCTGAATTTTAGACCAATTCAGAAAAGTTGGTTGTTGGAAATTCAACTACATTATCTAATTTCACAATAATATCGAATGAATTTACTATTTGAAATTGAGAAATCTGGTTTTATAAAATCAGTCTTCTTTTTTTACCAGAAAAGAATCAAAATCCCTTGCAATAACAGTATTTGGGAATATTGCTTGTGCTTCCGCTAACACATCTCTTTCCCGGTAGCGGCGTGAAAGGTGTGTCAGGATAAGTTGTTTGACATTTGCTTTTGCTGCTAATTCAGCCGATCTACGGGCGGTCATATGTCCAAATTGCTGTGCCATTTCAGCTTCTGTTTCTAAATATGTTGCCTCTGTAACCAATGCGTCTGCCTGATCACAATATGTTATCAAAGAATCCGTTTCGGCAATATCCCCCAAAATCACCATACGGGTACCCGCTTTATAATCCCCCAAAACCTGTTCCGGCGAAATTTTTCTTCCATCTGGTAAAGTAATTGCTTTCCCATTAACCAAATCTCTACGCCATGGACCCGAAGGAATCTCTAACGCTTCAGCTTTCTCAGGTATGAAAGGATAACGCCCCTTTTCCTGGAAGAGATACCCGAAATTGTCTGGTCCTCGATGTTGAACGGGTATCGCGGTTACAGTGAATTCTTTCTCATCAATTATGACACCTTCTTCAACTGGCACCAATGCCAAGTCGAAAGGTGAATGATTTCCACGTAAGACAACACCGTAAATCAGGTCATTGATCCGATTCAGAGCAGCCTTGCCACCATAAATTTCCAACGCATCAATCGTTTCCCAGCGCAAAAGAGTTGATATTAAACCTGCCAGACCTAAAATGTGGTCCAGATGACCATGCGTGATTAAGATGCGATTTAGTCGCTTAAACCCAATCCCAGCCTGCAAAATCTGTCGTTGGGTTCCTTCTCCACAATCTACCAGAAAACGGAATTCATCATGTTTTACAAGTATCGCAGGTAAATTTCGATTTACAGAGGGTGCCGACGCTGAAGTGCCCAAAAAAACAAGTTCAAACAAAAGGTTTTCCTTTCTAAAATCCTCTCTATTTTACCTTATCTGGTTTGATTGTACGTGAATTGCATTATCCGGCAATTTAGATACACGAATTGTGAAATTTGTGCCATAATCATAATGAAATTATCAAAATCAGATATTTGAAATTACAAATCAGATGATTACAATATTGGTAAGAAAATTGCACAGATTTAATCAATGAGTTTGTTTTGGAGGAATAATGGAAATTCTGACTGTAAAAATTGAAAAGCCTGAAGAAATCAATTTTGTGCTTGGGCAATCACATTTTATAAAAACAGTAGAAGATGTCCATGAAGCGTTGGTTAGCACTGTGCCAGGTATTCAATTTGGTTTCGCTTTTTGTGAGGCGTCTGGTGAATGCCTGATTCGTTTTACAGGTACGAACGCTGAAATGATCGAATTAGCCAAGAAAAATGCAAAGAACATTGGTGCTGGGCACAGTTTCATCCTCTTTCTTGCCCCTGGCTATTTTCCAATCAACGTTCTGCATGCCCTCAAAAGAGTTCCTGAGATCGTGACCTTATTTTGCGCTACCGCTAATCCAACCGAGGTTATCCTTGCACAATCGGAACTTGGTCGAGGAATTTTAGGTGTCATCGATGGATCAAGTCCAAAAGGAATTGAAGGTGAAGAAGGCATTGCCTGGCGTAAAGGTTTTCTCAGGCAAATTGGTTACAAGTTATAAGCGGAACGTTTAATAGGTTTTTTTCGTCATTATGTGAGACATTCAGTTTGAGGAGAGAAAAGATGAGTAAGTCAATTTTAAAAATTATCCTTTATTTAAGTGTAATAACTATTTTAAGTGCCTGTACATTACCATTAACACAAGCAACCCCACCAGCGGTTTCAGATGAAGAAATGGCTACCAGAGTCGCCAAGATCCTAACTGAGATGCCGCAACCAACAGATGGTCTACCAACTGCCGAATTACCTCCACTGGCAACGGATGAACCAGAACCAACTGAGGAAGCAGATGAAGTAGCGGAAGAAACAGCTACCGAAGAAGTTGCCACACAAGAACCAACCTCCCAGGCAGAGCAGGCAACTGCTACCCCCCAACCTACGGCAACCGATGAGGTAGTACCGACCGTTGCAGTGACAACCGCCCCTGCGTTTACTCCACCTGCCAATGACCCCCGCACAAAGTTGGGTACCCCAAGCTGGACAGATAATATGGACAAGGACACTTTCTGGCCTGTAGGTGATGATAAATTTACATCCATCAAATTTGAAGATGGGCAATTAAAGTTGACCGGATTAACCACAACTGATGGTTGGCGTTTGGCAGCTACCGAACAATTAGAAGATGTTTATATTGAAGCAACCGTTAAAACTGGTACTTGTTCCGGGACTGATCGCTACGGAATGATCTTCCGTGTTCCGGTTGCTCGTGAAGCAAATAAGGGTTATCTTTTAGGTGTTAGCTGCGATGGTAAATATAGTTTGCGTGAATGGGATGCAACCCTTGGCAGCAAGGGAACCATGACCACCCATGTGAATTGGACATCTTCCGAATCCATTCAAAGTGGCAGCAATAAATCCAATAAAATTGGTATCATGACCGTAGACGACCGCCTGATCATTTATATCAACGGCGTACTGGTTACCGAAGTCAAAGACAACTCCTTCTCTGCCGGCAGTTTTGGACTATTTGTTGGAGCGCGAGAAACATCAAACTTTACCATCTCAGTGGATGAAGTTAGTTACTGGAAGAATCCAACCCCATAATGCAAATTTGATTATCACAAAGAGACAGGCAACTTGCCCGTCTCTTTCTTTTTAATTGATCTTTTTTACCACTTTTATACCATTGAGTGCCATGTGGTTCAAAAAAACACTATGTATAAAATCACCAGGGTGCGGAAATGCGCCAACATTTTGGGCAATTTCAACTGGCATATCATAGGTTTGAACACAATTTTCCGGAAGGATAACCTCCCTTTGCAACTGTCTTTCATTGGCATCCAGACGCAGGAACATGGCAAGCTGATAAGTACATAAATCGCTGCAATCTCCAACCACAATATATTTGTCCACTTCAGGATGATCTACTACCCATTGTTGCAGGTCTTTGTTTAATCCACTGGCAATCGAATTCTTTTCAAGAACCTTAATCTGCTCAAAAAAAGATAACTGTCTTATCTCTGCCACTGTTTCCGATTCTTCTGTACCTCGAATACAATGAGGAGGCCAGGAAGAAAATTCTACCGCTTGCGGCTCATGGGTATCCTGACTGAGGATGATGTGCCGGATGTTTTTATCCCAGGCATTTTTCATCAATTCAACAATCGGTTTAACAATCTCAGCCACTCTGGGGCTGGATAAAGCCCCTTGATTGCAGAAGCCTTTGATAACATCCACGCTAATAATTGCTGTTTTCTCTGGGTTTTCTGAAAATTCAGAAAGGGAGAGTACTGGTAAATCAGATATCCATTGATCCAAATAGGATAAAAAGGATTTTGTTTCTGGCTGATTAATAATTGATACCATTGAGACCTCCTTTGAGGGGTATTTTTATGATTAATTTAAGGCATTATTTCTTTTTAAGGCAATGACCAGACGATAAAACTTTCTGCATTCCATCCAAAAAGAAATCGACCATCTCTGGAAAATTCTATTTTTTCCATATCATCTGCTTCCAAAGAAACGCGTTGGGCACCATAATCCACATCCCATACGCGTAAAACACCATTTTGATCCAGAACAGCAACCAATTCACCGGTCGGTGCAATCGCTATAGATTGAGCCGGGCTTGAAAAATTCGAAAGTTGGTGTAGTTCTTTTTCAGTTACCAAATCATAAAGTTGAACCTGGGTTGTATTATCTTCAAATGTTTCTACAGCAATCCAATCACCTTCTGGGGAAATGTCGAAAACCGGGTTGCGACATTCATCTGCCTGACAAACAGCAGGAAAATCTGCGAGATGTTCATCTTGAGAAACCTGCCACACCGACAACTGAATATCACCTTCGGTAGTATTACTTTCTATACCAATTACATCCCATTTATCAGACAAACCAACAATCGGTGCCAATTGATCCGTTTTTTCTTCCACCCCATCAAATCCATTGTAAACTTCTCCAGTCTCGACCGTGCGGAATAAAACACCACCAAGATCTGATTCAAGCATAATCAAACGATCATCAGAATAATGGATATTCGCGAGTGGAGCTAAATCAACCTGATAAAGCGGGGTAGCATCAAGGGAGTCCACCCCCACCAAATGCCCACTCATTGCAGCAGAAAGCACCCAGCCGTTTTGATTGAACTGGACATCGAATCCCTTCAAATCATCGATATCTTCAGCGATGGAAGTCAATTTGTCTGTTTCCACAACATAAATCCCACGAGTTAATCTGGTTGCAATATCGAAAATGTTGACAATGCCAAACGCCCCCGCTGCAATCGTTGTACCGTCAGGTGAGTAATCAACGGAAATGTCCAGTGGAAATCGGTTACCCACAACCGTTCTGATTTGGTTGACTACCTCAGCATCAAAAACAAATCTACCCGCCAATTCTCCTGTGCGGACATTCCAGAGATAAACTGAAAAATCTTCAGCTGCACTCACGAGATGATCACCATCATCAGAAAAAGCAAGATCTACTACATCCGCAGTATGGTCAATTAATTCAAATAGTTGCGAACCATCCATTGGATTCCAAATGGTAATAACCTCACCATCTACAAAGGCAATTCGATTACCATCCAAAGATTTCGCAAAGAGATCGCCATATTCTTCTTGTAATTTAATTTGTAAAGAATTCACATTTTCCGGGTTAATTGCGCGATCACTTATATCAACTAATGCGGTAGCTGTTGGCACTAATGTGGCAGTTGCAGTAGGCTCGGGTATTGCTGTTGCGCTCGGCTGAATGGTTGCTGTAGGAACAACCTCTTCTTCTATTGGCGCTGCAACAACCATTTGTGTTGCAGTTGGCAGTGGTGCTTGAGTAGAAAACTTTGAGTAATTAAGAATTACATAAACAGCCACAACACATAAAGCTGAGATGAGGATGAACAAACCTACCACCAAAATGATCAGGTTGCGATCTTTCTTCTTTCGTTTCCGTTCGAATTCTTCGACCCCACTTTTTATAACTTTGTCTTCTACCAGGTCTTCTTCCTGAATCGTTTTAACTTGTCCTATGTCCTCATCAGTCTGATCCACTCGATCCACCATTTGTGTTGGTGAATCTTCGAAAAAACCTAAATCATAGGCGGATAATTCTTCGTCTGAACTTTGATCCTTTTCCAATTCATCCACTTCCGTAAACAATCTGGATAGATGATCCCCTTCGTCGCCTTCCAAATCGTCAGAACGAAGGCTTTCGTCCAAACCAAAAGGTGTCTCTTCATCCTGAAACAAACCCGAAAGATCCGGTTCAAATTCCAGTTCTTCAGGTTCGATGTCTTCCTGAAAAATTGGATAAACATCCTCAACTTCACTTTCATCCTCATCCTGAAGGAATGCTTGTTCAGCATGAACTTCTTCAGAAATCTGAGTATCGTCTAATCCTGCCGTAAAAGCAACCAACCTTTCATCTTGTTCCGTTTGTTGTGTTTCAGAATCCTCAATTTGTCGCAGATCAATCACATCATCAAAATCTGCCACTTCAGAGACAATAAACGAACCATCAAATCCGATGATTGCACCTGTATGCCCCGTTCTTTCGGGCATATTCGGATCAAAGGTTTCTCCATTGCGAAAAGGATCTGGAGTCACTGCTTGTTCTGTTTCCAGGTCAATTTTCTCCTGAAGTTTTTCTATCGCCATTTTGGTAATCCTGCTGTTCGGATTTTCCATCTGACAGGCTAACAGCACTTTCATACGATCCTGATCCGAGGAAAGTGTTTCAGCCAACCACATCCAAGCCATTTCATTGGTTGGTTCATTTCGAATAATATCGAATATCATTCGGCGCGCTTCATCCAATTTAGCAGCCCGAATTAAGGCAATCGCTTCATATAGCATTTTTGATGACATAGTCGCCTACCTAAGATTATTGATTTGATCTTCATTATTATGCATAATTTTATCATTTTGAGCAAGTAAAGGGTGATTTAGGGCTTTCAATGACTTTACAAATCAATTATGATCAAAGTAAGTCTTAAAACCACCTGTCAAACCTTGCAATTTAATGAAAGTCGTAAAGATGGTGACTCTTCTATTGATTCGGTATAATAACTAGTTATGAACAAAATTAGTAAAATATTCTCCACCATTTTATTGGTGGTCATCTTAGCAAGCCTTTTCCAGGCACCTTCTGCCAAAGCACAAACTGAGGATATTACAGCCAACCAATTAATTACGTTGATCAATAATTGGCGGGTAGGGTATGGACATGCACCATTGGAAGTAGACCCCATCCTTATGACAACAGCTTATGACACTGCCTGTTATATGGCGATTAACGGATTACGGTGGCATATTGGTGATGTCAGCAATCGCATTACAGCATATGGTTATGGCGGTGGTGAAAAGGTTTTTGCTACAGAAAATTTTGCCATCGGTCCTGTTTCGTTAGCTACAATTGCTGAATGGTGGAGTGATGAATCGCACCAGTATCCATCAGCAAATCCAAGTTATGTTCACATTGGTGCTGGTGTTTGCCCCTATGGAGATCGAATCTGGTATATTGTTCATGCGGCGTATACCAATGGTACTTATGTTGCAAATACACCCAACGCCACCCAATCGCTCTACACCAATACTCCATCTGTTTCTCAATTAATAGTCCCGGTGCAAACAGTTACTCCCAACGAAAACGGTGCAGTGGTACATGAAGTTTTACCAGGCCAGGCATTGTGGAGTATTGCCATTGCCTATGATACAAAAATTGACGAACTTATTCGTCTTAATAATTTAGATCCGGAAACGCCTACCATTTATGTTGGTGACAAAATATTGGTATTTGAAGCAAATCGCACTCCTGTCAGCACCACTCCTACTGCAACCATTGATGCAACAAAATCTACAGCTACTCAATCTACTTTGACTCCAACCAAAAGTCCTACCAGAACTAAAACAGCAACACCTCGCTCAACCCGTACACCATCCATAGTTGATGCCTCACCGGAACCTACAGAACTAATCTCAGAAAATCAAAAAAATTCACAGGGAAATACGAGTGCAATTTTTCAGAATCAGACAGTAGGAATCATTCTCATATCAACATTAGGTTTAGGAATTTTGTTGATTATTATTAGTAGCTTTAGCAAAGGACCGGTTCCTGAGGAAATTATGAAAGATGGTGACGAATGACCGAGGAGAAAGCAAATCAACCACCGGAACAACAGGTCGTGATTGATGATCTTGAAAATCCTAAATTTTATATCAACCGTGAATTAGGATTGTTAGAATTTCAATACCGAGTGTTTGAAGAAGCAATGGATGAGCGAAACCCATTATTGGAAAGGGTCAAATTCCTCTCTATCCTTGGGTCAAATCTGGATGAATTTTTCATGGTTCGCGTTGGTGGATTGGTTATGCAGCGTGATGCTGGGGTATATTCTCTCACTAAGGATGGCCTTACACCCAACCAACAGCTCATAGAGATTCGGAAAATTGCCAACAAATTGATGAATGAAAGTCGTGACTATTGGCATAATGTTCTCTATCCTTTGTTGGAAAAAAACGGCATCCATATTCTCGACTACAATCAACTTACCGAAAGACAAAGAGATTATGTAAATAGCTATTTTGAAGAAGTTGTATATCCAACATTAACACCGCTTGCCTTTGACCCAGGGCATCCATTCCCCCATATTTCAAACCTCAGCTTAAACCTTGCTATCTCCATTCAGGATGAAACGGAAGAAGAGCATTTTGCCCGGGTAAAGGTTCCTTCCTCATTACCGCAAATTGTTCCCATAAAGCGCTCCTCTGGAGGTTATAGACGCGATGGATCAACTCCACATCATCATTACTTTATTTGGCTAAGCAACTTAATCAAAGTGAATATCCATAAATTATTCCCAGGAATGAAGATCCTGGAAACACATCCCTTCCATGTTACCCGTAACGCTGATTTTGAAATTCAGGAATTGGAAGCCGGTGATTTATTGGAGGTAATGGAAGAAAGCGTACGCAATCGACGTTTTGGTAAAGTAATCCGCTTGATTGTTGATAAGAATATGCCGCAACTTGTTCAGGATCTACTTGCACAGAACCTGGATATGGATAAACGTGATATCTACGCACTCAATTCTCCAATGAACATGCATAGTTTACTGGATTTAACACAGATTGATTTACCTCACCTTAAATACCGACCATTTATTCAATCATTTCCAGAGCGATTACGCCAAAAAGAAATCTTTGATGGCAACGCCATTTTCAGTTCAATCCGAGCCCATGATATTCTTTTACACCATCCTTATGATTCATTTTTACCCGTAATCGATTTTTTGCGTGCTGCAGCTCATGATCCAAACGTACTCACTATTAAAATGACGCTTTATCGTGTCGGAAAAAATTCTCCCATCGTAAAAACGCTCTTAGAAGCTCGGAGAGATTACGGTAAACAGGTTGCAGTTCTGGTGGAATTGAAAGCACGTTTTGACGAGGAAAGTAATATCGGGTGGGCGAGAATGTTGGAACAGGAAGGCGTCCATGTAACCTATGGACTGGTCGGTTTAAAAACACATTGCAAAATTGCGCTGGTAGTGCGTAAAGAAGGTGAAAACATTCGGCGGTATATGCACCTCGGTACTGGAAATTACCATCATATTACAGCCAACCTTTATGAAGATATGGGGCTTTTCACTGCAGACCCCGATTTTGGTGCGGATGCCAGCGACGTTTTCAATTATCTGACAGGCTATTCTGCAAAAAAAGAATATCGAAAATTGCTGATTGCACCAATTAATTTACGTCAAAAATTTGAAGAAATGATTGATCGTGAAATTGAAGTTCACAAAAAAAAGAAAAATGGTCATCTAATCTTTAAAATGAATTCTTTGGTAGATGCTGTCATCATTAAGAAACTTTATCAGGCTTCTCAGGTTGGCGTAAAAGTAGATCTAATTGTTCGCGGTATCTGTAGCCTCAAACCAGGTATTAAAGGACTCAGTGATAATATACGGGTTATCAGTATTCTTGGACGCTTCCTTGAACATAGTCGCGTATATTATTTTCATAACGATGGGGAAGAAGAGATTTATTTAGGTAGCGCTGACCTAATGCCACGTAATTTGAACCAACGAGTTGAAATTTTATTCCCGGTAGAAGACAAAGTGCTCGTGCGTCAGATCAGAAAAAATATTCTCGAATTATATTTACAAGAAAATGTAAAAGCACGCCTCATGAAATCAGACGGAACTTATCTTCGCTTAAAACCAACTTCAGCTCGCAAAGCAAAACATGTCCAGCAAATATTTATTGAACGAGCCAGTCGTAAAAACCAAACATTATAAACTTTAAGAGGTAAAGTCTATGGAAATCCTACCCGTTTCTCCTCATTACACACCTGCAGAAGATCGCTATCAATCCTTGGAGTACCGTCGATCCGGCAGGAGTGGAATGCAGCTGCCGATTGTGTCTTTAGGGTTATGGCATAATTTCGGAGGTGTCGATTCAGTCGAAAACAGCCGGGCTATGCTGCGGAAAGCATTTGATCTTGGCATTACTCATTTTGATCTGGCAAATAACTATGGTCCTCCAGCTGGCAGTGCTGAGGAAACATTTGGCAAAATACTCGCCAAAGACTTTAAACCTTTCCGCGATGAACTGATCATCTCCAGTAAAGCAGGTTATTATATGTGGCCAGGTCCTTACGGGGAATGGGGTTCAAGAAAATATTTGGTTGCTAGTCTGGATCAAAGCTTAAAACGTATGGGACTTGATTATGTGGATATCTTTTACCATCATCGCCCCGACCCCGACACACCGCTAGATGAGACCATGCGCGCATTAGATTATATTGTGCGCAGTGGCAGAGCGCTCTACGTAGGAATTTCCAATTACCGTTCAAAAGATGCTCGTCTTGCTATCCAAATGCTTAATCAAATGGGAACCCCCTGTTTGATCCACCAGCCAAACTACAATATGTTTGACCGCTGGATTGAAAGAGAATTATTAAGTGTTTTAGACGAAGAAGGGGTTGGTTGCATCGTCTTTTCACCATTGGCACAAGGCATTCTGACCAATCGCTATCTTTCGGGAATCCCGGATGATTCAAGAGCTGGTAAACCAGGAACTTTCCTACGACCTGAAAATCTTACGAATGAGGTGCTGGAAAAAGTCACAAAGTTGAATCAGGTTGCTCTTGAATTGGATTTAAGTCTTGCTCAATTAGCCATCAAATGGACCCTTCGTCAGCGGGCTGTGACTTCGGCATTGATTGGGGCTTCACGTCCAGCACAAATAGAAGAAATAGTAAATGGTGTGGCAAAACCAGCACTTTCACCAGAGGTGTTAGCGCAAATAGAAACGATACTTTCTACATAATTTCACTATGTCATTAGAAAGAATAACGAATTTCCTTTCTATAAAACCGTGGTTGGCAACTGCTGGGATACCAACCAAAGAACAAATAGAATTGTTGCCGATATACGGTTTCCAACACATCATCAATTTGGCTCTTGATGATTCCCCTGGTGCATTGGAAAATGAAGCAGAGCTTATAAAGAGTTTAGGATTAAAGTATTACCATATTCCTGTAATCTGGGAAAATCCTTTAAAATCTGACTTTGACAAATTTGTATACATAATGCAATCGATGAAGAATGACAAAACTTTCGTTCATTGTGTACTCAACATGCGTGTTTCGGTTTTTGTCTATCTTTATAGAATTCATTTTCTGCGCGAACCGACTGAGCATGCCTATTTGGATATTTTGAAAATTTGGCAACCGGACTCAACCTGGCAATCATTTATAAATGAAATTCAAGATTCTTATTAAAAAGTGAAACCAATTCGGATACAAATCGGTCTATGCTTTACTTCTTAATAGGGGTTGCTAGTTAGAAGAATAAACATAATAACATTTATTTTCAATTAGCTGACCCAATCAAATAATTGATAAGGTCAGCTAACATCATTGTTATTCACTGATTTCCGAATCTACTCGCCAGTACATCCCATTTTCACGTTTCATCAAACAAGTATCAATCATTGAACGCCTTAATTGAGCGTAATCTTCATGATATCTTTCCAATATTTGATTTACTTCCTTTTCAGGATAACGCTTTCCTTCTTCAAATTCAGGCAAAATGTAAAGCAAAATCGCTTTTATTTTTTTCAACTGTCCGGGAATCGACTTCAAACTTCCATCCGGGTTAGTAAAATTCTTGACTACTTTTTGATCATAAGCATCCATGTCAACCTCACTTACGATTGTTGGCAATTGCTCTGGCACCAACAATTTTTTTGATAATGTTTCAAGTTTACTTGATTCAAGCTTGTAAATGTTGTAATAACTCTCTGCCCGGGCAGAAACCAAACCTGCTTTGCTCAGGCGGGATAAATGGTGCGAAGTTGTCGATGGTGAAATGGATAGCATTTCAGCAATCTGCTCGACCGATAAATCCTGTTGAGCCAGCAAACCGACAATTTTTAAGCAATTGGGATCAGCCAAGGCTTTAAAGAAATTTAATAGTTCCTGTGTCTTCTCATCATTTTGCATTTATTTCACTCCTATTTAAATTAATTCGATAATTATCGAATTAATTTGATACAAAATTAAAAGTTTGACACGGGAAATTTAAATGAATTATTGTGATTGAATTTCAGATTTGAGAATTATCACAGACTGATGAATTTCTGCAGTGGTGGTTTCTCTACCAACACTGATACGCAGGGCACCACGTGCCCAATCTACTGGAACCCCCATTGCCTGCAGCACAGCTGAAATAGTCACTTGATCCGCATGGCAGGCTGAACCAGCCGAAATAGCCAAACGATCATTCATCCGGTTGAGCAATTCGTGTGCTTCTATGTTCCTGAAGCTAATATTCAAGGTGTTGGGTAAGCATTGTTCCGGATGACCATTCAAACGCAGATTTTCTTCACCGAATGCTTTCACTAATTCAAAATGAAGCAGATCACGTAATTCCTGCATTTTCTTTTGGTTCACTTCCAAATCACGTGTTGCAACTGCACATGCCTTTCCCAAACCCACCATTTCCAACACATTCTCCGTGCCAGGGCGTTTTCCTCTTTCATGTCCAGCTCCAAACATTAAATTACGAAGTTCAACACCTTCCCGCACATACAGCACTCCTATTCCTTTTGGCGCGTAGAGTTTATGGCCGGCAACAGAGAGCAGATCAACCCCTAAATCATTCACTTTTACCGGGATTTTCCCTACCGTTTGAGCTGCATCGCAATGAAAGGCGATTTGATATTTTTTAGCGATTTCAGTTAAATCCCTGATCCGTTGTATAGTTCCGACTTCATTGTTTGCATGCATAATACTGATCAGGATCGTATCATCCTGAATGGCCTTTTCAAGATCTAGCGGACTAACCTGCCCCATTTCATCAACAGGAAGGATCGTTAAGCTGAATCCTTGAGCTTCCAGATAACGACAAACTTCCAACACTGCTGGATGTTCAATAGCAGATGTGATGATATGTTTTCCCCGATCCTGATGCTGCCAACAATACCCTTGTAAAGCATAATTATTGGATTCGGTGCCACCACTGGTAAAAATAATTTCAGCAGGTTGTGCGCCTAAACAATCAGCCACCTGTTTTCTGGCTAATTCAACTGCCATTTTTGCCTGAACACCAAAACGATGACTGCTGGATGGGTTCCCAAAATAGCCAAACAAATACGGTTGCATCGCCTCGGCAACTTCCTTCATTATCGGTGTAGTCGCATTATAATCCAGATAGATCGGTTCCATTTTCACCTTACCCCTTCAATCCATTATGAAATAACCATTTTTCTGCATCGGTTAAATCATCAAAGAAACGGATTTCATCACTTTTTTTGTGTTCATAGATTAACTCATGAAATCTTTCACTTTCAATATTATCAAAATCAACGATAAATGCTGTTTTAACCCGGTAGTTTGAAAGCTTTAAATAAAATCTCACCCAACAACCCGGTCTTAAGGTCAAAGAAATCAGGATGAAGATCCGTAGCATGCACAACCAGCCTGCACTTTTCCAGCCCATAACAATTTCCAATCAAATCAAGGATATCCTGTCCGGAAGAAATAATACCAGATCCTGGTTGACAGATTACATAATCCCCAGGATCTGTGTGTATGATTAAACCTTCCATAAGTGTCGCCTTTCAGTATTGAAACAAGAAGATGGAACTAACTCACATTTAAATCATACTAACCGATTTTTATCAGTTTTCAAATTGCCATTTACAAAGTTTTTTCTCAAGCCAATCAACCACAAAATACAAACCAAAACCCAAAACGCTCATTGCCACAACCCCGGCATACATCGCTGGGTAATCAAAAAGGTTGGAACCTTTGAGATAAATATAGTAACCGAGTCCCTTTTGGGTAGCAAATAGTTCTGCAACATATAGCACCGCAACAGCCGTCCCTACGGATTGTCGTAAGGCGGTCAATATCCCTGGAATGCTGGCAGGCAAATATACGAAGCGAAATAGCGCTTTACGGCCGGCTCCTAAACTGCGCACACTCTGAATTAGTTCTGGACGAATATTGGATGCCTGATCCCTCACCAAAACCAATATCTGAAAAAACAAAATCAAAAAAATCATGAAGATTTTTGATACGTTCCCTATCCCCAAAAAAAGAACCACAATCGGTAAAAGGACAACTTTCGGTATGGGGTATAAAAGGTAAATTACGGGAGCAAAAACCCGATTTAACGGTTTTGATTGCCCTAACATCAATCCTAATGGTGAAGCGAACACAATAGCCAGTAATGTACTAATAAACACCCGCCAAAAACTTGCCAAAAAATGACCAGGCAAATCACGGCCTAGCTCGCGTATTAATGTTACCGCCACTTCAACCGGTGATGGGAGAATGGGTAAATTTACAATCCAGGCTAAAAGTTGCCAAAGAACGATCAAAAGGACTAATGCCAGTATTACAGATTTTGTACGCATTAGTTCGTCAACTGCTCCCTGAGAATCTGACAAAGATGCAAATATTCCGGATCAGATCGGATGTCTTTTTTCCCAAAACTAGCATTTTCAAGTATATTGGCTTTTTTATTTGGCGGAGTTTGCAGCAGCAAAATGTTTTCGCCTAAGATAACGGCCTCTTCAATCGAATGAGTGACGGTAACCATTGTCAAGTCATGCTTATCCCACAAATCAATCATTAAATTCTGTAAATTTTCTCGGGTTGGTGCATCCAACGAAGAAAATGGTTCATCCATTAATAACAAATCAGGTTGTAATACCAGCGTGCGTGCGATGGCACATCGTTGCCGTTGACCACCGGATATATGCCCTGGATATTTGTCTTTTTGTTCGTATAATCCAAGCTGGTTGATCCAATAATTAACATCATCCTCACTAATATTTGATACCAAAGGAGAATGCGTACCATCGGGACCATAAAAACGGCGAATATCAAGCCCAAGCGCAACATTTTCGCGTACAGTAGCCCAGGGTAATAATCCATAATCCTGAATAATTAATCCACTTTGTGGGCGTGGCCGCAATAATGTTTCTCCATCAACCAGAATACTGCCAGAACCTGGTTGTTGTAATCCTGCCAAAAGATACAATAATGTGCTTTTTCCACAACCGGATGGACCTAAAATCGTCCAGCTTTCACCTTTGTTCACCTGCCAGTTGAAATCAGAGAAAACGGGTTGGTTAGTCGCATACTCGAAAAATAAATTCTGGACTTTTATCATCTGCAAACAGATTCAGGGTAAATATTCTTCACTAACGCATTGGTTATATGGAACATCTACATTTATTAAATCTTTTTCTTTTGCCCAAGCTAAAACGTCATCATATTGTGCCTGGCTTGGAACACCGGCCGTTACGAAGGTCGGCACTTCAAATTTTCCAACCAATGGGGCTGGCAAAATATTATTGTCAATCAGCGTTGTTTCCCATTTAGCTGGATCCGCATTAATGATAATTACAGCTTCTTCAATTGCAGCCAGGAAATTTCTGACAACTTCACTATTAGTCTCCAGGTATTCATTTCGGAAAGCAATGGTGGAGTGGCTATACTCAGGATATTTGTTGTCCGCCAAAACAATTTTAGCGCCCTGCAATGCCAATAATGATGCAACCGGTTCTGGCATTGTCCCTGCCGTTAATTCACCGTTCCCAATCAAAGCAACCCTATCGGGAATTTTTGGGACCGCAACCGTTGCCAAATCCTCTTGCGCAAATCCTTCTTTCTGAAGCATACGATCGGTTAGGTAAGCAATTACGGTTCCTTCTGATATCCCAATTTTCTCACCCTTTAATTGCTCCACTTCAGTAATACCACTTTTTGCGGAAGCGACAATACTGAATAACGGAATTTCACTTGTAGCTGCACGGGCAAATCGTACAATAACAACATTTTTCTCGGTACGATTATTTAAGATGGTCGTCAAAACTTCATTAATCATGCCATCAATCTGTTTAGCTGCCACCAATTGGTCGCGTTCAGGCCCTGAACTAACTGGAACTAATTCAACATCGAGGTTGTACTTCTCAAACAAGCCTTCCTGTTGGGCAACATACATTGGTAGTGAATCTAAAATAGGCAGAACTGCAAATTTTAATGATACTTTGTCGCTTGTTTTTGGTGAGCACGCACTCAACATCAATGTAAAAACAAAAAATGGAAGTAAAATTTTTCGAAATTTGTAAAGTCGGGTTGAATTTACCATTTAACAGACTCCATTATTGAAAAATTACCAAGGAATCCACGCTCATCCTTGCAACGTTATTATACCTTAGTGATCATTAATCACGACTTGCTGAATTCCTTTAAATCCACACTCTAAAACTATTTTGAAATCCTCCAAAAATTGCTACAATAATCTTGCCTAAATCAATAAAGGAGGTCAACAATGTCAAGTATAAAAACCACGTTGACTGGATATGCCAGTTACCGCGGGAGGGAAGGACATTACAGTTTCCTTTTACACAGGATAACAGGGTTAGGAACCGCTTTATTTCTCACCATTCATATCCTTGATACTTCTTTCGTTTATTTCTTCCCCCATCTGTACCAAAATGCAATCAATTTGTATCGATCAACCATTTTTGGAATCGCGGAAGTAGGCTTGGTTTTTTGTGTTTTCTTTCACGGGGTCAATGGTTTACGAGTGGCATTTTTTGACCTCATTGCACCAAGATTGTGGAGCATCCCCAAACAACGCTTTTCAACAAAAATCACTTTACTGATTACTTTATTGTTGTGGATCCCCGCTTCAGCAATCATGTTATACAACATGCTGCATCATAATTTTGGTTGGTTCGGAGGGTAGGAGGTATCATGGCTACAAATTCAAGAACAGTTATAAAACCAAAACCCAACCTCGAAACCAAATCATGGATTTTCATGCGTTATAGCGCAATTTTACTGATCCCCCTGGTATTCGGGCATCTCGTACTGCAGGATGTCATCGTTGGCGTTCACCGCATTGACCTGGATTATGTGGCGATGCGTTGGGCAAATATTGGGTGGAGAATTTATGATGCTTTGTTATTGGCTTTTGCCTTTGCCCATGGCGTTAATGGCATTCGCCAGGTTTTGAATGATTTTATCCACTCGGATCGTGGAAGAAAAATCATGCATTGGGGTCTTTTAATATTCTGGTTTATTGTTACTGCTATCGGTGCAATTGCGCTGATTGGTGGCGTTCGTCCAATATCCTGAGGAGGGATTATGACACAAACCCATATCTATGATGTTGTCATTGTTGGTGGTGGTGGCGCAGGTTTAATGGCAGCACTATATGCATCTCAAAATGCAAAAACAGCTGTAGTGAGTAAACTCTACCCGATTCGATCGCATACCGGTGCGGCACAGGGTGGCATTGGTGCTGCTCTCGGAAATCTAGAGGAAGATCATTGGGAATGGCATGCCTATGACACTGTAAAAGGAAGTGATTACCTCGGTGATCAGGATGCTATTGAATTTATGTGCGAACAGGCTGTTCAGGCAGTCTACGACCTTGAACATTTTGGATTGCCATTTTCCCGAACACCAGAAGGGCGTATTGCTCAACGTCCTTTCGGGGGCCATACCAATAATGAAACGGGTAAATCTGTCCGTCGTTCCTGTTACGCAGCGGATCGCACCGGTCATATGATCTTACAGACTTTATTTCAACAATGCGTAAAGAATGAAACCCAATTCTATAATGAATTTCACGTCATGGATTTGATCATTAAAGATGGCAAAACAGCTGGTGTGATTGCCCTCGAACTGGCTACCGGCGAATTGCATATATTTCATGCTAAAGCAGTCATTTTCGCAACCGGTGGGCACGGACGTATTTGGGAGATTACATCCAATGCCTACGCCTACACCGGGGATGGAGCAGCTGTTTTAGCCCGTCGTGGTTTCCCCATTCAGGATATGGAATTTTTCCAATTTCATCCGACCGGCATTATTAAATTAGGCATTCTGATAACAGAAGCGGTGCGTGGTGAAGGAGGTGTGCTGATCAACGGAAAGGGGGAACGCTTCATGGAACGCTATGCCCCTACGATCAAAGATCTGGCATCACGCGATGTGGTTTCGCGTGCCCTTTATCTGGAAGTAAAAGAGGGAAATGGTATTGATGGTAAGAATTACGTTTATCTGGATGCACGCCCCGAAGTCATCAACAAATATGCTGCGTTGGATGGGCGTACCCGCCCGGATGGTAGCCCTTATCGTGTTACAGCTGAGGAAATCACCAGTAAAATCCCTGATATTACTGATTTTTGTCGCACTTATTTAGGTGTTGACCCAGTGAAAGATCCTATGCCGGTGCAACCAACGGCTCACTATGCAATGGGGGGAATCCCCACAAACAAATTTGGTGAAGTTGTTATCGACGATAATGGAACGGTTCTACCCGGATTGTACGCAGCTGGAGAAGGTGCTTGTGTTTCCGTGCATGGTGCCAATCGTTTAGGTACTAATTCTTTAGTAGACCTGATCGTGTTTGGGAAACAAGCTGGTATTAAAGCTGCCGAGTATGCAACCGGAGCGGACTTACCTGAACTTTCAGGTGATGTAACCGAATTCACCCGCCAGCAAATCGATCAATTACGCAATGGAAACGGAAATGAAAAACCTGCCTTAATTGGACAGGAGATGCGATCAGTAATGATGGACAAAGTCAGCGTTTTCCGTACTGAAGAGGGTCTTTACGCAGCTGTCAAAAAGATTGAAGAACTCAGAGAACGTTTCAAACAAGTACGCACACAAGATTCAAGCACGATCTATAATATGGAATTATTAAATACCTGGGAACTTGGAAACATGCTTGATCTGGCATTAATCACCGCTGAATCAGCATTAGCTCGCAAAGAAAGCCGTGGTGCACATGCTCGTGAAGATTACCCCAAAAGAAATGATCAGGAATGGATGAAGCACACCCTGGCATGGCTTGAAAACGAAAAAGTTCGTTTGGATTACAAACCGGTTACTGTGACAAAATACACGCCAAAGGAACGAACATACTAAAACAACCTATTTCCCCTCTCACTTCCAAAGCTTAAGTGAATTCAAGGAGAATCTTATGCAGATCAAATTAAAAGTATTTCGCTATTTACCACACACTGGGAAAAAACCGCACTACGACACTTATGAAATGGAAGTCGACCCCAATGATCGGGTGTTAGATGTCTTGGAACAAGTACGCGCCGATGCCGATCCTGGACTAGGATATCGCCGCTCCTGTGCGCATGGTGTATGTGGTTCAGACGCGATGCGAATAAATGGAAGAAATGCTTTGGCTTGTAAGGTGCTGGTTAAAGATCTCAACAGCGCTCAGATTACAGTCGAACCACTCTTAGGACTGAAAGTCCTGCGTGATTTGATTGTTGATATGGATCCTTTCTTTGAGCATTTTCGTTCTGTTTTGCCATACTTTATTAATGATGAATCATTGCCAGAAGATGGAAAAGAACGCTTACAGCACCCTGATCAACGTGAACGCTTTGATGACACCACAAAATGCATTCTTTGCGCAGCCTGTACCACTTCCTGTCCTTCTTTCTGGGCGAACGGAAAATATGTCGGACCTGCAGCAATTGTGAATGCACACCGCTTTATTTTCGACAGTCGCGATACAGCAGCTGCGGAACGTCTGGAAATTTTAAATGAAGATAGTGGTGTCTGGCGTTGTAGAACAGCTTTTAATTGTACAGAAGCCTGTCCACGCGACATCGAAATCACCAAAGCAATTGCTGAAGTAAAACAAGTGATGATAAGCGGCAAACTTGATTAAACAGACAATTAGCAAAAAACCTGTACTCTCTTGAAAAATTAGACTAAAGCGCTATTATATAGTTAACGGATCAACTTATTTGTTGATCATGGTAGAAAAGGGAGGGTAAAATGTATGTAACCATTTTATCCGGTCGGGTTGCCGAAGAAGATTGGCGTACGCTGGAAAAATCCTTCGAACGAGCTATCAGAACCATACCCAAAGGCATTAAATCATCCATGTTAATCCAGTGCCAGACTGAACCAAAGCTTTGGCAGATCATCACCCTCTGGGAAAGCGAAGAAGTGTACAAAACGGCTCAGGAACAAAAAATTAGCAACACTTGTGCTGACCTTTTTTGTAACGCTGGTTCGACACCTTATCGGAATGAATACCAGGTATTTGGAAACTACACACGCGTATAATCACTTGACAAAAATAAAAACATGGTAAAATTAAGGATCAGTGGAACTGATTAGCAATTCAAAGTTTTGGTTTGCTGAAAACAGGAAAACAAGCATCCAAATCCTGAGATAAATTTCAGAAAATCCAACAAATTTAAGGGTCAATAATTCCCTGAATTGGTTGGTGCGACCAGATTTTGAATTGCGGGGATAAAGGTACAACATTAAACCAGCTACACTTCATTTTATAAATGATTTATTTAGAAAAGATTAAAACACAGGCTGAATCTTTATACTTTTATGTCTATTTGTAAATTCCATTAAAAATTTGAACACTAGGATTTAATTTTAAACAGATTGAACAAGTTATTTTGTAACTTTGATGAACGATCACCTTTAAGAAAGGATATTTAGATTTCCTAATCTAACATTATGTGGGTAATCCATACACATTGGCAACCGCCTCGTAAGCCATCAGATTCAGGTGGAATTATGTTTTGGGCGGAGACAGATGAAAGTCCAGCTCCTCCCTATTGGGAAGGTCAAATTCCCGAATCTCCAAAACCTCAAGAACATCCTTATGCATTAGAGCCAGCACTCATTCAGGAAAGGATTGGTCTGGGAACTCCTTTGGAAAGTGCCCAGCCAAACCTGATTACATTGCATATGCCATCAACACGTACTGGACCCATTCCTTCACCAACCTTAAACCATGTTTGGGAATTGGACCTGGAAACTGAGCCCTTCCTCGCCCCCTGGCGAATTGATGGGCTGTATTTACCATCTTCATCGGCTTTTAGTGTTCTGATAAACCTGCCAGAAGAAAGCCCCTTTAGTGACTTTATACTCGGCCAGGATGCAATTTATTGGCAAAATGTTTGTAGTTTAGCTTTAGAAATACTTTCCGAACAGAAAATGATGCCAATCATGGTGCCGATCACACCGCAAAAAGACACTTTCCACGCTCGCTGGCAACCAGTACTAGATGGTAAGAATGATGGACCACGCATTTCAAAATTAGTGGAAGCCATGCCCCCAGTGTGCCGGGCAGAGTCTTTGCATGGTGATCGAATTTATCCAGGTTCTTTACCCCCAGCGCGTGCTTTGCTTGATAGTTTCCTCAACACCATGTGTGATGCTTTAGCAAGATCATGGGGTAACAGCTCAGAAGCGATCCGACTAATTCCAGAGAACCCAACACCTTTTGAAGCATGGGTAAAAGCACTTTTCACTGCAGATGCAAATATAAAAATTTCTCCTGTTCAGGCAACAGCGCTATTCAGTAGTGTGCGTGCCTGGATGCGTAATTTGCAAGCAGCTGGTGATAATTACTTCCGAGTTGCTTATCAACTGATCTCACCCACTGAGCAGGTAAATACTCTTGAAGAAGCCAGCTGGCAGATTCGATATATGCTTCAATCACGTGATGATCCAAGTTTATTCATCAATGCAGATCAAATCTGGAATTCAAGAACAACAACGATCGTGGTTGATGGAAAACGCTGTGAATTACCTCAAGAGAAGTTGCTGATGGGTTTAGGATATACAGCTCGTCATTTTGAGTCTATTGAAGAAAGTCTTAAAAAACAATATCCTACAGAAGTCCAAATAAATACCCATGAAGCATATCAATTTTTAAGAAATGTTACCCCATTGTTGGAAGAAGCCGGCTTTGGGATCATTGCTCCGGAATGGTGGGATACCAGCGGTTCGCGTTTAGGAGTACGTTTACAACTAAAACCTTCTACCAAACCACCAAAATCCTTAGCGAAAGCAGGCAGTTTGAATCTCAACACCTTGGTCAATTACCGCTGGGAATTGTCATTAGGTGATACCCGTCTTTCGAGAGCAGAATTTGATGCCTTGGCATCCCTCAACGAACCTTTGGTGCAATTAAATGGTAAATGGGTTCAATTAGATAACGAACAGGTACAGGCAGCCCGAAAATTCTGGGAAAAAGAAGGACAAGGCGGCCAGATGGGTTTGATGCAAGCAGCCCAATACATCCTGGGTGGTCAGGCCGGTGCTGAAGGATTACCGATTGATGGCGTTGATGCCGAAGGTTGGGTGCAAGAGTGGTTAGACGGTTTAGAAGGTCATGAAAAGATGATCATCCTTCCACAACCACAAACCCTTAAGGGAAAACTGCGTCCTTACCAAACCTATGGTTTTTCCTGGCTTTCCTTCTTCCAGCGTTGGGGATTAGGGGCAATCCTGGCTGATGATATGGGACTTGGCAAAACAATTCAAGCGCTAGCTTTACTTGCTCATGAAAAAGAGAATAATAATGGCAAGCTGCCTGGCCCCGTGTTGTTGGTTTGCCCAACGTCAGTTGTCACCAACTGGCAACGTGAAACGCAGCGTTTTGCTCCCAGTTTAAACATTTACAAACATCAAGGACCCTCTCGCTTCCGTAATCACGAACTGATCAAGAAAGCTGGTGAAACGGAATTATTTATCACGAGTTACCCCTTGGTCAGGCAAGATTTAGAAGAATTACAGTCTATCAAATGGCACGGCATCATCCTGGATGAAGCGCAAAATATCAAGAACCCGGCTGCAAAGCAAACTCAGGCTGCAAGAGCTTTAAAAGCTAATTTCCGCTTCGCCCTCACTGGTACACCAGTTGAAAATCGGTTGATGGAATTATGGTCAATTATGCAATTCTTGAATCCAGGTTACCTGGGTACCCGTGAGAGTTTCCGTCGAGAATTCGCGATACCGGTTGAGCGTTTCCATGATCCTGAAATCACCAATCAATTGAAGGAATTGGTATCTCCCTTTATTCTTCGCAGAGTGAAAACCGATCCCAATGTGATCGATGATTTACCAGAAAAAATCGAGGTCAAGGCTTACTGCAATCTAACAGAAGAACAAGCAAGTCTTTACCAAAACCACATCAATGAGGTCATGGATAGGATTCAGAATAGCGATGGAATTGAACGTCATGGTCTGGTACTATCCATGTTGACCAAGTTAAAACAAATTTGCAATCATCCCATCCAATATCTTGAAAAAATTAATGGGCATGTTCCACTAGCCAAAGATATGCACAATCGCTCTGGAAAATTAAAGCGTCTGGTTGAAATGCTGGAGGAAATTGTTGCAGTTGGCGATCGCGTATTGATTTTTACCCAATTTGCTGAAATGGGAAAAATGTTGAATAGCTATCTGGCTGCCACATTAAATACACAAACACTGTTCTTATACGGAAATACACCTGTCAAAATGCGTGACCAAATGATCAAACGCTTTATGGACGATGAAAACGGACCACAAATTTTTATTCTTTCACTCAAAGCTGGTGGTATTGGTCTTAACCTCACTCGCGCGAATCACGTAATTCATTTTGACCGCTGGTGGAACCCTGCAGTAGAGGATCAGGCAACTGATCGAGCCTTCCGCATCGGGCAAAACCGCAATGTTCAGGTTCATAAATTTGTGTGTGTTGGTACGTTGGAAGAAAGAATAGATGAAATGATCGAATCCAAGAAAGGATTGGCGGATGCAGTAATAGGTACTGGGGAAGCCTGGATTTCGGAACTTTCAACAGAAGAATTACAAGACTTGGTACGCCTACGTTATCAGGATTAGGAGCCAGGAATGAATGATGTAGAGAATAAATCCGAAAACAACAGATCGAACGAAGAAAATCAAATTTCTCCGGTTTCTAATCCCAATCAAGGATCAGAAAAAGGTCAAAAACAGAACCCAAAAAACCGGGAGAATTCTAACAACCGCAATCAATCACGTCGACGCCGAAAACCAAACAATCGCAATCAACGCAATAATCAGAATGCTAATAACAGAAACACAAACCAAACTCGCAACAATCCGAATAATGGCTCTCGGGATAACAACAGCCCTTGGGGAATGAATCCATTACCAACCTTAACAGGCATTCAAACCAGAAGCCAGCGCGGTGAATTTGCAAAAAACTGGTGGGCAAGACGATGGTTAGAAACACTCGAACGGTTAATGCAAGGTGTGCGTCTTTCCCGTGGACAATATTATGCCCGCATAGGTCAGATTGTTTCTCTGGAAGAAATCAAAGGGGGTGTCCTAGCAAGAGTGCAGGGTTCCAGACCAAAGCCTTATCGAGTGACGATCCAATTAGCACCTTTTAATATCAAACAATGGGAAAAAGTATTTGATTTGTTATCCGAAAAATCGATTTACATGGCAAAGTTGCTGGTCGGTGAAATGCCACAAGATATTGAATCGGTTTTCAACCAGGCAGGTGTTAGCCTGTTCCCGGAACATGCCGCTGATTTACAAATGAAATGTACCTGCCCAGATAAAATCACGCCATGTAAGCATGTGGCAGCTACACACTACATTCTGGGAGATCGCTTCGATGAGGACCCATTCCTCATATTCCGTATGCGTGGCCGCTCACAAGAGCAGATTTTAGAAGCGTTAAGACAACGTAGAGGCGCAGAAGCGGATATGGATATTGATTACAAAGAGTATCCTGCCCGCAGTACGACACCTGAAAAACCGCGATTTCCGGAGACGCTGGAACACTTCTGGAATATTCAACAGGATTTAAATCAAGTGAACATTCAGGTCAGAATGCCCAACATTCCACAACCGTTATTGAAACGTCTCGGGGAACCTGAGTTTTCATCTCAATTAACCCTACAAGGACAATTAGAAGAATCCTACGATATGATTAGTCAATTTGCGATCATGATTGCCTATGCGGACACCTCAGGAACCCCAACCAACGGGAATGGCAATGGTGATAATGAATAAAAATTAAACCACAAACTCCCGTTCTTTTTGTGTTTACAAAATTGGATTCAATGGTTGTCGCTATCCGCAATTTATTTTTTAGTCCAGTGTAGAAAAATAAAATCCGATGTCAAAATTTGGAAAATTGATTGTGATAAAAAGATGCAATCTCGAATAAGGTGTGCTAAAGTAGTGTAAGTTCCACAACAATAATCATTCTCAGGAGTGAAATAATTGAAAAAAAATCCTTCTACATAGATTTTTTAATCATTCTTTTCCTTAAATCAAATATCACCAATTCAAATATCATATAGAATAAGTCTAAGAAAGACTATTTCCGTTATTTATTATTGTGCCATTCAAGTAAAAAATGCTAAAGCATCCAGGTATTGTGAAAGGGTTAATGCGATGATTTGTACAAATTGCGGTCAGAATCTTCCTGAAGGGAATCGCTTTTGTGAGCACTGTGGTGCACCTATTAGCGTATCTCTTCCAAAAAAAGAAGGGATTTATCAGCCTCTCAATCAGCAAGGTATGTCTGGGGTAGTAATGGAAGGAGGAGCATGCGCAGAGAAGAAATGTCAATGAAACAACCGCAAGCAAGAAAGCCTACAAAATCCTGGGTTTGGATCATTGTGATCGCCCTGATCGTTCTAGGCTGCTGTTGTGCTGCCGTTATTGGTGGTGGTTTAATTTACCTCCGCAATCAGGGGCAATCCTTGCAGGATGTGCTTTCCGATAATTTGGAAGAGCTTCCGGATACAATCGAGGCATTGCCAGAGCCGGAAATCGTTTCTCCAATACCAGAGGAAGCAGCGCAACCCACCCCACCAGAGCAGACATTGCCAGAGCTGGATTATCTTCCGGAAGACCACATACTTGCTGTGACCAGTTCAGGTATCTGGATGGTGAATGAGCAAACACGTGTAGCAACACAAATCAGCTATGATCCGTTGGATGTCCCATGGGATCTTAATGACGGTATGTCTCCTGATAAAAAGTTTTTCGCGTTTTTTACCGGATTTAGCGAATCCCCTGTGAACCCGATGTTAGTTGTGCTGGATCTAGTAAACCAGACAACCCTTTTGCAATTGGAGCTGAGCGGTCCAATCATTCAGCCAGGTGAGGAAGGCGCACCTGGCGATCCGTCTTTTGAAGCGTTCGTAGCCATGCAATCTATAGGCAGTTTGGCCTGGTCGCCAGATGGCTCCCAACTAGCTTTTGTAGCTGCCCGTGATGGCGACAGCGCTGATGTTTATCTGTTTAATCAATCTGACAGTTCAGTTACTCGCTTGTCGGAAGAAGCCGGACATGCCTCTGGTTTACATTGGTCTCCAGACGGACAATTTCTCCAATATTTGAGTATATTCACCTTTGGCACTGGTGCTGGCGCTACTATGGAGGCTTTGTGGGTTTACGAATTCCAAAGCAATCAAGCCCAACGTCTGGAAACATTGGAGAGCAATGGGGAAGATTTCCTGACATGGGTGGATAACGAGCATTTTTTGATCAATAGTTGGGGGCGTTTATGTGGTGGAGCATATAATCTGAGGATTGTGGATGTAACCAGTTTTGAACAGCAGGTGATTGTTGAGGGAGGTTTTACCGCGGTTGCCTATGACCCCGAAAACCAATTTGGAATGTTTTCAGTCGCCTATAATTACGATAATTGCGGCAGCAGTGAACCCATGCAAATCGGCCTGTTAATTTTTGGAGAAGGAATAGGGGTTCCAACCGTTGATAATATCGGTGTAAAGAAATTTGAAGAATTAACCGTTTATGGTATTCGTTTCATTCCACAGGGAAACCTATTCACTCTTTATGGTGATGAGGGCTTGCAATCTATTTACTACGATGAGGGTTACAGTTTAAATATCCTGCCAGAGGTCAAAGGGTTATCACCCTCCCCATCGCCTACCGGAGAATATTGGGCGTGGGCATCTCGTACCCAGACCGGTCTTTGGGTTACAGAAAACAATAGCAGCCCAACGGATTTGTCTCCCCTGTTTACCGGCGTGCCAGTGTGGAGCCAGGATGGTCAGACTATTTACTTTTTTGAACTCAATCGACTTTTTTCAGCAAGTGCTCCCCAATTCAGTACGGGAACATTGGTAGTGGAAATACCTGAGGGAGAAATTCTGGGATTGGTTAAATAATCCACGCTTGTTTTGCAACTTCCATGAATGGATACAAACTACATGTGAAGAAATTGATAGAAGCCAGGTAAAACGAAAGGGTTAATGTGATGAATTGTCCAGAATGTGGTCGAAAATCTCCTGAAAACAGTCGTTTTTGCGAACACTGCGGTGCATCACTCACTGAGAAACTTCCAATGAAGGAAGTAATTTACCAACAATCCAATCAGCAGGTAAGCCCAGGCGTGGTTATGGGTAGCGATGGTGTCATGCGATGGGTTTATGAAATGAATATGTGGAAAAACCCAACCCTGGTTATCACAATCTGGAAGGTGCTGCTGTTAGCAGCTTTAGCGCCGGCTCTTTTGGTCTTTTTCCTGAATCTGGGAGACGGGTTTGGTTCCGCATTACTTGCATTTATAAAAATCATAGGTATTGTCGTTGGGATTGTTACAGGACTAATGCTGTTAGCTTATCCTCTGGTAGCGATCCTGAACGGAGGGCTATACTGCGTAATGTTCGAGATGGACGATAAGAGTGTAAAGCACACACAGATGCAAAAACAATTCAAAAAAAGCCAGCTTCTATCGATGGTTGTTATTCTGGCTGGGGTGGTGGCTGGCAATATTCAGGCCACAGCAGCAGGAATTTTAGCTGGATCAAAACAGAGCTCAATCAGCTGTTTTGAAAAAGTAAAATCGATCACCGTAAACGAAAAACGACATGTTATCTATGTAAATGAAAATTTAACCAAAAATCAGGTCTATGCAGATACTGTTGATTTTGCATTTATCAGTAATTCCATTATCAGCCGCTGCAAAAAAGCAAAGGTGACATACAAATAAAACGCAACAATAGGGGACAGAAAATGGAGCTTTACAAAATACGAGAGGCACGAGGAAATGGAGGCCTATGGAAAATCAACCAATGACATTAAACGAGATGATGCAAGCCTACCAAACATTGAACAATGATTTCAACACAAGGCGAATGGATAAAGCTGCTTACTCAGCTGCCCTTACACAGTTGAAGGCAAAGGATGCCGAAGGACGCTGGTGGTCCTGCTCCCCGGAAGGTGGTTTTGTATGGTATGACGGAAGCCGTTGGATTCCCGGGCAACCAGTAGTCAGTTCGGTGCAAACGCCACCACCAATGATAGCATCCACTACAACAGGCAGTCAGCAAGCGGCTTCGCTGAAAAAGAGTCCTCCCATGAAAGGCTGGCGAAAACTTACCTCCACACCTATTATGGCGATCCTGCCTGGCGCTGTGATTGGTGGTTTGTGGTTCCTTTTTACCCTTATTCGGTTGATTCTGGACGGTGGAAAAGGTGTGGACATTCTCACCCCTCTAATTCTTACTGGTGTGCCCTTGGTGCTATGGTTGCTTCGAAAACCACTCGACAATTTGCTCATACCATTGCAGAAATTTCATAAGTCATTTCCCTATGCACTTCGTCTGGGGATAGCGTTTGCAGTACCCATGTTGACTGGCTGTGGATGTTCTGCTATTTTCACATCAGGCTACACAGCCATGCATTTTACTGCATTGATGAGTACTTTGTTCGGTTATTTTTTGTTAAGATCACCGAAGGTTAATGGTGTTTCGTGAAAAGTTTTCTAGCTTAAATCGCTCGCCACAGAAAATGAAGCCAATGAAAAAAAGGGATTGGGAGAGTAAGGATTATGAAAAATAAACAATGGCACAGCTACCTTTGGATGATTCTATGGATAGGAAGCTTGATGATGGTAACACCAGCGATTGGAACCGTCCACGCACAGGAAGAAAGTGGATATTGGGAATTGATTTCAGTAGATATCCAGGAAGCACCTGCTGAACGATTTGCTGCGCACAATATCAGCCGCGGCAATGCATCCTTCAGAAATGAATCTAACGGAGATAGTTTTCAAGCCTCCATGACCTGGACAGAACCTGGACAGCGCTATGCAGCTGGGCAGAGCATTGATCTGACTATCAATGCTAATATGGATGAATACAAATGGACTGATGATGATCCTGGCTACATCCATCAAGGGCTCAACTATATGAGTGCTAACATCTATGCACGGATTGACGAACCTGATATTAATTGGGGCGGCGGAACCAGTGGTTCAATCTCATTCATCGACCCAGATGGTAAAAATAATGCCAAAGTTCAGACCGACTATGGCAAGATTGCCATTGGAAGCCAAACTCTTAAGGTTTCTGCCATGTTTCCACCCGGAAATAGTTATGTTGACAAATTAAGTATCTACATAACCTGCACTGTCGGAATGAATCGTTACAATTATCAATGGGTGGAAACAGCTAACGAAGAGCTCGCGACGATTCTGGAAAATGAAGAACCAGAACCAGAGCCTGAGTGGGAACCTCTACCACCAACATCAATGCCAGAATCAGATCCATTAATTCCGCGGGTAATCGTCGTGGTAGGTATCGCGATCGCAGGAACTCTGAGCACAATTGCAGCAGAATTAGCTAACAAAGCAGCTCAGGCAGCCGCATCCAGCGAGGATGAACATCCAAAAGAAGAGATGGTGTATGTGCTGAACCCATCTCATAAACAATTCGACCTGGAAGTCAACAAACCTATCATATTAACAGTAAATGCTTATCGAGTGACCAAGGAGGGTCACCAGATTGAAGAAGGTGCGGAGATTACATTGAATTTACCCCCTGATCTCGCAGATTGTTTCAGCATTCAAACTTCAGCTTCGCCCGGACAGTTGACGGCTAATATCACGCTCCTGAAAATACCATCTGCTTCTACTGTCATATTGGATGTGAATGGGGTATTCCCACAAGGAAAAGCAAAGGCCGAAGTAAAGTTGATGTTCAAAATGGATTTTACAATTTTACCGGTTCATACGCCTAACATTACTTTCAATGAGAAAGAAAAACTTTGGCAGCCACCAGAACTGGTAGCTTGTTTCCGTGATCCGGTACAAAAGACCCCGCTCCAGGTCGGTTTTTATTATGGCTTTATGGATCCGCCTCTCACCTTTGAACCAGATATTCTTGAGGTAAAAGAGGGTTACTCCTCTGATGATGGACTAACCTATAATTTCAAACTGAAGATGCGCGACGGAATTGACCTGGAGGAATTTTTTGGTGAAGACCTCACCGATGATGATGGGCGGGTTACGGTAAAAGTCGTGGTGAAGGATGAAAAGGGGAAAGAGTTCGCAGCAAATACCGAGCTCCAGGTTCATCCTCAACTTAAGATGATATCCTATGCCTACGATCCGGAAAAAGGGAAAGGCAAGAACAATCGCCCGAAAACACCCTATCCTGGGCTGGAACTTGAAGATATGCAATTCATTGCCGACGGCAAAGATTTTCTGCCGATCTTAATTTTCTTTGTACGTACGGACAAAGAATTAATCGTAGGTGAGGAGTATCTAAGCTCTGTGGATTTGGTAGACGTGCTTAGTGTCAAACACACCAGTGAGTTTCCTGATCCTGAACCAATCACAGAGGAAAGTGGAGAGGGAATATTCGCCTATAGAATTCGTTCTAATGATCTTACACCTTACACCAAGGATAAAAAGAAAAATCATTTTATTAGTGTTGAACCCGCACTACGAGCAGGTGTGCCAAAAAATTACGGTTTGGCAGGTATGTCTCCTCATCTGGTTCAGATTTATCCCCAATTTCTTGATTTTCAATTTTGGGTGGTGCCGGGTCGGATCTGCGGCACATCCGAAGCCTATGCTTATGTTCAGCTCAATCCTTTGAAGATCGGTGTGCCCAATCTGCCATTATCGCTGGAAATAGAGAATCCACCCAACAAAGACAGAGGCTTTTTGGATTTGATGAATGGAGACCGGGAACAAACCACCCGGGAGAAGGATGCTTTTGTTAGTAATGAATATATCCCCCTGGCGCAAGGCTCTGCCTGCTGGGGTCTGCAGTATTCGGGTATTCGTTGGGAAAACCTGAATTCCTCTACCTTTGGTGCTTCCTCCCCAAGTGAATTTCGGGTAACTTGTATAGGACCTTTATCAGACTCAGGCAGCCCAATCTGGCAGGCATCCCAAACCATTAATGTAGAGAGAAATATCAGTACACTGCTCAGCGACCTGTTGAGAGATGCGGACAGCCTTAACTTAAACAACCCATTTTGGAAAGGTTTGATGGATGCCTGCCCCTATACAATGCGTGGAGCGATCACGAATTTTTCTTCAATTTTTGTCACAGCGTTAGAACCATATGTTTGCAAGCAGCTGCGTGCAAGAATTATCAATTGGTTATTGAGCAGAAGTTTATATCTTAAAGGAGATGATCCGACAAAGATCCAGTCTATGATTAAGATGAACGGAATTGAGTATGAACAATACGAGATCGCTGGTTGGCACGTCTGGGCTGGCATATTCCCCTCTGGTTTGACAATAAAGGATGCCAAGGCATTAGATCCCTGGTGGGAACAACGTTGGAACGATGATTCTCTGCGGAATCATGAAAACCTGATTACTGTGTATACCGAATTGAACACGAAACTTTCGGAACGTGGCTTATCTGTTGCCACAATCTCCGCCATTATTGCAGGAGTTTTAGCAGTCGCATATGTCGTCGTGGCATTGGCTGCCGCATTAGGAGTCAAAGTGGCTGTAGTTGCTGTCGTGAACTATATTACCAAATGGTTAGCTGGAACGGGTGGTGGAGCAGCGTATATAAATATGAAGGAAGGTGTTGATAAAACATCGGCTATCAATAACGAAGATGGAACGAAAAAGAATTATCAAATCAATTGGTTTATGAATTTCATCCAGAGTCTTAGAAACTCCGATAATTAAGGAAAAGCTTATGAATAACCCAATCAATAGTATCCAGTCTCTGTTTTCAAATCTAACTCCACCTCTTTCTATTATTGCGGATATTGAAATCTTGTGCCAGGGATTTGAAAAATTTTTCAACGGTCAACCTGCTGACATGATGGTATTTTCCCAGCGACTTACAAGTGTTTTGGAATGGGCAAAAGTTCACCCTTTGGTTGAAGACCCTTCGATTACCACGGGGTGGCGTGCCCAATATGCAGGGCTTCCTGCGTTGGGTGGGACCCTCACCTGTCAAAATGACTCATGGGAATTAATGCTCAGTTTTGATACAAACCATACAGCTTACATGGGCTCCTGGCGTTTTCTACGCCCTGGTGAGGAGGAGCATTGCGGCGTCTTTTCGATAGAAAACACCTCTTCCGGACAGGTATTGGTGTTCGATACTGGTCAAGCCAAACAGCAGCTTCAACTTTTTGGATCTGAAAGGATAGTCTGGGGAAATATCGGTGCTTTTCTAAAAAATATGCAAAATGTGGAATCTATGCAAACCAATACCCAGACCGATAGACCAACTCCAGCGTCACTTCCCACCGAGCACCCAAATTTGGAGATCTCTTCGAACGATGCACCCACCATACTTGCTGCACCGAAAAGGCAACAGAACGCATCTGTGAATTCTCCTGCGGATAACCTGGAGCCGGAACTCGCTACGGACTCCGATCGCACCATTCTTGCCGGTTCAGCAAAGCAGCATCATAAATTTATGTCACCTCCCACTGAAATATCAGATAAAAAACATGTTCCAACCGAAAAACCTGCAAAATCCCAACCTGATGTATGGCAATGTACCTGTGGTAATACAAACCTAGGACCAGTCTGCCTCAAATGCGGTAAGGAAAAATCTTCCATGGGATCTGTTGAAAAGAGTAAAGCAACTCAACCAACAGTTTGCAGAGTATGTGGAAAAGAAATTTCAATTGGTGCTAAATTCTGCCGCCATTGTGGGGCTGAAGTAGAGGATTGAGATTGAATTTGATGACTTAGAATTGCTAAATAAGGTAATTCAATTGAATACTACTCGGATCTACCAATCTTAGAATAAATTTCTGGAATGAAATGAAATTAGAGTTGTGATTAAGAATAAAATTTTTCTCTCATAACTCTTCTTTTTTTAAATCACTATATGGTTTAATATTTAATTTTTTCCTGTCCATTTGGCCAGTTTTTCCTTTAAAAATAAAAATCAGCCTTGACAACCTGTAAAAATGACATACAATAATTAAAAACTAGTTTTCAATACAAACCGGTTTGCAAGGAGAAAACATGACTGAACAAGTAAAAATCGAGAACATTATCCGTAACACCCGCAAATATTGGTATGTCGATGGGTTATCAGAGATTGCCACTGGATTGGTTATTTTTGCAACAGGATTAACTTACTGGCTGGTATCCACCCTTGAATCCACCAACATCAAAGCACTTCTTCTTGCGCTCACTCAACCAGCCGTAATCATTATTGGTACATTAATCGTTCAAAAGTACCTGCCAAAAATCAAAGAACGGATTACCTACCCCCGAACGGGTTATATCACCTTTCGCAAACCCCCCAGAAACCGCCGCTTAAAACACGCCTTGAAATTCGGAATGGTGGCTGGTTTAGTTGCAGCCTTGGTTGGTATGGTATCCAGCAGGTTACCTGCTAACTATCTACCATTGCTTTCCAGCGTTTTTCTTCTCATTTTTTCAATTTACCTTGCTTATCAAACAGCCGTTCCACGTTTTTATGTAATTGGATTCCTAATGGTACTGCTAGGAGCTGTAATTTCATTCGTACCTTTTGGAAATGCCTTACCTTACACTTTGTTTTTCTGTGGCGTCGGTATCATCTGGATCATTTCAGGCGTTATAACATTGATCGGCTATCTTAAGAAGACTTCACCTCAATTGGAGGATTTATGAAAGATAGCCCATCGCTACTTGATGTAGACCGTATCATCCATGAACCTGCCCGTTTACTCATCATGACGATTCTCTCCATGGCGGAAAAAGCTGACTTTTTGTTCTTGCTCAACGAAACCGGGCTAACGCGAGGAAATCTTTCGACGCATCTTTCAAAATTAGAGGATTCTGGTTACATCGAAATTGAAAAGACTTATCGAGGAAAAATCCCACAAACAATCTGTGCCATTACCCCAGCTGGTTTAGAGGCATTTGAAAAGTATAGAAAACAAATTAATCAATTTTTGAAGAAATAACTTTTCCATCCAAAAATTCACTCAAAAAGGAGTATTAAAATGAGTATGTATGCCATTCAAACGGATCAGCTGACTCGAGATTTCGAGAATGTCCGGGCTGTTGATCAAATCACCTTCGAGGTAGACAACGGTTCCTTGTTCGGATTTCTCGGGCCAAATGGTTCTGGAAAAACGACCACCATTCGTCTCTTACTTGGTTTATTAGAGCCAAGTGAAGGGAAATCATCTGTCCTTGGATATGATCCGATTAAGGAAGGAGATAAAGTCCGTGGAAACTGCGGAGCTTTATTAGAACACACAGGTTTATATGAGAGATTAACAGCGGAAGAAAATCTTGATTTTTATGCACGTGTCTTTCAGCTTTCCTCTAACGAACGAAAAACCCGCATCAAAGAATTACTTAACAATATCGGCTTATGGGATCGCAGGGATGAGCTCGTCAAAAGTTGGAGTCGCGGTATGAAACAAAAACTTGCTGTTGCAAGAGCCATGTTGCACAATCCAAAAGTATTATTTTTGGATGAACCAACCGCTGGCCTGGACCCGGTAGCAGCCAATACTTTTCGTGAAGATCTACAAAACCTGGTACGACAATCTGGCGTGACAGTGTTTCTGACCACTCACAATTTAAATGAAGCAGAAAAATTGTGTGATCGAGTCGGCGTCATACGCAAAGGTAAACTCCTTACGATTGGTTCTCCAGATGAATTACGCTTACGCAATGGCAACTCCCACATTGATGTTGTGGGTACTGGATTTACTCCAGAAGTTATCATTCAATTGGAACGACATGAGAAAATTACAGGAATAAAACAACATGACCAACATATTCGCATTCATATTCAACCTGGTTTTGATTCCAGTGCTCTGATTCCGGTTCTGGTATCTCATGGCATTAATATAGATGAAATCCGTAAAGGAAAATCCAGTTTAGAAGACGTATTCTTAACTTTAATGGAGGAAGAAAATGTTGCATGATATTCTCACCGTCATACAAAAAGATTTAAAGGAGATTCTTTCAACCCGAGGGAATCGAAGAACTGGATTAATTTCACTTGGGATAATGGTTGCCCTGATCGGCATATTCATGCCTTTACAGTCAGGCAGAGCATGGTTTACAGAACCCATCCTCCCACTGGTCTGGTCCTGGTTCCCTGTTTTCCTGATGATCAGCATGATCACAGATGCAATCGCCGGGGAAAGAGAACGAAATACACTGGAGACATTACTTGCTAGCCGCTTATCAGACAAAGCTATTTTATTTGGAAAAATCGGTGGTGCTGTTGTATATGGATGGTCTATATCCGCTCTTGGTAACTTAGTTGCCGCTATAACCATTAACGTTAGTGATCCCCAAGGTGGAATTCAATTTTATTCACCAGGCTTATTCATCGTTTTGTTGTTATTGCCCTTGGTAATAGGCGTCTTGATGAGTAGTGTTGGGGTTCTGGTTTCATTAAACGCCCCAACCGCCCGTGCAGCCTATCAAAAACTCAGTCTTGTCATGCTGGCATTCTGGTTCCTACCAATGCTGGCATTAAATGTTATTCCTGAGGAAGTACAGCCACAAATAAACCAATTCATTAATTCAATCAATCTGATCCAGGTCGCCACCTTGGGTATTGTGATAATCCTTGCGTTGGACGCCCTTGTAATTGTGATTGCACAAAGAAAATTCAAACGCACCAGATTGATTCTTGATTAAAATAAATCAAATTACAATTTTTGGTCAGCGAAAAAGAATTGGCTCTTGACAAGCCAATTCTTTTTGGGATAATTAGGGTTATAAAATTTTAAACTCGTCAACAGCAACGACGGAGAAAAGTAGTACGGTGAAAGTTGACAGGAACGCCAGGGCATAGACTGAAACCCTCGCCCAATGGAAACCCTATGAAGTTCCCTCCCGAGCTGCTCAGGTGAACGTCACTAACAAATAGTCTGAGCCGGAACGCCACCGTTACATGGCAAACTGATCGCGAATCTCATAAATCGCTGTCGGAGTGAGTGCACCAGCAATGGTGAATGTGGGTGGTACCACGGGTCATTTTCGCCCGTCCCTGACGAAGGGGCGGGTTTATTTTTTGGAGGAGGAACTATGTCGGAAAAACCAATCATCCTGGAGGAGCTGGAAAAGGTAAGTGAGACAGCCTTATCCATTCTTGCTGGTATTCAGGAAGAAGAGGTATTACAAACCTGGAAAAAAGAGTATTTAGGAAAATCATCCACCGTGATGAGTGCTTTTAGCAGCATCGGGCAACAACCGAAAGAATTCCGCCCCCTGGTAGGTCAGATGGCCAATCAGGTGAAGCAAACGCTGGAAGCAGCCCTGGAAGAACGAGCAAAAATCGTTCTGGAAGCCTCACTGGCCCGCAAAGTTGCCCAGGAAAAAATCGATGTAACGTTACCAGGCAGGGAACCTTTAAAAGGCGGCTTACACCCTCAAACGCTGGTATTGCGTAGAATTTATTCCATCTTCGCCGAGATGGGATTTCAGGTGTACCGTTCTCGCGATGTAGAAAGCGATCAATACAATTTCGAACTCCTCAACATCCCCGCTCATCATCCCGCCAGAGACATGTGGGACACCTTCCACATCGATCAACCCGGCGTGGTTTTACGAACCCACACCTCACCAGGGCAAATCCATGTCATGCGAGAACAAGCCCCAAATCCAATCCGCGTAATCCTGCCTGGCATGTGCTACCGTTATGAGCAAATCAGTGCACGTTCTGAAATTCAATTCAATCAAGTCGAAGTGCTGGCGGTTGGAAAGAATATCACCTTCGGTGACATGAAAGGCACGCTTAATGGATTTGTACGACGCTTGTTCAATGCGGATGTGCGTACGCGCCTGCGCCCTTCCTACTTCCCCTTCACTGAACCCAGCGCTGAAATGGACGTGGAATGTTTTGTATGTGGTGGCAAAGGCTGCTCGGTTTGCAAGGGCAGCGGCTGGTTGGAAATTATGGGCTGCGGGATCGTTCACCCCACCGTATTAAGAAATGGCGGCTATGATCCGGAAGTATACTCCGGGTTTGCTGCGGGCATGGGACCGGAACGTATCAGCATGTTGTTGCACAAAATTGAAGATATTCGCTACTTCTGGGGAAATGATTATCGTTTCCTGGAACAATTCTAAAAAGACAATAGGAGGAAAGAAAATGAAAATCCCTCTTTCATGGTTAAAAGATTATATTGAGATTGACCTTACACTCGAAGACCTGGCCCGCACCCTTACCATGGTCGGTTTGGAGGTAGAGGAAGTGCATGTTGTTGGTTTACCACTTCCGACTGATAGTGGTCACCAGGAATTTAAGTTCACAGGATTGGAATGGGACCCTGGAAAATTCATCGTCGCACAAATCGATGAGGTCATGCCCCACCCTGATGCGGACCGTCTGACCTTGTGTCGTCTTAATGATGGTTCCCAGGAATGGGTTGTCCTCACTGGTGCTCCGAACCTCTTCCCGTATAAAGGTATAGGTGTGTTGGAACAACCACTCAAAGTAGCCTATGCTCGCGAAGGTGCGATTCTGTATGACGGTCATAAACCAGGCTTTGAATTAACCAAACTCAAACGTACAAAAATCCGTGGGGTTGAATCCTTCTCCATGGTATGTTCCGAAAAAGAACTCGGCATTTCGGAAGAACACGAAGGCATCATCGAACTTGACCTGGATGCCCCCACCGGCATGCCTCTGGCTGACTATATGGGGGATGCCGTCTTTGAAGTCGCCATCCTACCCAATATGATTCGCGATGCCAGCATGGTCGGTGTTGCCCGTGAATTATCAGCGGTTACAGGAAAACCACTAAAAATGCCAAAACGCTCTGCCCTATCCACCGGACCAAAAATCGACAATCTGGCAGCCATCGAAATCACCGAACCTTCGCTAAACCCCCGCTTTGTAGTGGGTTTGATCCAGAAACTCGAACCCAAACCAAGCCCCTATTGGGTGCAGCGCCGCTTACGCCTGGCTGGAATGCGTCCAATCAATTCGATTGTGGATGCCACCAACTATGTGATGTTAGAAACCGGGGAGCCGTTGCACGCCTTCGATTATGATGTGCTGGTCAGCCGTGCGGGTGGAAAATCACCTACCATCATCACCCGCGCAGCCGTGAATGGGGAGACCCTGACAACCCTGGATGAGATTGACCGGAAACTGGATGAACACGCCATTCTGGTGTGTGATACCGCTGGTCCACTATCGCTGGCTGGCGTAATGGGTGGTTTGGAAAGTGAAGTGACCGAAACAACCCGCAACGTCTTATTAGAAGGGGCAAGTTGGAATTTCATCAATGTTCGCCGCACCACAACATCTTTGCACTTAAACTCAGAAGCAGGTTATCGCTTCGCACGTGGCGTTCACCCTGCTTTAGCCTCCTGGGCAGTTGATTTAGGCCTGGAACGCATGGCGGATTGGAGTGGCGGCACGATTGCTGAAGGATTGGTGGATAACTATCCGCAACCACCTGTCGATCCGCTGGTTACCATCAGCGAACAGGATGTGCTGCGTAATTTAGGCATCCAAATCTCCGCACAGGAGATTGCCGAAATTCTTACCCGGCTTGAATTCGAATGCAAAGTTGCTGGCGATTCGGTCACAGCCAAGACACCTCCTCACCGCCTCGACATTGGAGAAGGGATTATTGGTCGAGCAGATTTGTTAGAAGAGATCGCGCGTATCTACAGTTATAACAATATCCCGGAGACGAACCTGGCGGATGAATTACCGCCGCAGAGAAACAATCTACAATTAGCCAATGAGGAGCGAATCAAGGATATTCTGGCTGGGTTTGGTTTACAGGAAGCCATCACCTACCGCCTGACTTCCCCCGAGCGGGAAACGCGTGCTTATGTACAGGGAAAAGTGCTGGATATTGAGAATTATGTGCGCTTATTAAATCCGATCGCCCCGGAACGCTCTGTGATGCGCCAGAGTCTGCTGGCATCCATTTTAGAAGTGCTGGAGAAAAACGCTCGTATTCGCGATCGTCTGGCCTTCTTCGAAATTGGGGCAGAGTTCATCCAGGAACAGGAGAACAGCCTTCCTGTGGAACCTCGCAAACTGGTGATAGGCATGAGTGGCAAACGTAACAATCCGAGCTGGGATTTACAAACTTCTGGCAATCTGGATTTCTTCGACTTGAAAGGTGTGCTGGATGGGTTACTTAAGAAAATCCACTTACAGGATGTGAGCTACCAACCAGCCGAACACCCTTCGCTGCACCCCGGCAAGTGTGCCCAAATATCCGTCAACGAGACCGTGATCGGGGTATTTGGTGAACTTCACCCCCGCGTTAAACAGAATTTTGACTTCCTCACCCCGGCGGTGTACATCGCAGAAATTGATTTGGAAGCTTTGTTACCCTTAATTCCATTACGCTTTGAAACAACTCCCGTCTCGGTATTTCCACCAGTATTAGAGGACATCGCCTTAATCGTGGACGAGTCCATCCCCGCTGACAAGGTGGAAGCCCTCATCCGGCAGACGGGTGGAAAACTGTTGGCGGATGTGCGGTTGTTCGATGTCTATCGTGGTGATCGTATTGGTGCTGAGAAGAAAAGCCTGGCATACAGTCTGACCTACCAGGCATTGGATCACACCATCGAAGCAGGTGAATCAACCGCCTTGCGCAACAAAATCGTAAAACGCCTGGAACGAGAAATTGGAGCTGTCCTGCGCGACAATTAAGATGATTTAAACGCTTCTCAAAGGGTTTTTATGGGTGTTTCCATAAGAACCTTTTTTTTCTCTCATTGGATGCGAAAATCTTTCAATTCAGAAACCTTTCATTTGAGCCATGAAAAACACTGGTGATGAAGTAAAATTGACTCCTATGAAAAATAAAACAACATTGACATTTGTGATGATCTTTTTGCTCGGTCTGCTGCTTTCTGCCTGCCAACCTGGTGATAATGCTAATCAGCAAACCAGCCCAACTGCCACACCACAAAAAACAGCCACGCGCACACCATCTCCCTTGCCAAGCCTGACTCCCACCAATACCCCTACCCCGCAATGGTTATTACCTCTTTCTGAATTGGAAGAAGTTGAGTTAGTATTCACCCACCCCTGGACGGGTCAATTAGCCTTAGTTATGGCTGAATTGGTGGATACCTTCAACCAGACCAACGAATTTGGCATCTTTGTGGAGGTCAATAAACCCGGCAGCTCACAACAAGTATTTCAACAAACGGAATCTTCCTTACGAAATGCAGAACCTGCCAATGTGGTGATCGCTCCGATTGAAGAGTTAGCCTATTGGCAGCAACAAGACAACCTGGTAGCAATGGATCAATTTGTCAATGATCCTTCCTATGGTCTATCTGAAGATGTCATCGAAGATTTCCTGCCCCTTTTCTGGGAACAGGATATTATCGACGAAAATCGCCTGGGAATCCCGATCTCGAGAAACACTAATTTCCTCCTGATGAACACCACCTGGGCGAAAGAACTGGAAATCAACATGCCTGCCATGACACCTGCTATCCTTAAGAACCAGCTTTGCCAGGCACGAGATGTGCTGATCAATGACGATGACTGGCGTAACAACGGCATGGGCGGTTGGGTTGTCACCCAGGATGAATATACGGTTCTAAACTGGTTAAATGCATATCAATTGGAGGAGTTTCCAGTCAGTGAAACCCCCTATCCCTTTGATCAACCAGCCACGTTGGATGCATTCACCTACCTTAGAGAGGTCTTCGATGAAGATTGTGCCTGGAACGCGCGTAACCCCACCCATTATGAGTACTTTGTTAATCGCCAGGCACTTTACGTCAGCGCAGATATGTATGATCTTGACCCTGTTAGCAAAACCTTTGCTTTTTTAGCAAGTGAAGATCAATGGCAAGTTGTCCTATACCCTTCTAAAGAAGGAAAACCAGAATTAATTGTCCATGGTGATTCGCTGGGCATCCTGAAATCCAACCAAGCCCAGGAATTAGCCTCCTGGTTATTTGTACGTTGGCTCTCCCTGCCGGAACAGCAGATCCAAATCGCACAAGCCAACCCTGGGCTTCCGGTCAGTCAGTCGATTCTGGAACAAATCAGCACCAATCGTATAACCCAATGGAAACAGGTAATTGAGCACCTGGATACTGCAAAACCTGCTCCTCGCACTGCTGAGTGGCGGGTGGCACGCTTTGTTTTACAGGACGCAACCTACCAGATCTTCCTGGCTAATATCACCCCCGACCAATATCCGCAAATCATTGGTCTGTTAGATACCATTATTTCTGACCTTCGAGATCAACCCGCAACACTGGGCTGGGAATGAAAAAAACGCCTTTTCAGGCGTTTCCATCATAGTTTTTTGATAAAGAGGCGACGACGAGACTCGAACTCGTGATGAGGGTTTTGCAGACCCTTGCCTTGCCAACTTGGCCACGTCGCCGCGATTTGATTTTCTGAGCGGGCAACGGGATTCGAACCCGTGACCTTCTCCTTGGCAAGGAGACATTCTACCAGCTGAACCATGCCCGCATTACAACCTACTGCTCGTGACCGTTATTTTAACACTTCGAATTTGAATCGTCAAGGTCAAGTGTGACAGGTGTAAGAGCAAAATGATAAAGTCCTAATCTGTCTAAATTAAAATGTCCTATGAGAGGACAAAACAGATGAAATGGACAATAGCAATGACACAGGAAGAATTACATCGAAAAACGATTGTAGAAAGAGCAATAGAC
>JACDJB010000068.1_pt1 | contig 155511 bp, 141 predicted proteins | sample 7454121 | NCBI WGS metagenome assembly JACDJB01 (sample SAMN14253290, study PRJNA609438) | sludge metagenome | isolation source: sludge after 25d culture with pyrite | collected 2018-12-20
AGGTCTTGCAGGTGTCATAGCTTCTGGTGCTCCAATTGTGATTGCAGTTATTGGTGAAACAATTACTGAACGAGCAGGTGTAATTAATCTTTCTCTAAATGGTGTAATTTTATTGTCTGCCATGCTTGGTTTTATGGTTGCTGTCGAAACTGATAGCCTTATATTAGGTTTTCTAACGGGCATGCTTGTTGGTGCTTTGGTTGCATCGATTGTAGCCTTCAGCAGTATTACCCTTAAACAATCGCAAGTTGCAGTTGGTTTTATTTTGACAATCACTTGTCGTGATCTTTCTTATTTTTTGGGAAATCCAATTATGGGATCCCAAGGACCGATCATGTTGTCGACTCCTATTCCATTTCTTGCAAATATACCAATTTTGGGCAGAATTTTATTTCAACAATCACTTATGACTTACTTCAGCATCATTTTAATCATTATTGCTTTCTTTTGGATTTTCAAAACCAGACCAGGTTTGTTATTACAAGGTATTGGAGAAAAACCAGCAGCAGCATTTGTACGCGGTGCAAACGTCAATAAAATGCGATATCTATACACCATTCTCGGTGGTGCTTTAGTTGGATTAGCTGGGCCTTTATATACCTTAAGTGTAAAACCGGGTTGGAAAGGAACGATAACCGGTTTAGATGGTATTGGATGGATTGTCCTGGCGATTACGATCTTTGGTGGCTGGAATCCAATCAGAGCTGCCTTCGGGGCATACTTATTTGCATTCTTGCAGTGGTTAGGTTTGGTATTGCAGCCGTATATGACATCAATTCCATCTCAGGTTCTACAAGTTGCGCCATTCCCATTAATGATTTTGGCGTTATTATTCGTGAATATGGGTAATACAGAATGGATGGATAGAATCATTGCTACATTGCCAGAAAAAGCCAGGATAAGAACAACAAAATTGTTGCGTTCCATGCAATCACGTCAACCTGCTGCTCTGGGAATTCCATTTGAAAGGCAATAGTTAATTTCGGAAATTTAAACAACTTAAATTGCCACCAGAGTTGTCAGACAACTTCATTTTCAATTAGCTTTATTTTCCAATCAAGTTATAATAGGAGCTGTTGACACTTAGCTAAATAGATGCAAAAATGAAACTAGGTAAAGATGAATAAATTTCTTGGCTACACTTGCTCAATTTGTGGAACAGAATATTCATGCACTCAGGAGCTTTACACCTGTCCTAAAGATGGGGGTAATCTTGATGTGGTTTTGGATTTAGCAACAATAAAAAGAAAATACGAACAGGCAGATATAACTTCCCGGGAAGAGAATTATCTATGGAAATATTTACCTTTATTACCGGTCTTTGATCCAGGTTATGAGGGAACTCCATTTCGGATGGCAGGTGGTACTCCTGTATATTCACCAAGACGATTAAAAGAAGAATTAGGCTTAAGAGACTTATGGGTAAAAGATGAAGGAAAGAATCCTACAGGTTCTTTTAAAGATCGCGCGAGTGCAGTCGTAATTGCCAGAGCGAAAGAACTAAAATCAGAAATAGTTGTTACTGCTTCAACAGGAAATGCTGGTGCCGCTTTAGCAGGATTGGCAACGGCTGTTGATCAAAAAGCAGTTATTTTTGCACCTAAGAATGCTCCCCCCGCCAAAGTTGCTCAATTACTGGTTTTTAATGCGGAAGTAATTTTGGTTGATGGTAATTATGATGCGGCCTTTGATCTTTCGGTAGAAGCTGCTAATGAATTTGGATGGTACTGCCGAAACACGGGATTTAATCCGTTCACCGTAGAAGGAAAAAAGACTGCCGCTTTTGAAATTTGGGAAGATATTATTATCAAAAAGAACCTGGATGATCAACCACTTTCAATCTTTATAAGTGTTGGTGATGGCAATATCATCTCCGGTATTCATAAGGGATTTAAAGATCTACTCTCTTTAGGCTGGATTAATGTAATGCCAAGAATTTTTGGCGTTCAATCCGAAGGGTCAGCTGCAATTGCCAATGCATTCAAAAAGGATTCTGAGGAAATTATTCCTGTCAAAGCGAATACCATCGCGGATAGTATCTCTGTTGATCTACCACGTGATGGGGTGCGAGCAATCAGAGCCGCTAAACAGACCGATGGTGCTTACGTTGTAGTGAAGGACCAACAAATTTTACAAGCTGTTTCTCAGTTGGGAAAAGCGGGGATTTTCGCGGAACCGGCAGGAGCAACTGCGTACGCCGGATTGGTTAGCGCGTCGGAAGCAGGTATGATTAGTCCAGAAGATCCTGTTCTTGTTGTAAACACAGGTTCAGGGTTAAAAGATATTAAAGCAGCAATGATGGCAGTAAAAGATGCGCCAATTATTGAACCATCAATGAGTGCTTTGAAAAAATATATGGATAAAAGTGTGAAATAAAGTGGAAAAATCACCTTTGATAACAATTATTGCACCAATTTTCAATGAAATTGAAAATTTGCCTGTCCTCTATCAAAGAATTACTGAGGTGATGGAAAAATCCGAATTTTCCTGGGAATTATTGTTAGTTGATGATGGTTCTACAGATGGCTCAACTGATCAAATTAGAGAATTAGGAAATAAAGATAAACGGGTTAAACCGATAATATTTGCAAGAAATTTTGGTCATCAAATCGCAGTAACTGCAGGATTAGATTACAGTGCTGGTGATGCAGTTGTGATCATTGACTCTGATTTGCAGGATCCTCCAGAAGTGATTCTGGATTTGATTGAAAAGTGGCGAGAAGGGTATGAGGTGGTTTACGCTGTGCGGGCAGAACGTGAAGGCGAAACATTCTTCAAGAAAATCACAGCTTCTGTCTTTTACCGATTAATTTTTAAGATAACAGATGTAAAAATCCCCTTAGACACTGGCGACTTCCGGTTAATGGATCGAAAAGTTGTAGGTGTGATGAATTCAATGCGCGAACACCATCGCTTTTTACGTGGCATGTCTGCCTGGGTTGGGTTTAAACAGATTGGTGTTTCTTATAAAAGAGCAGCCCGTTTAACGGGAGAAACAAAATACCCTTTTAAGAAAATGTTGAAATTGGCATTAACAGCTATCACAGGTTTTTCTTATGTTCCACTGCAAATAGCTACATATATCGGATTTATTTCTGCTGGAATTAGTCTAATAGCAATTCCGATTGTTATTCTTCTGAGAATACTGGGTTCCCAGCAATTTATTGGTCAAGCGACCACATTGATAGCAGTGCTTTTCTTAGGGGGCGTCCAACTTATCTCTTTAGGAATTTTAGGTGAGTACATCGGACGTATTTATGATGAGGTTAAAGGGCGACCACTTTATATCGTTAGTGAAGCTCCTTCTGAAAATATAAATCAATTAAAGGAATAGGATTTAAGAATGGCAAAAATAGATTTTTCAATTAACGAGGAAGCACGAAATCGTACAGTTCAAAGAGCTAGAGAACGGAATATTATTCTCCCAACCATCGCGGAACAACGGAACCCAAAGTTGGTCCCTGATAAGATCAAAGAAGAATTGTCAAATATCGGACTGTGGGATATTCACCCAAGGAATTTATATCGAATTACCTGGAAAAATGAACCAAAGGTTATGGGTGGAAAATTTGGTGGTGTAAATTATTTAGAGCTGCCACCATCCTTTACCGGTGTGAAAGCCAGAATTATTATGCTGGTTGGTAAGTGGTTTCCAACTGGTGCACATAAAGTTGGTGCTGCCTATGGTTGTTTAGTTCCAAGATTGGTCACCGGCCAATTTGATCCCACAATTCACAAAGCTGTTTGGCCTTCTACTGGAAACTATTGCCGTGGCGGTGCTTATGATTCCAAATTATTGGCTTGTGATTCGATCGCAATCTTACCAGAAGAGATGAGTCAGGAACGGTTTGATTGGTTAAAAAATGTTGCTACAGAAGTAATTGCAACTCCCGGTAGTGAATCAAATGTTAAAGAAATTTTTGATAAGTGCTGGGAACTCCGACAATCTGGTGAGCCCCTCGTCATTTTTAATCAATTTGACGAGTTTGGTAATTACTTATGGCATTACAGTGTAACTGGTCATGCGATGGAAGAAATTCTTAAATTAGAAATGCGACCAGAAAGCAATTTTGCTGGTTTCTGCGCAACCACAGGATCGGCTGGAACGATTGGTGTTGGAGACTATTTGAAACAATTGTTCCCAACTTCGAAAGTAGTTGCTTCAGAAGCTTTGCAATGCCCGACTTTATTAAGTAATGGTTTTGGCGCACATCGAATTGAGGGTATTGGAGACAAACATGTCCCCTGGATTCACAATGTGAAAAATACCGATATGGTTACTGCAATTGATGACAATGATGTTGTTAGATTGGCACGCTTATTCAACGAACCCGAAGGTCAAAAATATTTGGCCAAGAAGGGTGTACCAGAAGATTTAATCTCACAACTTGAATTATTTGGTCTTTCTGGAATTGCTAATTTACTCACCTCGATAAAATTTGCTAAATATTATGAGCTGACTGAGGATGATATTGTTTTAGCTGTTTTGACAGATTCAATGGAATTGTATGATTCTAGAATTGAAGAATATCAACAAAAATTTGGTGATTTCACCAGTCATGATGCTGCCGAAGCGTATGCAACTTCACTCATGGGTGAATCTACCGATAACCTTATTGAATTGAATTACCAGGATCGAAAACGTGTCCATAATTTGAAATACTACACGTGGGTTGAACAACAAGGAAAAACCTACAATGAAATTATGGATCAATGGTATGACAAAGATTATTGGACAGGATTCCAATCCCAACTTGATGAAATTGATGAATACATCAAGGAGTTCAATGACAGGGTTGGTTTGTTGAAAAAATACCTGTAAAATTGATTGCGTTATCCAGGGTTCTATGAATTTGTTTCATAGAACCCTTTTTAAAAAGCAGTCCATTTTAGGATATAAATTCGTATGGGTCTTACAGATACAGATATTGTTTTGGTCGCAATCTTACCAAGCCCTAAAGATTTAGAATATGCCCGCCTGCTGGGTTGGTATCGTATCCCTTTAAAAAGCGCACCAAAAGTTATTGCTGTTGATTACTTGGCTTTTTATCAAACTGCTGCGTTTAAGGAAACCGATCGTTGGCAGATAAAATTTATCACCCCTATTCGTGGTCATGAATTAACCACCCGTGCTTTATTATTTAAAGAAGAACAAGATCATCCAAGAGCAAATGAGGAATATTACAAAATTCAAATTGGGGATTTAATCTCATTGCCCAATCCAATTTTTGCAGATCGCTGGAGAAGAATTACATTTTTTTATACAACTGGTTATTTACTAAATCGAGCAACTTCCATCAGAGATTTGGTCGTGGAAGGCGAAGATAGAAACATTTTATGGAAGACGTTAAAAGAACGTTCAAAAGAAAACTATGATTATTCCCAGAAAAGTGATAATTATCAATCAATAGATGTGGATTTTTTGGAAATCCTATTGGAATGGGATAAAATCAAAGAGAACAAATAATTCTCTTTATAGTCAATAAGATTGAGGTAATTATGAAAACACTCATTCAAGGTGGCACTATCATCTCCGCTTCAGATGAATATCAGGCAGATATTCTGATCGAAGATGAAAAAATATCTCTAATTGGGGATAACCTTTCTCTATTTGATACGGATTTAGTTGTAAATGCGGAAGGAAAATTGATTTTACCTGGTGGAATAGATGTTCATACCCACTTCGATTTACCGATGTTAAACACCGTTTCTTCGGATGATCACTATAGTGGCCACAAAGCAGCTGCATTTGGCGGAACAACAACTGTAATTGATTTTGTTCCGCAAAGTGGGTCTGATTTACACAAAGATATTGACAATTGGTTTGAAAAATCAGAACCAAAGGCTGCCATTGATTATAGTTTTCACATGAATATCTCAATTTTCAATCAGACAGTTGCGAATCAGATACCTGATCTTCTTAAGATGGGTATTAGTTCTTTGAAAGTTTTTACTGCTTACAATAACACGCTGAGAATCCAGGACGCTGATATCTTTCGAGTTATGCGAATTGCCCAAGAACATGGGTTTCTAACTATGATGCATGCCGAAAATGGAGATATTATTGAAATACTGGTACAAGAAGCCTTATCGCAAGGCAAAGTTACCCCAGAATGGCACGCTCATACCCGGCCTTCCTGGGGAGCAGTAGAAGCGGTTGCTCGTGGAGTCTCTTTGGCAGCGCATACAGGTGCACCGCTGTATATCGTTCACATGAATGCAGCTGGTGAAGTTGATCAATTAGCCTATGGGCGGGATTTAGGCATTCCAGTCATGGGAGAAACCTGTCCGCAATATTTGTTTTTCACTGTTAAGGATCTTCAAAGAGAAGATGGTGCAAAATGGATTTGTTCACCACCAATGCGCAGTGAGGAAGACAATGAGCGATTATGGCTGGGATTAATGGATGGAACCATCCAGGTTGTTGGAACCGACCACTGCCCATTTTTCTTTGATGGGACCAAACCAATCCTTTATGAAGGCAAAGAAATAAAAATTCCGGGAAAAGAATTGGGAAAAGATGATTTCACAAAGATCCCCAATGGACTCCCCGGAGTTGGTGATCGATTACCGATTTTGTGGACGGAAGGGGTTGGAAAGGAAAGAATTACTCTGAATCGATTTGTTGCTCTTACAGCCACAAATCCTGCAAAGATATTTGGTTTATATCCCCGCAAAGGGGCGATTTTACCCGGTAGTGATGCTGATATTGTCATTTGGGACCCTGAAAAGCAGGTAAAATTTGGAAAAGAGTTGTCCCATCAAAGAACAGACTACAATCTCTATGAAGGATGGGATCTGAATGGATTTCCAGAAAAAGTGTTTTTAAGAGGTAAATGTATTGTGGATGGGTCGTCCTGGTTTGGAAAAGCGGGAGAAGGGCAGTTTATTAAAAGAAGTGCATTTAATCCAGTTCTTTGAAAATTGGTTATGTTAACCCTTTTACCGATTTTTATTAATTTAATCTCGGCCGGCGTAATCTTTGTATTGTCTAGGTTAAAGACAAATATTGGAAGAGTTTGGCTGGTTTCAGCAATATTGTCTCTTCTTAATTGGGGTTTTATATTTGCTTTACGCTGGTTGTTCCCGTTGAGATTTCAAATTGCGGAGTGGTTTCCCATTGGTGAAATTTATCAAAGAGGAATAGTATTCCAACTTGATTCATATTCCTGGCCATTACTCATAGCTTTATGTGCAGTGCAAACCGCTGTAATAATCACTGATTCATCTCGACTAGAAGATATACCTTCCACAAATGTTTGGACTGGTGTGTTTTTAATTTATTCTGTGGGTTTTTTGGCTGTTTTATCCAATAGTATTATTACATTTTTACTAATGTGGGCGTTGGTGGATTTATTGGAATTCCTCGTAATGATTAGAACAATCACCAAAACAGAACTTATAAATGAAGTTGTGGTTTCATTTGCAGTAAAGACATTAGGTTTGATGTTTTTAGTCATTAGTCTACTTGTAAGCTTCAATTTAGGAACCCCCTTACAATTGAATCAAATTGAAAATCAAGTTGGCATTTTTATTTTGATTTCCGTCGGTTTGCGATTAGGCGTAATTCCATTTAATTTGCCATTTGTAAGTGGTTCACCTGTCCGTCGTGGTTTGGGAAATGCTATCAGAATGATCAGTGTTTCAACCAGCATTGTTGTTTTACTTCGATTACCATTAACTGGTTTTGAGGTACCAGCTCAGGGAATATTACTGACATTAACCTCATTAGGAATTTTATTTGGGGCTATTATGTGGTTCAACTCCTCGAATGAATTGGAAGGAAGACCATTTTGGATAATCACATTGGCAGGTTTTGCAATTTTTTCATCTATTCAAGGTGAAACAATATCCATTCTCATTTGGAGTCTGGTTCTGATATTGAGTGGATCAGTGTTGTTTTTGTATTCAGCACGTGGTAGAAGACTGACAATTATTCCATTAATTGCGGTAATCGGAATTAGTGGATTACCTTATACACCTGCAGCCGTTGGATGGCAAGGGATCTTTATTGAAGGAAATTTCCTTAGAAACGCGATCAATATTCTTTCAGTATCATTTTTGATTTTAGGATATTTACAACATGCGAATTATCCTTCCGTTTGGTTAACCCAAAAAGAAAAGTGGATTTGGATAACCTACCCAATCGGTTTAATCTTATTAATTCTCACACATTGGTTTGTACTTATTTTCAGTGATTTGGAATTATTGGTACCAGGGATACTTAGTGTCAGTATTATTGCATTTCTGATTCCATTGTTGTTTTATTTCCTCTTAACCAGATATATGCGGGCTTCATATTACTCCGAATATTTTCAGGATGTTTTGCGTCCTTTTGGAAAAATTTTTATTCAAATCGTAAGTTTACAGTGGCTTTATCGAATAATCTGGTCTATTCTTAATTCCTTGCAAAAAATTGTTAATCTCTTAGCCAATATTTTAGAGGGACAAGGGGGAATCATTTGGGTAATTGTTTTCTTAATTATGTTAATTTCTTTAATTACTTCAGGTGATCTAATATAACCATGGATAATTTGTTGGACTATATTCCTATAATATTCGTTGGGGGCACATCCCTCTTCCTATTGGTCAGCAAAAATTGGAGATGGAATATATTAGCTTTAGCTTTGCAATACGTAGCTGTCTTTTGGATGGTTTTACAAACATGGACATTAGGGCTGGCCGTGGCTAAGTTGATTGGGGGATGGATGGCAGGAGCAATTTTGGGTTCGTCCATACAAAATGAAAGTTTTGACAAAGAAGAATTTTCTTACGTTGAACAACGATTTAAATTCATTCTCGTGCTTATCATCTGGATAATTGTGTATTCAATATCCCCACAAATTCAAAATTTCCTTCCGATTTCTTTCCAATTAATTTTAGGAGGTATGGTTTTAATCACCGTTGGAATTTTGCAATTTGGGGTTTCTTCTAATCCAATTCGTGTAATTTTTGGACTATTAACTTGTTTTTCAGGATTTGAAGTTATTTACTCCGGCCTGGAAAATTCAATTCTCGTTGCTGGATTTCTAGTGATTATTACTTTGGGAATTGCTTTGGTTGGCGCTTTATTTATCCATCAACAAGAGGGAGAGTTGGTTTGACCGCTCCAATTATCTGGATTGTTTTTCCGTTGATTATTTCGCTACTGTTATTTTTAATCCGATCCAGTCGTTTGCTTGCGTTGATAATAGGTGGCGGGGTGAGTGCCTTGTTGGCGTTAATAGCATTGACCTTTAAAATCGATAGTGTATTTCCGTTAGGACCTCTTTCGGTTGAAATTTCATCAACATTAAATATTCTTGGAAGAAATTTTACAATTTTAGATTCCGATCGTTATATGCTCGCCTTATTTTTTGCAATGAGTGCTTTTTGGATTCTTGGATCGCGAATTTCTGGTGTCAACAGTTTCTTCATCCCGAATTCATTGGCAATCATTACGCTTTTTGTAGCGGCATTATCTGTACAACCGTTTTTGTACGCAGCTTTGATCATTGAAATTGCAATATTGATTAGTATTCCAATGTTCTTTGTTCGTGGAGAACCAGTTAAGCAAGGAGTGATCAGGTTTCTTATTTTTCAAACATTGGCAGTACCATTCATATTAATTTCTGGACGAGGATTCGAACTTGCTCCTACTAGTATTAATAGTCAGGAAGCATACTTCCAAGCTGGAATTTTATTAGCAATAGGAATTGGCTTGTGGTTGGCAATTTTCCCTTTTTATACCTGGGTACCATTATTAGCTGGTGATGGGCATTCATATTCAGCCGGCTTTATTTTTAGTATGTTGCCAACCGCAGTTCTGATTTTTTTCCTTGAATTTTTTAATTCCTATAATTGGCTGAGAGAACAAGCAGATTTGTTTTCAATCATTCAAGCGATAGGTATTATTATGGTTGTGCTGGGAGGATTGTTCGCTGCTTTTCAACGATCAATCACTAAAATGCTTGGTTATGCAGTTATCTCTGAAATTGGTTTTTCCTTATTGGCTTTGAGCCTACACCAATCCATCGGTTGGCAATCATATATTTTTGTTATGATTCCTCGCTTAATTTCGATTGCTATTTGTTCTCTGGCTATCTCGATTTGGAAGAATCATGATTTAAGTCTGGATTTAGAACATCTACAAGGTTTACAGAAGAGATTTCCACTCGCCACTATTGGTTTTTTGGTTGGATGGTTCACATTTTCTAGTTTACCTCTTTTGCCAGGATTTCCGACCAAATTACCCATCCTAATTGGGTTAAGCACAGAATCTTTCCGACCTATTATATTTGTATCAATTGGTTTGTTTGGAATTTTCGCAGCAGGTTTTCGTTTCATCGCAGTTGCATTTGTTGATCAAGAAAGCACAGAGGAATTATTTCCAGAACCTACCATTCAGAAGATTTTTTTTGTGCTTGGAATTTTATTCTTAGTTGCAATAGGTTTATTTCCAAGCATTTTTCTGAATCCATTTGATAATTTATTGTTGAATTTCTTAAACTTGAATTAATGAAATTGAATTAAGAAAATTCAGAATGGTATAATCGACGAATCAAGTATAGAGTCTATCTAAATGGAGCAAAATCATGGATTTTGAACAATTATTAAAACAAGTTGAATGGTTGGATGATGAACGTCGTAAGGATAAATTGATAATTGCTGCTTTAGATGATCGAATTAGAAAATTAGAGGGGAACAGTACCTCATTTATGCAGGAAATTCGGGAACTATCCAACGAAATGAGCAGATTAAAGACGCTCCCTTCCCGGTTTGATACTTATGATTCAACGATTTCCCAAATTCGGGTTGATTTTAATCGAGTTGTTGAATCGATTGAAAAACAGAGAACTGAAAAAGATCGTGAACAAGAAAAAGTCCGGATGGCAGATCTTGAATCATTAAATAGCTCGATCGAAAAATTAAGAAAATCATTGGATATTCTCCCTGAGATGAAAAAGGAATTAAAAGCTCGGGAAGAGGAAGAGCATCGATTGGTTAGATTGATTGGGGAATTTGAGAAGAAATTACTAGACATTAAACGTTCAAATGAAGAATATCGACGGTCACAAAAAATTTTAGAGGAGAATGTCAGGCAAGATTCAAAACGGATTTTAGACGTTCAGGGTGAAATAACCTCAACCCGAAAAAGAATTGATGAACAAAGGGGAAAGATTGATCTAGCCTCTGAAAATTTGCGAAAAATTGAAATGCGACAAAATGAGTTATTAAACTCAGAAAGTGAAAGAAAACAAGCTCAAATCGCTTTTATTGAAAAATACAACAAACAACAGGTAGAACGGGAGCGAATTTGGAAAGAATGGCAAGCAAACTTTGAAGTAATTAGCAACCAGGCGATTAATTTGGATGAACAATTGCAATCACTTGACGCTACACAAAGAGCTATTAGACATTCACAAGAGGCTTTTGAGGAGATCACGCAAAAATTCGAAAGAAGAATCAATGAAATTACAGAAATGCAAAGGCTTGCTGAGGAAAAAATGCGTCAGGATTGGGTCTCCTTCCGTGCTGATGACCAAAAAAGATGGTCAAATTATATGATTTCTCAGGATGAACAATTTCAGGAGACATCCAGAATTTTCGAAAAAATTGAAAACCGCCTTATTCATCTCGAGGAAACTACTCAGGAATTAAATGATTTAACGACCCAGATTATCCAAACGAACGAGAAATCGATTCAATCTCTGTTCAAATTTATTAAAGAAGTAAACGAAGAATTTTCTGACTCATTTGATACAAAGAGATAATATCTATGTATGTCATTGGAACAGCAGGACATGTAGATCACGGTAAATCAACGTTGATTAAAGCATTAACCGGTATTCATCCTGACCGGTTAAAAGAAGAACAAATTCGTGAAATGACGATTGACCTGGGTTTCGCCTGGTTAACACTTCCAAATAACGAAGAAATTGGAATTATTGATGTTCCGGGTCATAGGGATTTTATTGAAAATATGTTGGCTGGTGTTGGTGGAATTGACGCTGCAATGTTGGTTATCGCCGCGGATGAAGGCGTTATGCCACAAACCAAAGAACACTTAGCTATTTTGGATTTGCTTCAAATCAAAAATGGCATCATCGTCATCAGTAAAATTGATTTGATTGACGACGAAGATTGGCTTGATCTGGTTGAGTTAGATATTCGTGATGCAGTAAAAAACACCATTTTTTCAGAAGCTCCAGTTGTTCGAGTTTCTGCTCATTCCATGGAAGGTATCGAAAATCTGGTATCAAACATTACCAATCTATTATTAAAAATCGAACCAAAACCAGATCACAATCGAGCCAGATTGTCCATTGATAGAGTTTTTTCAATGTCAGGGTTTGGAACTATTGTTACTGGAACATTAATTGACGGAACATTAAAAATTGGGGAAGAAGTTGAGTTATTACCTGAAAAATTGAAAATTAGAATTCGAGGCTTGCAAACACACAAGAAAAAAGAGGAAATGGCATTTCCAGGTAGTAGAACTGCTGTCAATATTAGCGGAATTGAGATGAGCCAGGTTCATCGAGGGCAGGTACTGGCTGCAGTGAACAAATATCAGCCAACCAAAAGATTTGATGCATTTGTTAGGTTGGTAGATGATTCAAGTTTTTCAATTAAGCATAATCAGGAAATCAAACTTTTTATAGGATCTTCAGAAGTATTATCAAGGGTACGGGTTTTGGGCAAAGATGAAATAAAACCCGGTGATGAAGGTTGGGTTCAATTTGAACCAGTTACACCAGTTGTTGCAATACGAGGGGATCGGTTCATCATTCGGATTCCTTCTCCTGGTGAGACAATTGGTGGGGGAAAAATCGTTAATCCCAACCCATCAAGAAGACATAAACGGTATGCAAAAGAAGTGCTTAATCAATTAGAGGCATATTTACAAGGCACACCCAAAGAAATATTTCTTCAAGCTGTACAGGATGAAGGTATTGGTACATTCGAGATTTTTTTAAAAAAATCAAAATTAGACATTGCTACACTTGAGAAATTTTATGACGAATTAGTTGTTGAGCAACAAATAATTCAATTAGAAAATGGTGATGTCTTTAAAAAACAAAAAATAAATATTTGTTCAGACACCTGGTTTAATTCTCAAAAGAACAAAACAATAAAAATTCTCAGCGATTATCATAACCAATACAATTTGCGATCTGGAATTCCAAAAGAGGAATTAAAGAGCAAATTAAATCTGGATCAGAATATATTTCAGGCAATTCTGACGAAATTTTTGGAGTTGGAATTGATGAAATTAATTGACAATTCAGTTCGAATTTTCGGATTTACACCTGAGTTGAATTCTTCGCAGGAAAAAATTTCCAACAAAGTTGTTGATTTATTCCAAAAAAGTCCATACTCAACACCTTCACTAAAAGAATGTATCCAAGAATATGGGGTGGAAATTATTAACTTTTTGCAAAATTCAGGTGTGATTGTAGCAGTGAATTCAGATGTTGCTTTCTTAAGTGAATATTATCAAAAAATGGTTGACTGGACCTTAGAGAAAATTCGGAAATCCGGTTCTTTGACAGCTGCTGAATTTAGAGATCAATTTGAAACCTCAAGGAAGTATGCACTCGCGTTTTTGGAACATTTAGATTTGAAAGGTATAACGATTCGGGAAGGTGATCTCAGAAAATTGCGATCGTAATAATTTTTCAAAATATCAACCAATTATTCCATACCGAAGATTACCGAAGATTGCCGTTGACAGGTTCTCGCGAAGCCTTTATAATATCTGACGTTAATCCCGGCTAAAGCTTGGGTAAAAAAATAGATCCAGCTTCCCCATATTTCGGCGGATTGACCGCGGGATCCATGGTGAAGTGAAGATGGAGAGAAAATATGAAATACGCGATTGTAGAAAATGGCGGCAAGCAGTATAAGGCCGTCGAAGGGACCACGATTGAAGTGGATCTCATACCCACAGAAGTTGGCGAACAGATTGACTTGGAAAAAGTATTGCTGTTTGTTGATGGTGATGAGGTAAAGGTCGGTGCTCCGGAAATAAAAGGAGCAATAGTAAAAACAACAGTTGTTTCTCACATTAAGGGTCCAAAGATCGTTATCTTCAAATATCGACCCAAGAAACGCATTCGGGTTAAAACCGGCCATCGCCAAAAGTACACCCGTTTGATGGTTAATTCGATAGAGTTGGAGTAGGTTATTATGGCACATAAAAAAGGTGGCGGTTCAAGTCGAAATGGTCGTGATAGTAATGCACAACGACTTGGTGTAAAAAAATATGCTGGTCAGAAAGTTCTTTCTGGAAACATTCTTGTTCGACAGCGAGGAACTCGCATTAAGCCTGGACAAAATGTTGGTCGTGGTAGTGATGACACATTATTTGCAACAATTGAAGGTGTTGTTGTCTTTGAAACTCTACCAAATGGCCGCAAGCGTGTAAATGTTCTACCCGCTGAAGCTCAGCTTTAATTCTTACCCGTTTGTTCGCACAAGAATGAACGTAAGTAAAGTGATTTAGGAAGGTTTAAGACAATGAAAAAAGATATTCATCCCAAATATTATGAGGATGCAGTTGTAACCTGCGCTTGTGGAAATACATGGAAAACAGGATCGACTCGCAAAGAGATCCGAACTGAAGTTTGTTCATCATGTCATCCATTCTTTACCGGTCAACAACAACGTATTATTGATATTGAAGGTCAGGTTGATCGCTTCTACAAACGTTTACAGGCTCGTCAAGAATACATCGAGACAAAGAAAGAACGCGAAGAATCCAAAACCTCATTGGATCGTCCTGTAACAGAGCTCGAATTAGGAACAAGAGCGACTGACTCTTTGTTAAAAGCAGAATTAACCAATGTTGGTCAAATCTTTGAGTTGTTACAAAAAGGTGACGAAGCATTATTGGCAGTGGATGGTTTTGGTAGAAAATCATTAATCGATCTAAAGAAACGATTGAGAGCATTGGGCTACCAGGTACCTGCAACGACAGAGTAAAAACTTCAAAACGAAAACTTATAAAGCAGCCTAGAATTGGCTGCTTTTTCATTTTCTTGGTTACAATAAGGTAATAAAAAAATTTCGAGGTAGTAATGAGACATCAAACGGGTTCATTAGAAGTAATATGTGGTTCAATGTTTTGTGGAAAAACAGAGGAATTAATACGGCGTTTAAGAAGAGCAGAAATAGCACGCCAAAAGGTTCAAGTTTTTAAACCGATAATTGATAACAGATATCAATCAGCAAAAGTGGCTTCGCATAGTGGTTCAGCTTTCGAAGCGATGCCTATCGACAACTCATCACAAATATTTGACCACCTAAAACCAGATACAACTGTGGTCGGTATTGATGAAGCTCAATTTTTTGATTCAGGTATCGTTGAAATTATTAAAAGGTTAGTGAAGGAAGATAAAAGAGTGATTTGTGCAGGTCTTGATACTGATTTTCGAGGGGAACCATTCGGTGTGATGCCAACTATAATGGCAATTGCTGAACATGTGGATAAATTACAAGCTATTTGTATGGTGTGTGGTGAACCAGCATCTCGCACACAACGGTTGGTTAATGGTAAACCAGCATTCTATGATGATCCGATCATAATTGTTGGTGCATCTGAAATGTATGAAGCAAGATGCCGCTTACATCACAAAGTACCCAGAAAATAGAATAGGTGTGATAAATGGAAAATTATCAAAAATTTTTAGCGGAAGTATTAATTACACAAGAACAACTTAAATCCCGAATTAATGAATTAGGCACACAAATCTCGAACGATTACAAAAATTCGAATGGTTTGGTTTTAATTTGTATATTGAGAGGCGGTGTATTGTTTCTTACTGACTTGATGAGAGAAATAACCATTCCCCATGCTATAGAATTTATGGCAGTTGAATCATATGGTGCTGGTTCACGTGAATCGAGTGGACAGGTACGCATTTCTCACGATTTAAATACCGATATTCACAACATGGATGTGATTCTTGTAGAAGATATTATAGATAGTGGCCATACATTAGCATCAGTGCTGGAATTGCTTTCAGCGAGAAAGCCGAAGAGTTTGGAAGTTTGTACACTTTTGGATAAGCACGAAAGAAGAGAAATTGATGTGCCGGTTAAGTACATTGGTTTTACAATATCTAATAAATTTGTCTTCGGATATGGGTTAGATTTAGATGATTTGTATAGAAATTTACCTTTTGTAGGCGTGGTTGACGAAGAGAAATACAAGAATTATAAGAATAATTAATGGCGATGGAAAACCTGGTTGATGCAGAAACTGAATTAATTTTCTCAGCATTACATGAACATGCAGATGTGCAACATCATGTTTATCTGGTTGGGGGAATTGTTCGAGATATTCTGCTCCACCAAAATATTCACGATATAGATATTTCCTATTGTGGAAATGTTAAGGATTTTGCCAGGAAAGTTGCTGATTCCCTCGGCGCTAAATTTTTTATGCTGAATGAGAATTTTCAAACCGCGCGTATTATTTACAAGACTGAATCGAATAGTAAACGATGGATTGATGTGATTGCTACACGTGAAAATATGATTGAGAAGGATTTGTTCTTTCGAGATTTTACTGTGAATTCAATGGCAATTGATCTTGTTGACCGAAATAAAATCATTGATCCCTACGGTGGGGTAATTGATCTGCAACAGAAATTTCTTAAAATGACCAATCCGAACAGCATTACTGACGATCCGGTAAGAATCTTACGAGCGATTCGGTTAGCGGTACAGTTTGGTTGGAAAATTTCGCCAGAAACAATTTATGCAATAAAAAATAATTCAGAATTATTGTATTTGGTCACAAATGAAAGAAAACGAGATGAATTATTTAAGATCCTCGACTTACCCAATCCTTCAGTTGCTTTAAGAATTATGCATCAATTGAAGCTATTTGAATTAAGTTTCCCGGGAATTTCTGAATTGTCCAATTCTTCACTGCCTGATATAAATGGTGAATCATTCAAGTTTGTTTTGGAAATAATCGATAAATTTGTTGAAATTGAAGAACTACTCATTGCCAGAAAAAAGCATGAAGTGGCTATGAACATTTACCAGGCGGAACTTTTGATTCATCTGGGTGGTTTCCGAAATGAATTAAGAAGATATTTTCAAGAATCACTTCACCAGGCCAGAAATATAAGATCTTTATTTATTTTGAGTTTAATTTATTCATGTGGTAATGATTTTTATAAAATTCAGTCAAATCCTCGTAAGCAAAATCTACCTCACCAGATTGCTCATTCACAATCACAAAACAATCAATTTTCAAATTTAGTTCTGACGAATAATGAGATAAAGTGGATAAACCTCTTTAGAAATAATTTGTTTCTTATTCAAGAAGCAGTTAACAATGAAGGTTTAAACCCACCAGAGTTTGCTTATGATTTTTTTAATCAAACAAAAAATTCTGGAATCGCTCTCTGTTTTTTTGCTTTGGCAAATCAATTAAGTTCATCAAAAAATACATATTCGAATACAATCTGGAAAAAATATTTATTGGTTGTTAACCAATTATTAGATGCATATTTCAATCATTATCAGGAATGGGTTGACCCACCAGGTTATATTAATGGGCATGATATTAGAAAGATCCTTAAATTGAAGGATGGAAAAATGATTGGAGAGCTGCTTGGAAAAATTAAAATTAAAACCGTTAAAGGCGAAATTAAGAATCGGCAAGACGCTATCGATTATTTAAATAATTTTTGTTAGAAAATTGAGTTTTTTCTATTATGGAAAAATTTCATCCAGAATAGGGGCATAGGAGCAGACACAACCATTGGGTCCGGAACAACCTTCGATTGGTATATGTGGAAGGTTCTCTTTTGAATACACTCCTTCAGCTAGTTTACAAGTAGGGCAAGCCGTTTTTGCAACACTGACGCGAATTGCCGTGACGCGGGGATTGGCAATTAACTGTTTTCTTATAATTGCGTTTTCTGAAAACTCACTCAAATCAGCACCGCAATGCGGACAAGTTGTTTCATAATCAGGTGAATTTTCATGGCATTTTGAACAAGTTTGCACTTCTACCTCACATATTGGAAATTGAAGAATAAATACTTTCAGGTTTATTTTACTATTAAATAAATACTAATTGTTTATTTGAACGTTATTATTCGAAAATAAACTATTCTTAATATTTGTTCTTCTTATCAAATTATTTATGTGGGCGATCAACGATTCGCTTGTCACTGGTTTGATTAAATAATCATCAGCGCCAGCATCCAACGCTTCTGCTATTCTGGTTGGATTGTCAACAGCTGACAAGATTAATATCGGAATTTGGTATTTTAATTTGATTGCTCGGCAGACATCCCAGCCGTCTAATTCAGGCATCAACAAATCCAGAAGGATTAAGCTAGGGTTAAAGTCACCTATACAATCAAGTCCATTCTGACCATCATTTACTACTCTTACTTCCATACCGCCCGAAGTTAAATGATAGTTCAAAATTTCTGTCATGGCAGGATCATCATCAATGACAAGAACCTTTAGCATCCATCCTCCAAAAAATTTGCGAACATAAAAATTGCAACGAATTTTTTCATTATCACTAATTTACACAAAACCGTTTAGTTTGTGGTTAAACCTAGCAATTTTGTTAAGTATTAAGACAAAGTTACTTTAAAACTATCGATAAATTGAAATGTAATCGAAATAATTGATTCTGTTCGTAAACAATCAATGAAATATAGAACATATACTTTTATTCCGCAAACTAATGATTAACTTTCGTGAAACGAAGGTGAAATTACGAATGGAGCATGAACCTTATGGTAAAATTATCGATTAGTGCAATTTTTTTTGCAATCTGCAAGATTTAATAAATATGACAATTAATTATTCTAGGAGGAATAAATGACTGATAAAAAATGGGTGTATCTCTTCCACGAAATCAACCAAGCTGTTGATGCAGTTGGAGGGGATTGGGAAGGTGTTCGTGGTCTTTTAGGAGGTAAAGGTGCTAATCTTGCTGATATGACAAGAATTGGTGTTCCAGTTCCTCCTGGTTTCTCTGTCACTACCGAAGCTTGTAACGCTTATCAGGTGAACAAAGAATTTCCAGCTGGTTTATGGGAACAGATTTTAGCATCCATGAAGGATGTAGAAAAATCAACTGGTAAAGTGTTTGGTGGAAAAGAAAATCCCTTATTGGTTTCCTGCCGATCTGGTGCAAAATTCTCAATGCCGGGCATGATGGACACAGTTCTCAATATTGGTCTAAACGATGATACTGCCCTTGCAATGGTGGCATTGACAGAAAATGAAAGATTTGTCTATGACTCCTATCGTCGGCTTGTTCAAATGTTTGGGTCTGTTGTTTTAGGCATATCTGATGAAGCATTTGAAGAAGTATTCGATGGTTTTAAAGTTAGAAAAGGCATTACAGCTGATACAGATCTGACAACTGAAGATCTAAAATACCTGACCGAACAATTTAAATTGGTTGTTCGCAAAGAACAAGGTTTTGATTTCCCCCAAGATCCTTACGAACAATTAAAATTAGCTACTGAGGCTGTGTTCAAATCATGGATGGGTAAACGAGCTGTCGATTACCGTCGGGCTACCGATATTCCAGACAATTTAGGAACTGCAGTTAATATTCAAACAATGGTCTTCGGAAATATGGGATGGGACTCTGGGACAGGTGTTGCCTTTACCCGTAATCCTGCAACTGGCGAAAATAAACTCTATGGCGATTATTTATTAAATGCACAGGGAGAAGATGTTGTCGCTGGTATTCGTAATACAGAACCTATTCAACACATGGAAAAAACATTACCTGAGGCTTATAAACAATTTATTGAAATTGTAAATAAACTTGAAAACCACTACCAGGATATGCAGGATGTTGAATTTACCATCGAAAAAGGTCGCTTGTGGATGCTGCAAACCAGAAATGGTAAACGAACAGCCATTGCAGCGGTCAAAGTCGCTGTTGATATGTTTAACGAAAATTTGATTGACAAACAAACCGCTGTTTTACGAGTTACGCCAGAGCAAGTCGATACATTATTACATCCCCAATTCAATGCAGAAAATAAGGCATTAGCCAAAGAGAATGGTCGCTTCTTCTGCAGTGGCGTGAACGCCTCACCTGGTGCTGCAGTAGGACGGGTATACTTTGATGCAGATACAACCGAAAGAATGGCTAAGGAAGAAAACCAACAGACCATTATGGTTCGTCCATTCACAAAACCTGATGATGTTCATGGTATGTTAGCTGCCCAAGGTATTTTAACCAGTGAAGGTGGTGCCACTTCTCATGCAGCAGTGGTTGCACGACAATTTGGTGTTCCTTGTGTGGTTGGAGCATCTGCAGTTAAGATTGATCTCGATCGCCGTGTTATGCATGTTGGTGAATTAGTTGTTACCGAAGGTGATTGGATTTCAGTCGATGGTACAACCGGAGAAGTATATTTAGGCCAATTGGATAAATTTGCTCCTTCCCTGGATGAACAAAAAGAATTATTGAATTTACTGGATTGGGCCGATGAAATTTGTGCGACACCTGGTGTTCGTGCTGGTGAAGGTCCTGGATTCCCCACACTTGGTTTACAAATTTGGGCAAATGCAGACTATCCAAAAGATGCCGAACGTGCCCGTCAATATGGTGCAAAAGGTATTGGGCTTTGTAGAACAGAGCATATGTTCTTTGAACAGGAAAGATTGCCAAGTGTTCAGAGAATGATTCTTGCCAAAACAAGTGAAGAGCGAACGGAAGCTCTCAATGAATTATTACCACATCAGAGAAAAGATTTCGAAGGGTTATTCACTGCGATGGATGGCTTACCAGTTATTATTCGCTTGATTGACCCACCTCTGCATGAGTTCCTTCCTGCAGCTGAAGATCTTCAAGACCAAATCATTACCAAACGTGTAGAAGGCGTTGCAGATTATTTATTAGGTAAAGGTGAGTCCAAAGAGGTTGTTGAGTTAGAGCATCTATTACATGCAGTTGAATCCATGCATGAAAGCAACCCAATGATGGGCTTGCGTGGTGTACGTTTGAGCATCGTAATGCCCGAGATCGTTGAAATGCAGGTTCGTGCGATTATGGAAGCAGCTGCGAATGTTGCCTTAAAAGGTGTGAAACCTAAACCAGAGGTAATGATTCCACTCACCGGGCATGTGAACGAACTAAATGTAATTCAACCCCGTTTGGAAGCCATTGCGAAAGAAGTAATGGAAGAGAAAAATGTCAATTTTGATTACAAATTTGGCACCATGATCGAAATCCCACGTGCAGCCGTAACCGCCAACGAAATTGCTGAAGTTGCAGAATTCTTCTCCTTTGGAACTAACGATTTAACCCAAATGACATTCGGCTACAGTCGCGATGACGCAGAACGAAGTTTCCTTTTGAAGTACGTTGAAGATGGTATTCTTCCAAAGAATCCATTCCAAACCATTGATCGCGAAGGTGTCGGTGACCTTATGAAAACTGCCGTCACCAAGGGTCGCGCAGTGCGTCCTGAGTTAGAGGTTGGAATTTGTGGAGAACATGGTGGTGATCCCAGCTCAATTGAATTCTGTCACTTAATTGGCCAGAATTACGTGAGTTGTTCACCTTTCCGCGTCCCAGTTGCTCGTTTAGCAGCTGCTCATGCAGCGATTAAACACCAACCAAAGTAAGAAATTTCAAAATATTTAATGCAGAAGAGGTCTGGGAATTTCAGACCTCTTTTATATTGAACCCATAATGTATAGAACCCGTGTACAATCTTCACAAGAAATGTACACATTTGTTATAATCTTACCTTGAAATAAACTTGATAATTTTGATAAAAACAAGAGTAATTGAATAAATTCTCTTTTGGATAATAGAAGATTGGAGTGATAACGAAGATGGATAAAACTGAACATCTCGATCTGTACCAGCAAATGGTAGTGATTCGATTACTTGAAGAAAGAGCAGCAGAGCTTTACCAGCAGGGGAAAATCGGTGGTTTTCTTCACCTCTATATTGGACAGGAAGCGGTAAGCACAGGACTAATTTCTGCAAGGAAACCACAGGATCGCGTCATAACAGCTTATCGTGACCATGGTGTGGCCATTAATTGTGGTTTATCTGCTAAAGAAGTAATGGCAGAACTATTAGGCAAAGCTACTGGTGTTTCTGGTGGCAAAGGTGGCTCCATGCATATGGCAGATGTTGATAAGAACTTTTGGGGTGGGCATGCAATTGTCGGTGCTCATTTGCCGATTGCTGCAGGTTTAGCATTGGGAGATGTCTATCAAAAACAAGATGGCGTCACAATTTGTATGTTTGGTGATGGTGCAACCAATATTGGATATTTTCATGAAGCATTAAATTTGTCAAAAGTTTGGAATCTTCCAGTCCTTTGGGTTTGTGAAAATAACCAGTATGGAATGGGAACATCCGTAGAAAGAGCTTCTGCCGTATCGGAAATAAGGCAAAAAGCAGATGGATATGGCATGAAGAATGACCAGGTAGATGGCATGGATGTTATGAAAGTTCGCGAAAAATCCTTAGAATTGATTGAAGAGATTCGATCAGGTTCAGGTCCTCAATTCCTGGAAGTGGATACTTATCGCTTCAGAGGGCATTCCATGGGTGATCCGGAAAGATATCGATTGCAAGATGAAATTCGAAAATGGCAGGAAAACGATCCAATTGGAATTTATCGCAAACACCTCATTGACAGTGAGATTTCGGATGAAAATGAATTAAATGATGTGGATAAGAAAGCGCTGGAAATAGTGGAGGAAGCTGTGAGATTTGCAGAATCCAGTCCTGAACCAGCTGCGGAAGAACTTTATAGGCACATTTACGTGGAAGAGGGGAGGTAGAAATGGCAAAAATTACAATGCGACAAGCCATCTCCCAGGCATTATGGGAAGAAATGGAAAGAGACCCTAAGGTTTTCATCCTTGGAGAAGAAGTTGGTGTATGGGGTGGTACATATGCGGTAACTAAAGGGTTTCATGACCATTTTGGTGCCGAACGGGTAATGGACACACCAATCTCAGAGGCAGCAATTATAGGTGCTGCAATTGGTGCAGCTATGACTGGTACAAGACCTGTGGCTGAGTTAATGACGATTAATTTTGCATTTTCAGCTATGGATCACATTGTTAATGAAGCTGCGAAAATGCATTATATGTTTAATGGTCAGATGGTACTTCCGATGGTGATCAGAACTGTCGGAGGTGGTGGCCGGCAACTTGGTGCAACCCACTCACAAACACCAGATGCAATTTTTGCTCATTTTCCCGGACTAAAAGTAGTTGCACCAGGGACACCTGCAGACGCAAAAGGATTATTAAAAGCAGCTATACGTTCTGATGACCCCATCTTATTTATTGAGCATGCGACACTTTATCAGGTTAAAGGAGAAGTTCCAGAAGGGGACTATATTGTACCCATTGGAAAATCGACAATTCAAAGGCCCGGCAAGGATGTCACACTGGTTACTTACAGCAAAATGTTAGAGCTTTCCCTTAAGGCAGCTGATGAATTAGAAAAAGAGGGCATAGATGTAGAAATTGTAGATCTCAGGACACTCAGGCCTTTGGATATGGATCCAGTGATTGAATCATTTAAAAAGACAAATCGCGCAGTAATTGTGGAAGAAGGATGGAAATCATTTGGCGTAGGTTCTGAAATCTCTTCTCAAATTTACGAAAAAGCATTTGATTATGTTGATGCACCGATCAAACGGGTTGCTCAAAAAGAGGTGCCACTGCCTTACAATCGAACCTTAGAGCAAATGGCATTACCTCAAATAGAAGATATCGTAAAAGCAGTCAAGGAGGTGTTCAATGGCTGAAATAATTGCGATGCCAAAATTAGGATTTGATATGCAAGAAGGAATCCTGGTTCGTTGGATCAAAAACGAAGGTGAAGAAGTAGCAAAAGGTGACATACTTGCTGAAATCGAAACCGATAAAGCGACTGTGGAGGTTGAATCTACACATGGTGGCGTTCTTTACAAACAATTAGTTGAAACAGATACCAGCGTCCCAATCGGTGATCCAATTGCAATCATTGCCGATCAGGATGAAGAAGTTGATGTTGAATCCTTGGTGGGTAAACAAGATAAAGCGACAACGCCAAAAGAAGAACCTAAGCCAGAAAAAAAAGAAACAAAAGTTAAAGATGCCGACGTCAAAAAGCAGGAAACAGAGACAAAAGATGAAGATGACGAAAGTGAAAGTGATTTAGATGGAGACAGAATTAAAGCATCTCCAATAGCAAGAAGGATGGCGGAGGATAATGATCTTGATTTAGGCAAAATCGATGGTACAGGCCCAGGTGGGAGAATTGTAAAAAAGGATATTGAATTAGCCATTGAAAACAAATCTCGTGCACCAAAACCTTCAAAAGTTACTCCTGTCGAAGATGAAGTTGTGAAAGAACAAGAGGACGGAAAATCTTTGCCATCCATGTTATGGCATGACGATGAAATTACGCGTGAAGACAAACAAGTTCCTCTCAATAAACTCCGTCAAGCGATTTCCAGGAGGATGGTTGATTCAAAACAGAACGTACCACATTTTTATGTAACAAAAAGTATTAATGCCGATCGGTTGATGGATCTTTACAAAGAGGTTAATGAGACTCTTCCATCAAATCAAAAAATTTCCATTAATGATTTTGTGATTAAAGCAGCTGCAATCGCTTTGAGTGAATATCCACATCTGAATGCATCCATTGATGGTAACAATCTAATTCAACATGGCAATATTAATATTGGTGTTGCGGTTGCTGTGGAAGGTGGGTTATTGACCATCGTTGTACGCGATGCCGACCTAAAACCCATGAGAGTCATTTCTCAAGAAGTAAAGGAAATGGCTGCACGTGTTCGGTCTGGCAAAGTAAGATCTGAAGATATCGAAGGGTCAACATTTTCAATCAGCAATTTGGGAATGTTTGATGTTGAAAATTTTGCTGCGATTATCAATCCACCAGAATCAGGCATTTTAGCAATTTCATCAGCCAAAAAGGAAGCAGTTGTTATAAACGATGAAATAAAGTCCTCCTGGCAAATGAAAATAACCTTATCTGCTGATCATCGGGCAACGGATGGCGTGGAAGCAGCAAAATTCTTGAAATCTGTGGTTTATCAATTAGAAAATCCACTCAGATTATTATTGTAAAAAGAAGCTCCTTCGGGAGCTTTTTTGATCATTAATAGTTCTCTAGTTGGTTGAAAAATTGAGTGGTTTTACCACTCAATTTTCAAATTCCACTTGCCAGTCACTACCATAGCCAAAACCCGTTCCCTCGATAAAGCTGCCCTGGCTGACCGCCAGTGAGATACGCATCAACTCATTCGTATAGATGACAAAGTCCCCTTTAGCAACAAAACCAAATGACTGGTGATACGCTACAGTTTGCTGGAAGACAACCTCCCCTGCATGCCTGACAGTCATTTTCAAATGGTCGCCGTAAGAAAAACCGGCTTCGCTGAATAATGCCTGGGGAATATTTGTCCATAGGTTGCCAAAATTAGGATCTTCAATTTCAAAAATACCGCGAACCTTGCCCCCATCAAGGACCGCCTCATGGGTGGGTAAAGTAATGATCTCATCCACCGAATATGCTGGTCCTACACCTTCATAGGTGATGATACCTGAGGCTAGACGGGCGGCGCAATACGAGAATACATCACGACCGTGGAATACATTTGTGTGCTCAGTGTTCTTGCCTCGCAGCCTGTTAACACTCTGATCAATCTCGCGAACCTCGCTGATACCCAACCAGGTTTTGATATGGGTCAGTGAGCCATTATCGGGGGTTACAATAAAATAGCCTTTAGTGGTTTTTGCCACACATGCTTTACGTGGTGTACCAACACCTGGGTCGACCACTGAGACAAAGATCGTACCGTTCGGCCAGAAATTCATTGACTGCGCGAGACGGTAGGACGCGCTCCAGATATCATACTGGGGGATTTCGTGTGTGCTGTCGATGATTTCCAACTCACGGTCCACAGATTTAACCACGCCATACATCGCGCAGACAGCACCTTCTTTATATGTAAAATCGGTTTGAAATACCAATATCGGTTTCATAACTTGTAACTCCTCTAAATGAACGGATTGTAGAAACGACTCCGATTGATGAAAATGGATACACAAACGGTGGCTACAAAGATCAGGCCGGAAACAACTATCGCCAGGGCATCCTGCCTCGAAAGTTTACGCGACATGTACCATGTGCGTGTTTTGCTCTTGGAGAAACCGCGCAGATCCATGGCATTGCTGATCGCCTCTATGCGGTCAAGGGTGGAAAAAATGAGTGGGATGACGATCAGTAGGGAATTCTTGAAACGGTCAAAAAACTTCGCCTTGCGTGATAATTCCAAGCCGCGTGCCTGCTGAGCCAGATAGATGTCTCTATAATCACGCTGAATATCCGGGAAATAACGTAACGTCAATGCCACGGCAACAGCAGCCTTATAATTGACTCTGATACCATTTAGCGAAGATGCAAACTCGCTAGGGTTGGTGGTGAGAAGGAAGATCATGCCCAATGGGATGACCGATGCATACTTGAACATTTTAGTCACCTGGTAAAACAACTGTTCATAGGTCAGTGAGATGCCAAACACTTTGGCAAACTCATGCTTGGTGCCGTAGATGCTCGTGCCAAACTCAGGTGAGAAGAAAAACGAGATGACTGCGTTGGTAACAATAAAAATGAGTACGTAGATGACCATCAAGCGTATTTGTGAGAACTGGATCTTTGCTACCTTCATTAGTAGGATCGAAAACACCATCACAAATAGGATGACGCGTATATCATAGGAATACATAACTGCAAAGGTAAGGAACAGGAAACAAATCAGCTTGGTGAGACCAGAGATCCGGTGAATGAATGTATCCGCTAGATTGTAGGAGAAGAGCTTCATTTTCATGTTCATCGGTTCTTCAACCTCCGTTCATAATCAATGAAACTCTGTACGAACTGTGTACCATCTTCGACACCTGCCATTTGGGAAAGGGCAAACAGCGAAGTCTCTTTCAGATTAGCTTCGGCAATCACTCGCGCATCCGTCAGAACTTTCGCTGCAGCGGTGTCGGCAATCTTGCGCCCATCTGCTAAAACGATGGCACGCGGTGTGTATTCCAGCATCAAGTGCATGTCGTGTGTAATGAGTATGATCGTCACACCCAGTTTGTTAATCTCCACCAGGAATTCCATAATCTCGGTGTAATGGCGAAAATCCTGCCCAGCAGTAGGCTCGTCCAGTATGAGAATCCTGGGGTCAAGCACCAGAATAGAGGCAATGGTAACGCGTTTTTTCTGCCCGTAGCTAAGGGCAGAGATAGGCCATTCGATGAATGGTGCTAATCCGCACACTTTAAGCACCTTCTCCACCCGAACGGTGATTTCATCTTCCGGCACTTGACGCAGACGCAGACCGAGAGCCACCTCATCAAAGATCATTGGTTTGGAGATCATTTGGTTGGGATTCTGCATTACCAAACCGATGATCTCAGCCCGTTCCTTGATCGACTTGGTTTTTATATCCTCTCCTCGATAGAGGATACGCCCACTGTCTTCCTTTTCGAAACCACACAGCAACTTAGAAAGGGTAGATTTGCCAGCACCATTCTTTCCAACAATGGAAACCATCTCGCCATCCTGAATATCGATATTTATATTCTCTAGTACTCGGTGGAGGCCATCATAGGAAAAGGAGATATCTTCCATCTTAAGGATGGATTGGTGGGTGTTTAAATGTTTGGTTGGCTGGATGCCTCTATACCAGATTTGCAGTGCATCTTGCGATAGTTCTTTTTTGAGAGTCTCAATATGCCCCGCCTGCATCGCCTCGGTCACTTGCACCCCGGCATATTTGAGAGCGGTAACATACAAAGGTTCGCGGATGCCGGTCTTGAGCAAAATATCTGAAGCTACAAGGGAATGGGCATCCATGTCTGCAATGATGCGCCCGTCATTGATCACAATCACCCGGTCAACATCCCGATGCAGTACATCCTCCAAACGATGTTCAATTATCAGAATCGTCTTGCTGGATTGCTTGTGAATATCATCGATAATCTCGATAGCTGTCTTGCCGGTGGCGGGGTCAAGATTGGCCAGCGGCTCGTCGAATAGCAGTATATCAACATCGTCGATCAAAACCCCTGCCAAAGAAGTACGCTGTTTCTGCCCGCCGGAAAGCTCAAAAGGAGAAGATGTTAGCCAATTTTGCATGTCCACCATTTGTGCCACGTTGTGTACCCGCTGGTGCATTTCATCAGTGGGTATGTTGTCATTTTCGAGTGCAAAAGCTATATCTTCTCCCACCGTCAAGCCAACAAATTGAGCATCTGAATCCTGCAAAACAGTACCAATTGTCTTGGACAGCTTAAAAATATCGAGTGTTAATGTTTCCTGACCATTGATCTTCAGGCTGCCGTGAATTTCACCCTTGTAGGAAAATGGGATCAATCCATTCAGGCAGTGACCTAAAGTACTCTTGCCACTACCGCTGGGGCCGACGATGAGGATCTTCTGCCCGGTGGAGATCTTCAAGTTAATATCATGGAGAGTGGGTTCTGCCTGGCTGAAGTATTGAAATGTGAAGTTGGTGAATTCTATGATCGGTTTTGAGTCCATAAGCATTCATGATTTAATAAAAAAGCTCAGACTCTACTGTTATGAAATTCTGAGCTTTTATGTTGATCAAAAACGTCGCAAAAAGGTGCGATTTCTATTTCTTGCTAAGGCTGCCCTTCTTGGTGCGGGTGGCTGCGTAAGCTATCAACAACAATGTGCCGATCACACCGGCACTGATGGCATTCATAATAGCAGCTGTGATTCCTTGGGTGAAAACCAGATTTGCAGGTTCCTGATAGATGAGGATATCAAGCAAAGGGGCAACCACAACCCAAGCAATGGCATTGCCAATGATCTGGATAATGTTGAAAGTAATGATGTCCTTACCTTTGAATTCGCCTTCTTCAACTTTGGTGCGTTTGAAAGCAAAACCGAAGATGAAGCCGGAAACGCCGCTGGCGATGACCCAACTCCACCAAGGTGAGCCATATTGGACAGCGTCACTGAGTGCGTGACCAATGAAAGAGATGAGTGCCCCGGCGATGGGACCAAACAGAGTGGCGAATAGTGCACTCACACCGTAAGCTGTCTGAAAACTGGTTTCTGGAACGGGGGAAGGAACTTTGACATACATGAATAGGAGCATGAAAATTGCTGCGCCTAATCCGGTTGCAACGATGGTCTTCGTGTTGACCTTAAATAAATCTTTCATATCCTTATCTCCTTGAAAAATTTTGGGTAAATGAGGTTCAAAAGTACAATATGATTATATATCGAAATTCCACGTCAAATATAATTTGCCAACATTTTTAATCTGGAAAGATGATGATTTTGACTGAACAAATTTAATTTTAGTATCATCTTCTCTATTTTATTCTTTAATCAATAATTTTTATTTTCTTAATAATTCCTAATACGCAGGTGTTGTTGGCAATAAGAAACAATATTTCCGAGGTAACATCTGAATAAATAAATTCAAATTATGTTATTGAATTGTTCTCATAGGATAGAGAATTTCATAAATACGATAAAAAGAATAAATATTTCGTAAGTACCGGCGGGTTTCTTCAAAAGGTATGATTTCCAAAAACAGATCTGGGTCATTTTTTGATTTTTCGACCCATTTGAGAACATTTCCCGGACCAGCATTATACGCAGCTAATGCGGCAAAAATATCACCATCAAAATAAGTTCGCATTCGCGAAAGATAACTGGTACCCATTCGAATATTTACCACTGGTCTATATAAATCTGAATCCTTGTAATTAGGCGGCCATCGCAAGGTATTAGCAATCTCTTCTCCGGTAGGAGACATAATTTGCATCAGACCTTTTGCACCAGCTGAAGAAACAATAAATCCTTCAAAAAATGATTCCTGACGAATGAGACTATAAATTAATAATGGTTCAAAACCATAGTCTTCTGCAGCAGGCTCAATAATGTCTTGAAAATGCAAACCAAAACGAATGTGGTTAAACCAAAGTGGGGCTGTTAATGTCTGAAAATCATTTAAATTTGCCAATTCAAGAATTTGTCTGCTTGAATAAATTGCTGAGCGATAAAGACCAATTTCAACAAAATGATTTGTCAAGCGGAAAAGATTAATCGGATCCTCTTTATACGTCTCTCGCAACACTTCATATCTATTTCTTGCTAATTGGTAGAGACCTAAGTCCCAGTAAGCTTGTGCTTGTATAAACGTTGGATCAGTGGAAAATGGAACTAAAGCAATAAAATTTGTGTCTTGAGGTAAGGAAAAGGTATTTCGCATCCACACTTCTGCTATTAACCTTTCCTGTTCCAGGTTGATATTCAGGTTCACTTCACCAGAGGGAGAGAGAAGAGGAGCATTTGTTAATTTTTCTTTTGCTCTCTCTGAGTAATAGCCAGTTGGATCTTGTTGTGATGCATCCTGATAAGCTGATCGCGCCTTTTCTTCATCACCTAATTTTTCGTATATTTTGGCAATCCAAAAATATGCAGAAGATTTTTGTTCAGGAATTGAGGTTAGCAATAAATATCTTTGAAACTGAGCTAATGATTGGTCGTATTTTTCCAGCCGGTAATTGGTTATTGCACTTAAGTAAAGAGCCTGAGAGGATAATTCTAACTGTGGGTATAGGTCTATGAGAGAATCCCAAACATTAGCTGCATTTGTTAATTGGTTATCGCGTTCATAAATTCTTCCGGCTTCAATAATAGATTCTGCTGCTTGTTCATTTGTTGCATAGGAATTGGCAAAAGTAGTTAATGTATCTGCTGCTTTGGTGTGTTGATCTAAATATGCCCATTGGGTGTAGGCGATGTCTTCCCAGGCATCAACAAAGAAGATATTATCAGGATAATTTTCAATCAGTTTTTCCCATGCTGCGATAGCATTTTGCGGTTCATCCATTTTTAAATAAGAATGACCAATAAAATAATAAGCATTCCCGTTATGGTCAGGATTTTGCTCGATGAACCGCAAAAACGCATTAATCGCTAAACCATAACTGCCTGCATAATAATTAGTTAGTCCACGATTGAATTCATTCACCGGGATACCTGCATTTACTAAAGCAACTAAACCGGAGTGAGTATCGAATGCACGTGGATAATTTTCAACGGATTCCTGAAATCGTGCATAAGCCTGTTCAGGTAGTCCTAATGCAAGATAAGATTGCCCAACCAAAAGGTTCATTTGTGCCCTGGTAAATTCGTTTGGGCTCGCATCATGTACTTCCATAAAAACACGAATGGCATTGGTATGATCTAACAGAGCTGCATAAACACGTCCAATTTTTATTTTTACATCAAGATTATTTTGATCCAAACTCAAATCAATAGCTTTTTGATAACTCTCTAGAGAATCATCCAATAAATCAAACTCGAAAAGCACATCTCCAGCTTGTTCATACATATAAGAGTCTAAATGACCTGGATATAAGTTGGCGTATCCAGTGTAACCATTCGCAGCTTCAACAGCGTTGTTTAGATTGTCTTGCGCGTAGCCGTAGAAATAACTAGCTTTTGCCTTAATATCGTTATCAATGCTATCGTTTTCCAAAATAGGTTGTAGCAAATTAATGGCGTCGGTGAATCTTGATTCGAGAATATAAATCTGAGCAATTTTAATGTCCGCTAGAGATTTGAGATTGATGTCGGTTGTGTTACTCTTAGCGAGTTCTAATTCCGAAAGTGCTTTTTGGTAATCTCCCTCAAAAAAAGAACCTTCGGCAATAGAAATGCGGACTTCTGGAATCGGTGTGGGTGAAGGAGTTGGCGAAGAAGTTGGTGATGGGGTTACAGTTAATTCCGCATTTGCTTTGGGGTTATCAAGCGTTTCTGACCCATTGTTTGAACTATTCGATGAACAGGACGCAATTACTATTGTGAAAATAAATGAGATGTAAATAAGATATTTTTTCATTTTATATACCAAATGTACATTGTAACAAAGAAAGGCAGATAATAAAATTAGAAATGCAGGCGCTACGCTGACGCTACGCTGACGCTACGCTTTACAAAGAAGTTTTCATATGTTAAACTTGGCAAGCTTCATTGATCGCTCTCAAACAAGAGGGCGTTTTTTGTGCGAATTGGTTGAATTTGGAGTAGGTAATGTCAATAGTATGTACCGGTTCAGTTGCTTATGATTACTTAATGAAATTTCCTGGATATTTCAAAGATCATATTCTAACTGACAATTTAGAAACATTAAGTTTATCATTTTTAGTTGAAAGCCTGACAAAAGTACGTGGAGGAATTGCGCCTAACATTGCATATACATTGGCTTTATTAGGGTCTAAAAGACCAATTGTGTTTGCCACGGTAGGTGAAGATTTTGAAGAATATCGTTCCTGGTTAAGTGAAAATCGAGTTGATACTACTTTCATTAAAAAGATTGATGGAGTATTTACAGCTTCTTTTTTTGCGAATACAGACAAGGCTAATTCTCAAATTGCAAGCTTCTATCCTGGTGCGATGACTTTTGCAAGAGATTATTCTCTACATGTCCTAGATTTTACACCGAGATTGGTTGTCATTTCACCTAATGATCCTGTTGCGATGAATCGCTATGTGGAAGAATGTGGTGAGATGAAGATTCCTTACTTATTCGATCCTTCTCAACAAATCGTTCGGATGAGTCCTGAGGAAATGCGAAAAGGTGTAGAAGGAGCATATTCATTATTTGTAAATGAATATGAATATCAATTATTACAAAAACATACCGGTTTATCCCAAAAAGAAATTTTGAACATCGTCAAGTTCTTGGTTGTTACACTTGGTGAAAAAGGCGCAATAATCTATGCTGAAGGTGAAGAAATTTTTGTTCCAGCATTTCCTGTTGATAATATCGTAGATCCTACAGGCGTTGGTGATGCTTTCAGAGGTGGATTTTTGCGAGGGTACGAAGAAGGATTTTCCTGGGAATTATGCGGTAAAATTGGTTCATTATCTGCCGCTTATTGTTTAGAACAAAATGGTACACAGGCACATCATTATTCTGTTGAAGAGTTCGTTTCAAGATTTAGACAATTCTATGAGGATGATGGTGCTTTAGATAAATTACTACAAAAATAAAGTGGAGGAATACATGTCAAATTTTGATATTAGAGATTCTAAACTCGCTGAAGGTGGGCGAAGACGAATTTCCTGGGCAGAAAGAGAAATGCCTGTTTTGCGATTAATTAAGGAACGCTTTGAAAAAGAAAGACCTTTTGAAGGTATAAGGATGTCGGCTTGTTTACATGTTACCGCCGAGACGGCAAACCTCATGAAAACATTACAAGCTGGTGGAGCGGATGTTGTTTTAGTAGCATCTAACCCTCTTTCAACACAAGATGATGTTGCTGCTTCCTTAGTTGTTCATGATGAAATTCCAGTTCATGCCATCAAGGGGGAGGACAATGTAACTTACTATAAACATATTAAAGCAGCTTTAGATCATAAACCTCATTTAACAATGGATGATGGTGCTGATTTGGTTTCAACCATTCACAAAGAATATCGACATCTCTTGCCCGATATCATTGGTGGAACAGAAGAAACAACGACAGGTGTCATTCGTTTACGCGCAATGGCCGCTGATAAAATGCTTGGATTTCCAGTCGTTGCAGTCAATGACGCAATGACAAAACATTTCTTTGATAACCGTTATGGAACCGGCCAATCTACTATTGATGGAATTATTCGTGCCACGAATGTTCTTCTTGCTGGAAAAACATTTGTTGTCGGTGGTTATGGATGGTGTGGCCGTGGCCTGGCAAGTCGGGCACGAGGTATGGGTGCCAACGTTATCGTGACTGAAATTGATCCTCTCAAAGCTTTGGAAGCTGTAATGGATGGCTTCAGAGTGATGCCAATGAATGATGCTGCCCAAATCGGAGATTTCTTCTGCACATTGACTGGTGATATTAATGTTATCGACAAACACCACTTTGAATTGATGAAAGACGGAGCAATTGTCTCTAATTCCGGTCATTTCAATGTGGAGATTAATATTCCATCCCTGGAAGAAATGTGTGTTGATAAACAATTAGTTCGTCCTTTCGTAGAACAATACACCTTAAAAGACGGACGTCAAATTCACATTTTGGGGGAAGGTCGCTTAATCAACCTTGCATCTGCAGAAGGACATCCAGCATCAGTTATGGATATGTCATTTGCCAATCAAGCGTTAAGTGCGGAATATATGGTTAAGAATGGTAAAGATTTGAAGAAGATAGTATTTTCGGTTCCTGAGGATATTGATAAAGAAATTGCCCGATTAAAACTTGAAGCAATGGGAATCAATATCGATACTTTAACTGAAGAACAGGTACGCTATTTGAATTCCTGGCAAGAAGGAACTTAGAAAGTATCCTTAAAAAGATAAACTCATCCCTGGACTATCCAAGGATGAGTTTTTTATTCTTCTACGATGAAATCAACATAAAAAGTATCGCCAAAAGCATTTTCACTTGGATTATAAGCTTGCCAAACACTTCGATAATTTCCTGGTTCATCCGGAGCTAAGAAGATAATCTCAATAGTCAAAGAAGACCCACTTCTGGCTGGAAATAAATCCTGTGGAGACTCTGCCCCTAATGCTTCTCCACTAACAAGCTGGATGATGTAACCAGGTCCCCAATTACAAGTCCCTGAATTTTTTAATTCCCAGCTTTTTTCAATTTCTGTTCCTGGAGCAACAATCGTACCATCTGGAATCGTCTCATCTTGAATAAATGTTAGATTATCAATACAAGAGATCTCCTGAGTAGAATTGATTGATTGTTTTGTTGACTCAAGTTTTTCTTCTGTGGGGGTGGGTGGAATTACCGTTGGCGGTACAAATGCCGGAACATCACTTTCTAAAGGGTCTGCTTGCAATGGTCGTAAACATCCAGTGATGAGAATGGCCATCATCATCAAACTAATTATCAGAGAAATTTTTGTTCCAGATTTGTTTTTCAACATTTTATTTTAGTTAAATTTCTTCCTCATCATAACTATCTTCTGATTCGCTAGTTACCCCTAAGGCAAAGCCATTCATGGCGTGTTCACGAATAGCACTATCTAATTCTTCTAATAAATCCTGATTTTGTCGAAGGAATTCTTTTGAATTTTCACGTCCTTGTCCAAGGCGGATATCTCCATAGGAATAAAAAGCGCCACGTTTTGTGATTATTTCTAATTGGGTACCTAGATCAAGAATGTCTCCCTCAGTTGAAATACCTTCGTTATACATTACATCAAATTCCGCAACTTTGAATGGGGGAGCAACTTTATTCTTTACAACACGAACTCGAACACGGTTACCAATGATCTCAGAACCTACTTTAATAGACTGAATTCGACGAATGTCGAGTCGTACGGAGGCATAGAATTTTAACGCCATCCCCCCCGTGGTAGTTTCAGGATTTCCAAACATGACACCAATTTTTTGACGTAGTTGATTGGTGAAAACGACCGCTGTTTTGGTCTGGTTGATAGCTCCAGACAACTTTCGTAATGCCTGGGACATCAATCTCGCTTGCATACCCATGGTAGCATCACCCATATCACCATCTATTTCGTTACGTGGTACTAAAGCAGCAACTGAATCAACTATGACGAGGTCAATTGCACCTGAACGTACTAGGGTTTCGGTAATTTCCAAAGCTTGTTCACCGGTATCTGGTTGAGAAATTAAAAGATTTTCAATATCTACACCCAGATGGGATGCATAAATCGGGTCTAGAGCATGTTCCATATCCACATATGCAGCCATTCCACCCATTTTTTGAATTTCAGCGACTAAATGCAAACACAAAGTAGTTTTTCCTGAAGATTCCGGTCCAAAAATTTCAGTAATTCTTGCTTTTGGAATTCCGCCTACACCTAAAGCAATATCTAAAGACAATGAACCAGTAGGTATAACCTCAACGTTTAGGTGTTTTGCCTCACCCATTCGCATGATTGAACCTTCACCATATCTTTTCACGATATCATTGAGCGCTTTGTCTAAGACAGCTCGGCGAGCTTCATTCATTGTTCCATGTTCTTCAGGGGAAAATCCATCATTTTTCTTTTTACTTCGAGCCATTTATAACTCCTTAATCATAAGCTTATAAAATTATAGCTGAGTATTCCGTAAATCTTTTAATATTTTATAGTTTATAGTACAAATGTTCAAAAGTCAAGTGAGTTTTGGCTCAAAAAGGATTGAATTCTCACGAAGAAAAATTCCCCCTTGACAATCGGTTGTTCTTTCAGGTAGACTATCGTCATTGCAAATTAAAAAATTAATATTGGGAGATCTAGCGACTGAATCTCATCATTGAGATGACGAGGAGGAGGTTCCTCTCTGCAAAGAGAGAGTTAATTCTGTGGGGGGAGTTATCACAGAAGAAAATCGAGTGATCAGCGGATGCCTTCAAAGCCATGCCACAGGCTTCAATCTCCTAAGTAAAATGAGCTACCGAAAACCTGTTGGTGACAATGGGTACAAAGAGCCATGGTGGTATAAGGAATTACCTTTAAGTATTTAAGGTTGTGTTTTATGTATCGAATAATAAGCAATGTATGCATTGTGAATTGTTATGATATTTAATTTTTCTTATTTAAGATGGAGAATGATCATGGATAAAAAGGAAATACTGGAACGAGTAAAAGCAGATGGCGTTAATTATGTTTCCTATCAATTTACTGATGTGACTGGATCGGTAAAAAGCGTGGACGCACCTGTTAAACGTTTGGAAAGTGCTTTGGATGATGGGGTTTGGTTTGATGGATCGTCTGTTCAAGGGTTTGCCCGAATTCAAGAAAGTGATATGCATTTGAGACTGGACACTGACACGTATGCAGTCTTACCCTGGTCACCAGAAGAAAATAAACGTGCAAGATTTTTTTGCGAAATTTTCCATCCAGATGGAACACCTTTTGAGGGGGATCCGCGGGGAGTTTTGAAGAGAAAATTGAAAATGCTTTCCGATAAAGGATTTATTTTTAATGTTGGACCTGAACCGGAATTCTTCTTATTTAAAAGAAATGGTTCGGATTATGTACATCCAGTTCCTCATGATGTGGGTGGTTACTTTGATTTCTCACCAAATGATGAAGCGGTCAGGGTTCGCACTGAATTGATGAGTGCGTTAATTCAGATGGGGTTGGAAGTTGAAATTGGACATCATGAAGTTGCCCTCGGACAGCACGAAATTGATTTTGAATTTGGTGAAGCTTTACGAACAGCCGATAACGTGCTCACCTTGAAATACACTGTTAAAGCGATTGCAGCAAAACACGACCTTATAGCCTCTTTTATGCCAAAACCAATTTACGGTGTGAATGGATCTGGTATGCATGTTCACCAGTCCCTGTTTGATAAAGAAGGAAATAATTTATTCTTTGATCCTAATGATGATTTTCACCTCTCAGAACTGGCATATCACTTCATTGCAGGGCAACTAGCACATGCACGATCACTTTCAGCAATCCTTTCTCCTACCGTTAATTCATATAAACGATTAGTGCCAGGATATGAAGCTCCAGTATACATTGGTTGGGCGGGCGAGAATCGGTCCGCTTTGATTCGAATACCGCGATTTACACCGGGAAAGGATAAAGCAGTTCGGGCAGAATTACGTTGCCCAGATCCATCTGGAAATCCCTATTTACAGTTCAATGCGATGTTAACCGCTGCAATGGATGGTGTAGAAAAGAAAATGATGCCAGGAAAAGCCTTAAATAACGTAAATATTTATTCACTTTCCACCGAAGAAAGATCAGCTTTGGGAATTCGTCAATTACCAGGTTCTTTATTGGAAGCGCTCAATGAATTGGAGAAGGATGAATTACTAAAGAATAGTATGGGGGGCGAATTATACAATGCATTTATTAGAGCCAAGAGAAGTGAATGGGATGAATATCGTATATTTGTCACTGATTGGGAAAAACAACGCTATTTAGAAACAGCCTAATCAAAATTAAACGATTTGGGAGGAGTTTTCATCGTTGAAAATTCCTCTTTTTTATTTAGCTGAAATCATCCTGCAAAAGGTGCATAGTCCTTCACGTTGGGTTAGTTGACCGCACGAAGGGCAAGTGAAAAGCTGTTCAATTAGGTGGTAATCCTCAATTTCTGAAAATAATTCTTTTTTTGCATTAAGAAATTTAAGATAAAAAGCTAATTTTGTCCCTGCACGTTTATTCTCTAAATTGTTTAACAGTTCTTTGTTTTGAATGGTCGTACTTCCCAATGAAAATGGACATTCATCTTCGATGTATTCAATATTTGATAGTAAGGCATAAGCGGCTGTTTCACGTTCATAGAACCTACAGAACGGTTTTGCCTTGGGTAATAATCCTTTTTTTGCTGGAATGTATGGTGCTTGTCTACGAAGGAAATCAACTTGCCATCCCATCACATTATTGAAAAGAACAGCTACTTCGTCATCTAAATTATGACCCGTGACCAATACATCATAGTCAAATTTGGATGCAATTTCATTCATGGTATGGCGTTTAACCAAGCCACAAATGGAGCATGGTTTTGATTTTCCTCTTTTGTTCGAATTTGAAAATTCTGGAATAGTTTTACCATATTCGGATTGAATATTTACAACATGCAGGGTCAAATTCTTTTTATTTGCAAAATTTTTAATAAGTTGTTGAGAATAATTCGAATAATCTGAATCCCCATGAATACCTAAGTTGATATACAAACCTGCAGTTTGGTAACCAAGTTTATTCAGAACATCCCACAAAGCCAGTGAATCTTTTCCACCTGAGACAGCGACCAAAATCCTGTCCTTTTTAGAAAAAAGTGAATATTTCCTAATATTCCTTTCGGTTTGTTCCAGCACCCAATCCAGAAAATGATCTTTACACAAAGCTAATTTGTGTTGGCGCATATTGATTACAGCTTTCTGGTCACATTTCCGGCATTTCACAATCACCCTCCAGAAATTACAGGGACTAATCGTATTATGTCTCCATCTTTTATCAACTCTTGCTCTGTCAAAAGCTCTCCGTTACGGACACATAAGTAAGTTTCTGGAATTAAGTTCAATTTTTTTAAAATTTTACTGACGGTTAGGTCTTTAGTTTCATCAAGAATTATTTCTTTATTTCTTAAAATTACTTTGACTGTCATTTTTTAAACTCGTATGTAATAAACCACTAATGTAATGATCGCCAAAACAACACAATAGATACTGAAATAACTCAGCTTATTTTTATTCAAAAACTGTAATAACCAGTGGATGGAGAGAAAACCTACAATTCCGGCTGCTACAAATCCAATGATTAGAAGAGGTAAAAAGCTAGATAAATCTGGAAGATTTATCAGATCATTAATACTCATTACACCTGCACCTAACATAACAGGTATTGACATCAGGAATGAAAATTTTGCCGCTTCTTCGCGTTTCAATTTACGCAATAAACCACCAGCGATGGTTGATCCAGATCTGGATATGCCGGGGAAGATTGCTAAGACTTGAAAACAACCTATGATAAATGCATCCAGGGTGGAAATCTCTTCCATGTTTTTAATTCGGTTACTTAATTTTTCTGCAAACCAAAGCATCAATGCGGTGAACAACAAAAAGAAAGCTGTAAATTGGACAGATTGAAATGCAGCTTCCACTTGATCTTCAAGGAACAACCCTCCAAATATAGCAGGAATGGTGGATAAAACAACCAGCCAACCGAGCTTTGCGTCGCTTGTTCCAAATGGTTCTTTATTAATGATCCCTTTAATAACGGCAACAATAATGCTGAGTAAATATTTTCTAAAATAAATGATGACTGCTACCAGTGTTCCCATTTGAACAAGAACATCAAACGGAAAAATATATTCTTCGGGAATCGACCAATTTAATAAAAATGGGGTAATCACCAAGTGCCCGGAACTGGATATTGGGAGGAATTCTGTTATTCCCTGAATGATCCCTAAAATTAATGCTTGCCATATTGTCATTTCTAATCTCCTTTATGTTGATATGATTTTGTCTGCAGTGATACCGGGTTTATAAAAATAATTGGATAGAAATTGTTTGGCAAATTCACTAAATCGATTTTCGAGAATTGATTGTCGGATATTTTTCATCAGTACTTGTAACATGTGAATATTGTGAATGGAAATGAGGGTGCCGGATAAAGTTTCTTTTGCCATAATTAAATGGCGGATATATGCCCGAGAAAATGTTTGACAGGTATAGCATCCACAACCGTCTTCAATTGGATTAGGATCACGTGAATATTTAGAATTCATTAAGTTGATCCGTCCTGAATTTGTTAACGCAGCTGCATGCCTGGCGAGGCGAGTTGCCAGAACACAATCAAAAATATCAATCCCTCTTTGTACACCATAAATTAAATCTTCAGGTGTTCCAACACCCATTAGATAACGAGGTTTATTCTCAGGTAGGATTTCATTCACGATCTCAATTGTCCCGTACATTTCATTTTTGGTTTCACCAACGGATAAACCCCCAATGGCATAACCTGGTAAATCAATTGAACTGATAAATTCTGCGGATTGTTTCCTCAAGTCAGGAAAAATTCCACCTTGGATAATACCAAACAAAGCCTGGTCCTCCCGTTTTTTTGCATTAATACATCTACGTAACCAGGCATGAGTTCGTTGCATAGCTTTTTCACTGTAATCTTTATCGTACGGGGAGGAACATTCATCAAATGCCATGATGATGTCTGCTCCTAATTTCTCCTGGATTTCGACCGCAATTTCTGGTGTCAATCTTTGTTTAGATCCGTCAATATGGCTACGGAAAGTTACACCATCTTCATCAATTTTTCGCATATCAGCTAAAGAAAAAACCTGAAAACCACCTGAATCAGTCAGAATAGGTTTTTCCCATTGCATGAAATTATGCAAGCCACCCATTTCTGAAACTAAATCCGCACCAGGACGAAGAAATAAATGGTAGGTGTTTGCAAGAATTAAATTTGCTCCAGTAGACTCCAATTGAGCTGGAGTGAGAGTCTTAACAGTTGCTTGCGTTCCGACCGGTGCGAATATTGGGGTTAAAATTTGTCCATGTGGGGTTTCAAAGGTACCTGCGCGTGCATTTTTTTCTGTATTAATTATTTGAAAAGAAAAACTCATTAATTCAATTCCTGAAATATATCAAAATTAGTGTTTGTCGATTATACTATGAGCGGAAAACAAATATAAAATAACGAAGATTAGATCAATCTTACCTTTTAGGTCAATGATAGATGATTTACTCTTTTGATTAGTCATAAAGGTCATTTTGATAAAATATAACGGTCAAAAACAAAAGAATCTTTTGATCAAAATAATGATGATTCAAAATGAGTAATTTACAAGAGGACTTTTAATGCAAATACCAATTGAAAAGGAGTGGCTTGTCGCTCCAAAGATTTCGAACGAGATCAAAGAAGAACTCAGAGAATTCTCTGATATTATGCAGCAGATATTATTCAACCGGGGAATAAAAGACAGAAAAACTGCAAATGAATTTTTCAAAGATGAATCAAATGAATATGACCCATTTCTACTAACAGGAATGCATAAAGCGGTTGAGAGAATTTTCCAGGCAATAAAAAATGATGAAAAAATTGCTGTGTTTGGTGATTACGATGCCGATGGAATTACATCAACTGCATTGTTGACAGAAGTTCTAAGTTCCTTTGGCGCAAACGTTCAACCATATCTACCTGAAAGAGAGGAAGGATATGGAGTCAACACAATGGCCATCAATTACCTCAAAGATTGTGATGTCTCTCTCATTATTACGGTTGATTGCGGCATTCGTTCGCCTGAAGAATTGAAGTATGCCCAAGAGCTTGGTATGACGGTAATTATCACAGATCACCATGTGCCAGGAGAGATTTTGCCAGATGTACATTCGATAATTTGTCCAAAATTGAAGGATGATCCATACCCCGAAAAAAACTTATCTGGGGTGGGTATTGCTTACAAAGTAGCACAAGCTCTATTTTTAGAAGCAAAGGGATCATCGCAATCAGCAGATTTGTGGCTTGACCTGGCTGCAATTGGAACAGTAGCGGATGTTGTTCCTCTTTTGGGAGAAAATCGTTTGATTGTGAAAAAAGGGATCCAGACGATAAAATTTTCTGAAAGATTGGGTTTAAGGAGTTTAATTAATATTTCTGGACTAAATCAGCGAAAAACCAGCACATTTGACATAAGTTTTGGAATCGCACCAAGATTAAACGCTGCAGGGAGGCTGGATTCTCCCAAAAAAGCATTGAATTTATTGCTTACAAAAGACCCAAAAGAAGCTGGTTTGTTAAGCCAGGAACTAGACGATATCAACAAAAAACGACAACAAATTACACATGACATGCAAAAATTAGCACAAGAAGAAATTGATGAAACTAAACTAATTATCAATATCATCCATGATGAATTTACCTCGGGTTTGGTTGGTCTGGTATCAGCAAAATTAACTGAAACTTTTTATAGGCCGTCGATTGTGGGCTTCAAAGGAGAAGAATTTACACGAGCATCTTGTCGCAGTATTCCTGAATTTCACATTACCCATGCATTGGATAAATGTGAGCATTTGCTCGTTCGTCACGGCGGTCATGCGATGGCGGCTGGATTTACGATAGCTAATGAAAAAGTAGGGGAATTGCTTGAGGAATTAGAAAAAATTGCCGAAGCTGAATTGGTATTTGACGATCTGAAACCAAAATTAAGTATAGATTTAGATTATCCGCTCCACCTTTTGCCAGATAATATACTGATTGACTTGGATCAATTAGAACCTTTAGGAGCACAGAATCCAGAAGCTGTGTTTGTTTCCAGAAACGTTGAAGTTAAACACGCCAGAATGGTCGGAAAGGATGAAAACCATTTAAAATTGTGGCTGAAGGATCGAGATAAAACGTATGACGGAATTGCCTTTAATCTTGGATATTGGGGAAAAGCTATGCCTCCCAAAATTGATATAGTTTATTCGGTAGAAAGAAATCACTATAACGGTAATATTTATAAACAATTAAGAATAAAAGATTTGAAGCCTTCAATTTAATCTCATAAATTTATGAACAGTTAAAAATAAGTCCTCTATTTTTGACTCAAGAAATAAAGAATAATTTTCTGCATGCTATAATATTTATATTAAAAGATATTCCTGATGGAGGAAATAATGGTAGAAGGACCAATAAAACCTAAAAATCCTGTTTCTGCTGTAAATCCAATGCAAAAATCTTTTGTTCCACCTCCAATATCAAATCTTGAACAAACAGGATTATCACCGCTATGGTTACAGGATTTAGCATTAAAAATATTTTATTATCAAGGATACATGTCTGGGTTTAAGTTGGCAGAGGAAATGGCTCTGTCATTTACAGGTATTGTTGATCAAATCCTGGAAATTTTAAAAAGGGAAAAACTGGTAGAAGTACGAACTTCACAAATGGGATTGGGAGAAGGTTCTTATACCTATGCCATTACAGGGGCAGGGATTAATCGTGCAAGAGAGGCATTAGATCGTAGCCAGTACGCAGGTCCCGCACCAGTCCCGATTGATGTTTACAATGAATCGATTTTGAAACAAGGTAGAGGTCGTTTACAAGCAACCAGCCGATTGATGCATCAAGTTTTAGCACATCTTGTTTTGAATGAAGCCACTTTTAATAAGTTGGGGCCAGCCGTAAATTCTGGAACTTCAATCTTCTTGTATGGCCCTCCTGGTAATGGAAAAACCAGTGTAGCCCGAGCAGTAGGTAATTTAGTTCAAGGCCAAACAATGTTCATACCGTATTCGATTTATGTTGATGGTCAGGTGATTAAGCTATACGACTCTGTAAATCATCAAATTGTTCGGGAAGATGACTCTGTTTCGACCGGTGCGATGCGAACGAGTCAAAGGAGGGATCCGCGTTGGGTTCGAATTCGTAGACCGTTCATCATTACCGGTGGTGAATTAACTATGGCTGGATTGGATTTGGTTTTTGATACTACCAACAAATTCTATGAAGCTCCTTTCCAGGTGAAGGCAAATGGTGGAATATTATTAATTGACGACTTTGGCCGACAGTTGGTGAGACCTAGAGATTTGCTAAATCGATGGATCGTTCCATTGGAAAACAGGATCGATTACATGAGTCTTCACACTGGAAGAAAAATTGAAGTACCTTTTGATGTGCTGGTGATTTTTTCCACGAACCTACCTCCAAAAGATTTGGTGGACGAAGCTTTCTTGCGCAGATTGCGACATAAAATTGAAATAGGTGATCCTTCCTTTGAGGAATACCGTGAATTATTTAGAAGAGTTGCTTCACAAAAAGGTGTGACCTATTCAGATGAAGGGTTGGCATATCTATTACAGGAGCACTATATTAAGAGAAACCGGAATCTTCGGGCTTCTCACCCACGTGATATTTGTGACCAAATTATTGATATTTCCAGGTATCTCAATACTGAGGCAGTATTAACCAAAGAATTGATAGATCGGGCAACTGCTGCTTATTTTGTTGATCTATAAATAAGGGTTGTAGTGATTAAATCGAAAACACTTATCATCGCTCATCGCGGTGCATCTGCATATGCACCAGAAAACACTTTAGCTGCTTTTCAGAAAGCTGTTGATTCTAATTCAGATGCATTTGAACTAGATGCAAAGCTTACAAATGATGGTGAAATTGTCGTCATTCATGACCAAAGCGTTGATCGAACAACAAATGGAACAGGTAAAGTAAAGAACCTTTCACTGGAGGAATTGCGCAAATTAGATGCAGGTACAGTTTTCTCGAACAAGTTCAACAATGAAAAGATCCCTACTTTGCGTGAAGTACTAGAAATATTTTCCGGCCAAATTTTGATCAATATTGAATTAACAAATTATTCTTCAATTTTTGATGGGTTAGCGAAAAAAACTGCAATATTGGTGAAATTATTAGGTGTTGAAAAATCTGTGATTTTCTCTTCTTTCCACCCAATTAACTTAATGATCACACGAAAAATTCTACCTGAAGTTCCGGTTGCACTTCTGGCAGTTCCTGGAAAATATGGTTGGCTGGCTCGTTCCAATTTACTGCGTTGGGTAAGCCCACAGATTGTACATCCGTATTACAAAGACATTGATAGAAATTATATTGAAAAACAACACAAATATGATCGAAAAGTAAATATCTGGACAATTAATGACGAAAAGGGAATGGAACGATTTATAAAAGCAAAAATAGATGGATTAATTACAGATGATCCAATTTTAGGAAGAAAAGTACTTGAACGAAATGATACCAATAAATTGGATTAATGACTCAGCAGATAGGTTAAATGGGAAGATTGAAAAAACATCCGTAACATTTGATCCTAAATTGAATGTTTATCTCAAATGGGAGAACCAACAAAAAACGGGTGCTTTCAAAATTCGAGGAGCATTAAATAAAATTCTTACCTTAGCACCATGGGAACAAGAAAGAGGTTTGGTCGCAGCTTCAGCTGGAAATCATGGATTGGGAGTTGCTTATGCAGCAAAACTTCTTGGAGCAAAAGCGACCGTTTTTATTCCTGAAAAAACAGCAAAGAATAAAGAAGAAGCCATCATTGAATTAGGTGCTGTAGTTCATAAGATTTCAGGTGATTACCAACTAGCCGAAAATGAAGCTCAAACTTATGTCATTAAAAAAGGAGCGACCTGGATTTCCCCTTACAATGACGGTCAAGTAATTGCTGGACAAGCGTCATTGGGTATTGAGTTGATTGAGCAAATCAATCCATTTGATGCCGACGCTTGTCTGTGTCCCGTTAGTGGTGGAGCATTGATTAGTGGAATCGGATTAGCCTTTAGAAACAGTCAACTAAAAATGAGGTTAATTGGTATACAATCAAAAAACTCTTCTTATTTTCATTCTTTATATCATTATGGTTCCATCAAGGATGTTGTTGAAACAAAAAGTATTGCAGATGGATTAACGGGTGGGGTTGAAAAGAATTCAATGACAATTCCTCTTGTAAGAAGCATGGTGGATGATTTTGTTTTGGTTGATGAAGATGAAATTGAGCAAGCTATTGCATATGCTTGGTATCACTATCATGTTGTACTGGAAGGTTCCGCGGCGGTACCTATTGCAGCTGTTTTGAATAAAAAAGTGAATGTGAAAAAACCAATATTAATTCTTACTGGTCGTAATATTCAAAATGAGACTCATGAAGAAATTTGTTATCGTTGGAAGGGTAGGGTTTAGTAATTAAATGAAGTATTTATTGAGGTTATTATCGTTCTTATTAATTATTTCAATAGTATTTCCTATTCAAAACGCCCAGTCTGCAATTGATGAGCAGGTTCCTGAAATAGATATCAAAGTTCAGGAATTATTGGAGGTTATGACACCTCAAGAAAAAGTAGGGCAATTGTTTTTGGTTGCTTTTCAAGGAAGGGAGATTACTCAGGAGAGTGAGATTTATAATCTTATTGTTAATCACCATATCGGTGGTGTAATTTTACGCACAGAAAACGACAATTTTACTTCTCTGAATACAATTGAAAACATTTTTCAACTGACCCAATCACTGCAACAAGCTGAGTGGGATGGTTCTATAGTGAATGAAAACGATGAAGAAGAAGTCGTAGATCAAATCCCGGATAATTATGTTCCTTTGTTTGTTGCAATATCCCAGGAAGGGGATTCATATCCCCATAGTACTATTTTTAATGGGGTGACTACACTACCCAGCCAGTTAGCAATTGGGGCAACCTGGGATCTGGCACTGGCAGAAAAAGTTGGGAATGTTCTGGGTCAGGAATTAAATACGTTAGGTTTCAACCTTTTGTTAGGACCTTCATTGGATGTACTTGATTTACCCTACGTTGAAGGCGGTGATGATTTAGGGGCAAGAACATTTGGTGGTGACCCGTTTTGGGTTGGGGAGTTGGGCAAAGCTTATATTCGCGGCGTTCATGCTGGCAGTAATAACGAAATAGCAGTTATATCTAAACATTTTCCTGGGAGAGGTTCCTCAGACCGATTGCCGGAGAACGAGGTGGCAACAGTAAGAAAATCTCTCGAACAATTAAAGCAAATTGAATTAGCTCCTTTCTATTCGGTAACAGGCAATTCTCCTAACTCAGCATCCACAACAGATGGATTGCTAATGTCACATATTCGTTATCAAGGTTTTCAAGGAAATATCCGTGCGACGACCAGACCAGTAAGTTTTGATCAAACTGCACAGGAGCAATTAATGTCATTACCTCCGTTTACCTCATGGCGAGAAGATGGGGGGATAATTGTTAGTGATAATTTGGGGTCCAATGCAGTCCGTAGGTTTTTTAACCCTTCAGGTGAGGGGTTCGATCCCAGACAAATATCTCGTAATGCGTTTATTTCGGGAAATGATTTACTTTTATTGGATCTATATGTGGATACAAGAGATCTTGATCCATATTCAACAACCCTTCGCGTCCTGGAATATTTTACACAAAAATATTTAGAAGACCCTGCATTTGCACAAAGGGTTGATGCATCTGTTAGGAGAATTCTAAAACTAAAATTTGAACTTTATCCAGATTTTGAAATTACAGAAATTTTGTCTGATCCTGAAGATTTAGGCAATGTTGGTGTAAATCAAGAGATTAATTTTGAAATTGCAAGTAATGCAGTGGTTTTGATGAGTCCAGACGTCGTAGAACTAAAAGCAATCATGCCACAACCTCCGCAGAGTGATGAGCGGATCCTATTTATTACAGATACCATTACAGCCCAACAATGCTCTGAATGTCCAATTCAACCCATATTTGGGTTGACTGCCATGCAAGACGCAATATTGAAGTTATATGGTCCTAGTGCAGGAGAACAGGTATTTCCTTCAAGAATGGCATCCTACACTTTTACTGATCTGTTTCGCTACCTTCAGGATCCAGGAAGTTCATCAAACATAGATTCCGAGCTACGTAATGCTGATTGGATTGTTTTTTCATTTACAAAACCCAATTTTGACAATGATGCGAGTTTTGCATTAGAGCAATTCCTTTCGGATCGTCCCGATTTGTTAAACAACAAAAAAGTGGTTGCCTTCGGATTTAATGCGCCTTATTATTTAGATGCGACGGATATCAGCAAATTAACTGCGTACTTTGTTTTGTTTAGCAAAACGTCAGAATTTATTGATACGGCAGCAAGACTTCTGTTTCAAGAGATTACCGCCGAAGGTGTATTGCCTGTCAGTGTTCCTGGGATAGGATATGATCTAATTTCACGAACAGCTCCAAATCCAAATCAAATAATTCCACTAAAGCTTACTTCACCGAAAATTGATACTGACCCAGTGGAAATTGATGAACCAGAAATATCATTTGTACCAAAGATAGAACTAGGAGAGACCATTAGCCTGGAAACTGGGGTAATCTATGACTACAATATGAATCCAGTCCCTGATGGAACCATTGTAAGATTCCTTTTTAGTTATCTTGATATAGGAAGCAATGTTCAACAAGTGGAAGCAATCACACAAAGTGGGGTGGCAAAAGCTAATTATCGTGTTCAAAATACAGGTCTGGTAGATATAAGAGTTGTTAGCGATCCAGCCTACAATTCTGAAGTAATTCAAATTGAGGTACCAGTGCCAGAAGGTGCAGAAGCTACAATTGTGGTTTTGTCGACCCCTGAAATGACTGAAACACCTACTCCAACACTTACTCCGACATTAACTCCAACCGAGACTCTGGTAGTAATCACGAATCAGCAACCCACCATACCGCAAATCTCTGATTGGATGTTGATGATTTCATTAATAACTAGCATTTCCAGTTTACTATTTTTCTTTACAAAAAAGAAAATTTCTACTCGATGGAGCTTGCGCTGGGCTTTGTTAGCTTTTATGGGTGGAGCTTTTGCATATATTCTGGTGGGTATTCAATTAGCCCTAAAAATTAATTGGACTTACGAACTCACAACTTTTGATTTATTAGCATTATCTTTTGCTGGAGCAGTTACAGGTTGGTTTATTGGATGGGTTTGGTATATAAGAAGGAACTCAGAAATTAGAAACGCTTGAGTTAGTTGCCAACCGACAACAAAAAACTCAGAATCAAGAAAAAAATTGCTGATAAAACCAATGTCTGCTCAGGATGCATTCTTAAAATTTCCTGAAAAGTTATTTTCTTATTTAAAGGTCTGGGTTGAATAGGTCTATCACCAAATAAAGCTTTCTTAAATTCATGAACATTTATTGGTCTTTCGTCAGGGTGAAGATTCATTGCCCAGAGAATACATTTTTCTGTACGGGCACTAATTTCAGGGTTGATAGTTCTTGGAGGAACCAATGATTCTGGGTGTAAAAATCTTTGACGGGCATCGGTCGGTGCTGTATTTGTCAACAAGTGATACATGGTTGCACCTAAGGAGAACAAATCACTTCTCACATCGGTATGTCCTTGATCACCTCCATATTGTTCTAGTGGAGTATACAAAGCAGTTCCCTGGCCTTGAACGATGGTGATCGTAATCTCTCCAGGAGCAGCAATTTTTACTAAGCCAAAATCAACTAATTTTAGAATGCCACTTGGAGTCAATTTTAAATTACTGGGTTTTATGTCACGATGCAATATTGGGATATCCTGTTCATGTAGGAAAATTAAAGCATCCGATAGTTGGGATGTCCAACTCAATACATCAATTTCTTGAATAAACTGATTATTTTTTTTTGCCTTCAACATGATTGTGCGCAGGTCTTCGCCTGGCACAAAATCCATCACTAAATAATCTCTTTTACCAGTTGAAAAAAAGTCAGAGACTTTTGGCAGATTAGGATGATCAAGTCTTGCTAACACGGTAGCTTCCCTTAAGAATTGGTCTCTGGCCTCCTTGACTAAATTGTCAGGCAGGTTAGCATTTTGTTCAACTTCCTTTAGGGCGCATTGTCGGCCAGATAAACGCAAATCATCCGCTAAATAAATAGACCCTGATCCACCTTGTCCAATAATCTTTTGAACGCGATATCGACCACGCAATACATCCCCCGCTTTCAACGGGAGCGGCATTTTCTTCTCTCCTATTTGGTTTTTTAAAATAAAATTTTTACATTTCGGCGTTTATTTGATAATATTATACCTTATAAGGATTAATGATTTTCATTCGATTATTATTATTTTTCGTTGAATCTTCCTTCTAATAATTTGTGAGGTATGAATGGAAGAATTGATTCCAGAATTTCCAATCTTAATAGCACAAGCAGGACCTTTATCAGGTCAAAGATGGAGTATTGATCGCGAGACTCATATTGGGAGGGATCCTGAGTGTGAAATAATGATCCCTGATCGACAGGTTTCGAGAGTCCATGCAAAACTTTCTATTTCTAAACACGGAGTAAGTATTCAAGATTTATTAAGTAAAAATGGCACTTACCTAAATGGAAATTTGATTGAGGAACCAGTCCTATTACAAGAAGGTGACATAATACAAGTTGCCCTTGTACAGAGCTTTTACTTCTTGAGTTCTGATGCGACCATGCCATTAGAACAAGAATTATATCCAAGTGGCAAAACGGTGCAAGAACAAAATAAGCAAATTCATCTTGACTTTCGCTCTCGTAGAGTTTGGGTTGGGGAGAAGGAAATTTTACCCCCACTTAGCGTTCCACAGTTTCGATTGTTGAATGCATTAGATGAACAGGCAGGGAAAGTGGTTTCCAGAAGTGATTTGGTATCAATCATTTGGGGTGAAGATAAAGCTGTAGGTGTGTCTGAACAAGCACTTGACGCTCTGGTAAGAAGATTAAGAGAACGCTTAGCAATTTATGATCCTAACCATAACTATTTAGTTACAGTTCGTGGTCACGGTATTCGCTTAGATAATAAATAAACTCAAAAATTGTATTAATAGATTTTAAGTGTTAGCTTTCAAATTATCAATGATTTGTGCTGATGCTTTGTGATATTCGAAAGGGTTTTCGTTTTCTTCATAACCTGTGATAACTATGATTGCATTGCAAACATTGGGACCTGGATTTTGCCATTTGTGTAACAGTTGTGAGGAGAATATTAAGCTATCTCCGGCTTCCATATGAAATATTTTTTCTTCTACTTCATAAACCAGGCTACCCCGCAAACAAAAAACAAACTCATGACCTGAATGAAGCATGCCATGTGGACCACTAGAGCCACCTGTCTCCAATGTGAGCATGAATGCTTCCATTCTTCCCTGAAAATATTCTCCACCTAATCCTTCCCATAAACCTTTATTAAAAGAAACCCGATTTCTTTCAGATGCTTTAAGGAATACCACTTTTTGTTTTTCTGGGATATTCCTAAAAAATGCTGTAATGGGTATTTCCAATGCTGAAGCTAGCTTTGTTAATGTACTTACGGATGGAGAAGTAAGATTCCTTTCAATCATACTTAATGCATTAGCAGAAAGATCACTTCTGCGAGCCAATTCTCGCATCGATATGTGGCGAGCTTCCCTCAATTCTTTTAACCTGGACCCTACGTCCAAAGAAATTGCATTGTTATTATTGTCCATTGTAAATCCTTGCCTTTCCTATTCTCTTTAGTTTGTCACATAAATTGTATTATATATAAAAATAAATGATTATTGAATTAAAGTAAAATCTTTTTCGAATCCTGCCAATGAAAGTTGCTCCTAAGGAAATTATTTTTGAAAAATAATCGGTTGTATAATCTAAAAGTAGTCATTTTTGATTGAGAGGATTTTTCGTGTTTGATTTATTTGTTTACCTTTTAGGGTATCAAGGAAAAAATGAACACTCAAATCTAACAGGTTTTTTTGTTGGCAATATACTTCGCAAAGCAAGTAGAACGCGTGCTGAGGATATCATTGTATTTCGTTTTACTCCTTTTAGAGCTCTTTCTACTGAAGAAGTAAAATTCATCAATGATTTGGTAACAAGTACTTGTGAATTATTTTATAAAACAAAAGGACCAATCACTACAGCAGCAAAAAAATCAGTAGATTTTTTTAACGAAAAACTAGTCAGTGTAAACTCTAAAAATGCCTATAAAAATAATCTATTAGGATCCATACATTTTCTAATCTTAAATAAAGAAAATCTTTACATCTTGCAAGCAGGTGGTTCTGCAACTTTTATACTTTCAAAAAATAAAGTAGAAAAATTTGAAGAAAAATCATACGGAATGGAAGGCATTGGGATGGGACGAAGTATAAACCCAAAGTTTTACCATTCTAGAATGAACTTCAATGATAGGTTAATACTAAGTGCCAAATATCCACAAAGTTGGACAAAAGAAAAATTGCTTGATGACCAGAAATTGTCCATTAGCCATCTGCGCAAAACTTTATTAGAGGTGAGTGGCAAAGACTTTGAAGCGATAATTATTCAATTAAGAGAAGGTGTTGGAAATATTCACCAACTAAAATTGGATTCCTCTGATGATATTTCTTTCGATGGTGAAATAGAAACAGAATTTAAAAACGTTGATCAAAAACCGGAAGAAGATTTGTTTGATCAGACTGATTATCACGATGAGGAAGAACAATCTTCTCCTGATTTCCAAAATCAAGAAAACCTTGTTCCTGAAAAATTTACAGCGGCAGATATTGATGTTCCTCCTTTTGATCAGGAAAAAATTGGCGAGGATTCTTACTTATCCCCCTCATTTGAAACTTCCGTTATTGATGATGAAATTAACCAGGAGGAAGGAACTTCCCAATTTAATGAAGTTTCTACTGGTGGCCATGTAAACGCGAATTATTCATATTTAGATCAACAAGAAGATAAAAAGGACGATGAGGTAGGTGCTTTTCCACCTGATGAAGAACTTTCTAATTTTGGTAAAGTGGACCAGGGGTTGTATATCAGTGGAGAAAAATTTGACATTCCACCTTTTTCTGAGGTTGAGATTATTCCAAAGCCTAGAGAAAAAAAGGACAATAAAACTTTTACAATTTTTCTGATTAAAAGCCGATCATTCTTCTACAATCTTAATACAAAAATTGAGAACGTAAAGTCAAAAATAAATTCGGTAATATCGAAAAGTTTCCGATCAACCAGTGTGAGTGGTGATATCAACCAAAATTCCCTTTCATCCACCTCTATGTTGATGATAGCCATTCTGGTTGCAGTTTTTGTTTCTGCGATTGGGATTACCGTCTACTTTCAAAGTGGCTTAGGATCACAACAAAAAGAACTGATTGCAAATGCAAACTTACTTGTTGCTGATGCATTGGAAGAGTCTGATGGCAGCAATAAAATTTTATTATATGAAGAAGCTCTACGCCTAGTAATTGAATCTGAAAATTATGGAAAATCACAGGAAATTAATAATTTTAAATCCTTTATTCAGGAGGAATTAGACACATTAAAAGGTGTAACAAGGTTGGATGTACAATTTACAATTTTGGGAGGTCTAGATCGTAGAATTAATATCCAGAGAATGGTAATTCATGAAGCCGGAGATTTGTTCGCTCTTGATGGTGGTACTGGCAGAGTTATACGAATGATTTCCACAAATTCGGATTATGTTGTTGATACAACATTTACATGTGGACCTGGAAAATATGGTGATGTGATTGTTGATCCATTGGTTGATATAGAGGCTGTGAATTATGCGAATAATCTCAATGCTAAATTGATGGGAATTGACGCCCGAGGAAATTTGATCCTATGTAGTCAGTCAGCTGATCCGATAGCGATTCAACTTAAACAAGCTGAAATTAGTTGGGGAGAAATTAAAGCACTTGCTTTCAATGGTTACAACCTTTTTGTACTGGACACTGGGGATGTCAACAGAGATATCTATCGTTATCCAGCGAATGATTATGCCTTTGATCTAATTCCAGAATCCATTTTTTCAACCAACCTGCCTGAAAATTTACCTGGTGCTGTGGATATTGCAGCAAATCAGGAAGAGCTTTATCTAATACATAAAAACAGTGAACTAACCAGATGCAATTTGTTAGGTGGGCGAACAGCGTCAACTTGTGAAGACAATGTGGGTTATGGCGTCATTATAAACGGACAGTCAAGAGAAAATGTAAATACAATTACTGGTACGAATTTCACCCAGATTTATCTCACTGAACCACCCGATCCTTCAATTTACTTCTTAGATGAAAACAGTGGATCAGTCTATCATTTTAGTTTAGCAATCAATTTGCAGCAATTAATTAGCCCAAACTTAAACAAAGTGCCCAATGCTTCCGAGGAATCTCAACTAACTGCATTTGCAGTAAATCCGAATGGAATTATCCACTTTGCTTATGGAAATCAAATTTATTATGGCTTTCTTCCATAATTTTTAAAAATATGACAATTTTTTCTACTATTTATAAACCCACCTTAGTTCTTGATGAAGAAAAGGCAAAACGAAATTTACAGTTAATTTATTCAAAAATTAGCGCAAGCCATCTTCGCTTCCGTCCACATTTTAAGACCCATCAATCCATTGAAATTGGTGAGTGGTTTCGTGATGCTGGAATTGAAGCAATTACGGTTTCATCTGTCGAAATGGCACAATATTTTGCTGAAAACAACTGGAATAATATTCTGATCGCCTTTCCGGTTAACATTTTGCAAATTGAAGAAATCCTAAATTTGTCCAAAAAAATTGATTTGGGATTATTGTTTGAGGATACTGTTTCAGTCCATTTTGTTGATCAGCACTTACAGAATCCAGTCAAAGGTTGGATAAAGGTAGACAGCGGCGCTCAACGATGTGGTCTGGAGGTTAATCAATTTGAACAGGTATATTTATTAGCTGAGGAGATTAAAAAAAGTAAAAACATTCGACTTCAGGGATTGCTTACCCATGCTGGACACACATACAATAGTAATAATGCTCATGAAGTAAATGAAATATACCAAAAATCGGTGGAAGCTTTAAATCACTTAAGGAGTTATTTAAAGCAAAAAGGTTTAAAGAATATTGAAATTTCTGTTGGCGACACACCTTCTTCCCGATTGGTTGATAATTACGGAGAGGTTGATGAACTGCGACCAGGAAATTTTTTGTTTTATGATGTTCAACAATTTCAAGCTGGTGTTTGCCAGCTTGAGGATATTGCAGTTAGTTTAGCTTGCCCAATTGTTGCAATTCATCAGGAAAAGAATGAAGTGATTATTTATGGAGGAGCAATCCATTTATCAAAAGATAAACATCGGTGGAAGAATGTTGATGAAGCATTTGGGTTGGTTTCATTACCAGCAACATCCGGGTGGGAAAATAAAATTTATGGTTATGTTCGTTCACTCTCACAGGAACATGGAATTCTCAAGTTTCCAGATGGAATACCCGGAAAATTGAAAATAGGTTCTCTTATTTGTATTCTTCCAGCCCATTCATGTCTAACGGTCCAGGCCATGCGACAGTATATGAATTTAGATGGCGAATTTATCGAAACGATGCTGACTTAACCCATCAAAATTACTAATGGGACAGGTGTAAAAACTAATATAAACAGAACTAACATCAAAATAGAAAGTTTTTTCCTTGTTGGATCTAATCCTGTAACTGAATCTTTCATCTGAGAAGGAATTTGTCCTAAAAATACAAGGATAAATGCCCAAAACCACCAGCCAGACCAGGCAAAACCTAACAACCCCATTAAGATTAGAAATATTGGCATTGTTTTTCTTGCTTTTTTACCAAAAACCGCAGTTAAGATGTGGCCACCATCCAGTTGTCCTATGGGAATTAGATTAAGGGAAGTGACTAATATGCCAGCCCAACCTGCCCAAGCAACAGGGTGGATCATGACGTCATACCCACCAAAGGGGAACGGTTGACCAGTGAAGAAATATCTTACCCAATAGACGATTGGATTTAGACCTTCTAAGGATAAAGGACTTGGGAGCAACTGACCAAAGACTAAATATTTGAGACCTAAGTACAACAATGAATTACCTTCCATCTGGAGTCCACTATCTACTGGAATTTGGAGGGGGAGCGGTTCAATTTGAGAAAGAGATAATCCTAATATAATGATTGGAATTGCCACAATAATTCCGCTTAGAGGACCAGCAATTGCAATGTCAAACAATTGTTTCTTGTTTTTTGGGATGCTTTTCATGTTAATGAATGCGCCCATTGTGCCAAACGGGCTGATGATTGGAAGCGGAATAAAATAGGGTAAGGTAACATTTACTCCATGTTTCCTTCCGGCAATATAATGTCCCATTTCGTGTGCACCAAGAATCGTCAGGATAGCAACAGCAAAAGGCCAACCATTTTTAATCATCACTAATATTGTCTCCATGCCGAATTGTTCCGGCAGAGATGGGGATGAAAACAAACCGCCAGTAATCAGAACACTGAATAATGTAATGATGAATAAAAAAAGATTTGTTCTGGGATTGGATTTTTTTGTTGTTGGAATTTCATCGATAAGTAATAAATAATGTTTGCCATTATCTTCTGAGAGTAAAGGTGTCAATTTATATGGTTTTGATTTTTCTTCGATGAGATCAAACACCATTTCGCTTTGCTCTGGATTTTTTAAGGAACCGATAAAACGGATTTTCCATTTATCTTCTTTTTTCCCAGTAGTAACACTTTCAATATTCATGAAACTTCTTAGGAAATCATGTAATGGTTGATAATTTTCTTCCAAATATGTGTAATTTTGTTCCATCATTAATCCTGAAATAATTCTAAATGAAATTAAAAAAAATGCTAGAAAATGTAAAAAAGACAAAGCGGAATGCTTGTCTTTTTTCGTTTAGGCGGGAATGGATGGGAGTCGAACCCACCGCGGCCTGCATAACAACCCGCCACCGATTTTGAAGACCGGGAAGCCCACCGGGACCTAACCACTCCCGGGTATAAGCATACTCGAATCTAATTATTTGGTCAATTATTTGATCCTCAGTTTTCAACCATTGATTAAGGGTTGAGAATTTGTAAATTTTTCCTCTATAATTATTGAAGAAGGAGATTTATGCAAAAAATTCAGACAAAAAATGAATATTTCATTGATAAAAACGACAACAAGATTTTTTTTCGAGGGGTAAATTTAGGTGGAAGCTCAAAGGTGCCTGTACGACCGGATGGTGCAACCCATAAAAATGAAAAATTTTATGACCACCTGAAAGTATCTTTTGTTGATCGGCCTTTTCCATTGATTGAAGCAGATGAACATTTTTCACGTTTGAAAAAATGGGGGTTTAATTTTTTACGTTTAATAACTACGTGGGAAGCAATTGAACATTGTGGTCCAGGTATATACGATCTTGATTATCTGGATTACTTTGAAGAAATTGTAAAAAAAGCAGCTGAATACGACTTCAAGATATTTATCGATCCTCATCAGGATGTTTGGAGTCGGTTTACTGGTGGGGATGGTGCGCCAGGGTGGACATTAGAATTGGCAGGTTTTGAGTTAAAAAATTTACATCCTAGTGGCGCCGCTTTTGTCCATAATATTCATGGTGAACCATATCCAAAAATGATTTGGCCAACCAATAATCATAAGTTGGCAGCAGCAACGATGTTTACCTTATTCTTTGGTGGGCGGGATTTTGCACCTGATTTCAAAGTTGCTGGTGTTCAAATTCAAGACTATTTACAGGATCATTATCTCAAGTCAGTTCTGCAAATTGTTGAGCGCATTAAAAAATATGACCATGTAATCGGTTACGATAGCATGAATGAACCATCGAATGGGTGGATCGGTAACGAAGATCTACGGGAAAATTCAGGTCAATTGAAGCTTGGAGAAATGCCGACACCATGGAAATCCATTCTCTTGGGTGATGGAAGACACCAGGAAGTTGAAATTTGGAAAATTTGGCAATTAGGAATTAGGCTCAGTCATTGGAAGATAATCAATCAAAACCATGTTAGAGCATGGCAAAAAGGGGTGGAGTGCTTATGGAAGCAAAATGGGGTTTGGACATCTGATGATAAGGATAATCCTGTTCTTTTAAACCCTTTTTATTTTTCTGAAGTAGCTGGTGAAAAGGTTGATTTTAATAAAAATTATCTCAAACCTTTCATAAATAAATTTGCTTCAACGGTACACACTGTCGATGAAGATGCTATCATCTTTATTGAAGGTGTCCCTGAGGATGATATCCCTTATTGGAGTGAAGATGATGCTCAACCAATCGTGAATTCTACCCATTGGTATGATGGAGTAACATTGATTACGAAAAATTTCAATCCAAACTTGACAATGGACACTTCATCCATGAAGTTGGCTTTTGGAAAGCGAAATGTTCGAAAAGCATTTTTCAATCAACTAGACAAGATAAAAGCAGATTCAAAGGAGAAATTAGGCAATATTCCCACTCTAATTGGAGAATTTGGTGTTCCATTTGATCTGAACAAGAAAAAATCTTTTAAAACGGGGGATTTCTCTACACAATCTCAAGCACTAGATTTGTATTATCAAATTATTGAGGAATTATTCTTACATTCAACACTTTGGAATTACACCTCGGATAATAATAATATTTATGGAGATTTATGGAACAATGAAGATTTGTCTATTTTTAGTCGCGATCAACAAATGAATCCCGACAATATTCATTCAGGAGGTCGGGCATTAATTGCATTTATCCGACCTTACCTTCGATCGATAAAAGGTGATCCAATTTCACAATTATTTAAAAACAAAAGAAAAGAATACCTGCTCATTTTTAATGGTAAAGAAAATGGAGACCTAACCATTTTTGTTCCTGAATACCATTATCCAAGAGGGTACCGGGTTGAATTTTCAAATGGTGATTGGGAAATAGACCAGGATCATCAGGAGCTGCAGGTAAACTATTCTGCTGATCCAAATAATCAAATACTTAGAATACTTCCTATCTAGAAAGTTAATCAGCATGAAGTTATCAATTATGATTGAAGGCCAAAATGGCCTTAATTGGAAACATTGGAAAAAGTTAGTAGAAGTTGTTGAAAATACAGGGTTTTTTGGTTTATACCGTTCAGACCATTTCACGAATGCAAATCCTCCTGATAAGGACTCACTTGAATTGTGGGTTTCACTGACATATTTAGCATCTGTGACCACGTCAATTAAGTTCGGTTCCTTAGTAACCCCAATTTCATTTAGAAACCCTGTTTTTACAGCCAGGATGGCAGCTGCTGTGGATGATCTCTCAAATGGTAGGTTAAAGTTAGGACTTGGAGCCGGGTGGCAAGAAAGAGAACATAACAATTTTGGATTTGACTTATTAGAACCTAAAGACCGTTTTGATCGATTTGAGGAAGGCGTTCAGATCATAAAGGAACTTTTTCAATCTCAAAATCCTTATTCCTTTAAGGGTAAATATTTTCAATTAAATGAAGCAATTCTTTTACCTAAACCTTCAAGGCAAAAAGGGCCAGATATTGTTATCGGCGGGAATGGGAATAAATACACCTTGCCAATGGTTCTGAAATTTGCTGATGAATGGAATACGATCTTTTTACCACCAAATAAATTTCACCAATTGAATGAAAGATTGGATAATTTGCTTATTGAATCTGGTAGAACAAAAACAGAAATTCGCAGAACGGTAATGACAAATTTGACTTATGCCAGATCTGATGCCGAATTAAAGACAAAATTAAATGACCGCCAAATTACTGATCTTGAAGATAGAGGTATAGTTGTTGGGCAAAAAAATCAGGTAATTGATCGATTGAAACAATACCAGGCTGTAAATTGTGAAGAAATTATGTTGCAGTGGATTGATTTGGATGATATTGATGGATTGATTGACTTTTCAGAAAAGGTTTTACCGATTTTTCATTAAGAAAAACTAGAAAGCCCATGGGATTAACTGGATAAAGAATGGCAATATAACTAGCGCTAATTTTCCCAAAAACCAACCTAAAATTGCCCCAGCAAGCACATCTGACAAGTAGTGTAACCCTGTTTGAATTCTGGACAGTGATACCAGTGGTGCCCAGATGGATAGTAGGATCGCAAACCAAATTGGAGCCATCCCCCAAGACATTGAAGCGAGAAAAAATACACGGGTTGCATGACCTGATGGAAATGAATGGGGGTCCGTATTACGATAAATTCCGCCCCATTCACCAATTGGTCGTTTGCGTTTGATGGTAAATTTTAATAAGATAATCACAATTGCTAGTAGAAATGTTCCTCCACCCAATGCTGCTGCAATCGTTCGCCATTCATTTTTGGAGAATATCCATATCAATAATAAAATAAGCAAACAATACCAGGAATCACCAGAATGAGCGATGATGGTTGAGAATCTCCACTTAATTTTTGAAGAAGGATCAAGCCGGAAGGCAGTTGTTTTTTGATTATCCCACTCAGTCAGTTTTTTGATAGCTTGATGCATTTCAACTCAGTTTCCTTTTTGTTAGCTGGCAGTATACCCTTAAGATGGGAAAAGTGCAATTAAAGATAATAATTTCAAGAACGAGTTGTAACAAGATAAAGTTAGAAAAAATATTGAAATTAACTTTTAAGCCGGTATAATATTTTTATACTTTTGAAAACCTACATAATAAATATCTGATTCGGTGGTCGGTTTTTGATGATAGACCGGCGTCGGTTCTGAGAAACCGTCGAAAAGTGCCGCCATTTGAAAGGACCCACCGAATATGTCCATCTGGAAAAAATACCAATTAGTGTATAGTTTGACTGAAGCCCTGGAAGCATTCCAAAATGCAACTGAATCAGTTCGTTTTGTGTCAGGGGGAACTGATTTGCTGTTAGAGATGCAACAGGGTGCTCATAATCCAGTTGAAACATTGATTGATCTAAATCATATTGATGAGATGAAGATCCTCGAAGTAAATAACGATCGACTTTTTATTGGTGCAGCAGTTCCTGTAAGTCAAATAACCAATTCATCTTTGGTTAAGAAACACGCTTTAGCTGTATCCGAAGCTACTGGTCTGATTGGAGGACCACAAGTTCGTAATTCAGCAACATTAGGTGGGAATGTTGCTCATGCACTTCCAGCAGCAGATGGCATGATTTCATTGGTTGTGATGAATGCAACTGCTGTCATTTTTTCCAGATCAGGGTATCGAGAAAAGAACATTCTAGAGCTCTTCAAAGGACCTGGGGTCAGTGCTTTGGAAAAAGATGAAATATTGGTTGGTTTTCATTTTCCTTTAAGGAAACCTGGTGAAGCATCTGCTTTTGATCGTGTTATGCGTCCTCAAGGCGTTGCCTTACCGATTATCAATCTATCGGTTTGGTTGTCAAGAAATAATGAATTTATCGAGGATGTACGATTAGCTTTTGGACCTTCTGGGCCAGTTCCAACACGAGCAATGAAAGTTGAAGATGTATTTAAAGGAAAACAAATTTCAGATGAAGTTTTTACAGAGGCTAATCAGGTCTTAGAAAATACTGTTAAATTCAGAACAAGCAAAATGAGAGCTACGGCTGAATACCGCTACCATTTGGCGAAGTTATTGTTGAAGAAAGTTGTTCAAGTAGCCTGGAAGAGGGCAGGAGAAAATTCATGAAAGACATTAAAAATATTGAAATCGTAGTTAATGGAATAAATCATACTCTCCCAATTATTGAGGGAGAGATATTATCGCATTTATTGCGTGAACGATTGCAATTAACCGGAACTAAAATTGGCTGTGATGAAGCAGAATGTGGTGCATGCACGGTAGTGATTGATGGTGAACCCGTCTTATCTTGCTCATATCCAGCTGTTAAAGCACATGGCAAGAAGATTACCACCATAGAAGGATTAGCAAAAGTCGTCGGAAATAATGGTAAATCATACACGGTTTTGCATCCATTACAGGAAGCATTTATCGACTATGGTGCTGTCCAATGTGGGTTTTGCATACCTGGTCAGATTATGACTAGTTTTGCATTATTAGAAAAAAATCCTTCTCCGTCAGTTGGCGAGATCAAATACGCCCTCAAAGATACACTTTGTCGCTGTGCCGGATATCCAAGTATTATTGGCGCAATACAAGCAGCATCAGAGTCCATTACCTCCGGGGGCAACATTGAACCTCCAATTGTCCAAAATTCGAAATTTGCAAGGAGGATGGTAGGTCAGACTAGTACACGGCCGGATGCCATAAGTAAGGTGACTGGATCCGCGATTTATAGTGACGACATCCATTTTGAGGGTATGTTACATGCAAGGGTAAAAAGAGCCATGGTGCCAGCTGGAATACTTAAGAGCATTGATATTTCTGACGCGGTTGCGTTGCAAGGAGTAGAAGCCGTTTTAACTGCAAAAGATATACCATATGCAAAGAATCACGGCTTATTCATCAAAGATTGGCCGGTTTTAATTGACATTGGGGAAGAGATTCGCTATGTAGGGGATGCGATTGCCATTGTGGCAGCACAAACGAGGGAAATTGCATCTGAAGCGATTGATCTGATTAAATTTGATTATCAACCATTGCCAGTTGTTTCATCTGCTGTAGCAGCCCATAAACCAGAAACCCGAAAAATACACGAAAACGGAAATTTGCTCAAACACATTAAAGTTCGCAAAGGGGAATTAAGTCAAGGATTCGAAGAGGCGGATGTCATCCTTTCACACACATATTTTACAAACCCAAACGACCATGCATTTATTGAACCAGAATGCAGTATTGCTCGGGTCTTAGAAGATAGAAAACTAGAAATTTACGTTGGGTCACAAATTCCTTATGCAGATCGAGAGCAGGTTGCTGAGGTTTTAGGAATTCCGGAAGAGAAAGTAAGAATAATTGGCCAATTGATTGGCGGTGGATTTGGGGGAAAAGAAGATATCGCAGGCCAAATTCATGCAGCTTTACTAGCTCAAAGAACGAATAAACCTGTTAAATTATTATTCGATCGTCATGAAAGTTTGATTGTACATCCAAAAAGACATGCAACTCAGATAGACATAAAAATTGGTGCTAAAAATGATGGAAAATTGGTTGCAGTTCAAACTGAATTACATGGTGACACAGGTGCCTACGCTTCACTTGGGGAAAAGGTTATGACAAGAGCAACCACGCACTCATCCGGTCCTTATGAAGTACCAAATGTCAAAATTGATTGTTATGCAATGTTTACCAATAATCCACCTGCCGGTGCTTTTCGTGGGTTTGGTGTAATGCAATCAGCATTTGCTGTGGAATCATTAATGGACACGTTGGCAGAAGAACTACAAATCAACCCGATTGATCTAAGAAAACTGAATGCGCTTCAAGTGGGAAGTGTGACCAACACTGGCCAAGTATTACGAAATAGTGTTGGTTTAATGGAATGTATTGAAAAAGTAGAAGAAGCTTTGTACCAAAAAGCAGGACCGAATCCATTTAGCCCAATGCCTGATCCCGATGATCCATCCATCGTACGGTCATGGGGATTTGCGGTAGCTTATAAAAACACAGGTCTTGGTGGGGGTGCACCAGATAAAGCTGGAGCTGAAGTAGAGTTATTGCCAAATGGTAAATTTGAAGTTCGTTCGGCGTCTGCAGAGTTGGGTCAGGGGTTGCCTACAGTGCTGCAATTAATAGCAGCTGAAGAATTAAATCAGGGAAGTGACCAAGTCACTGTTTTATTATCGGACACTGACCTAACACCAGATGGTGGACCTACAACAGCCTCTCGACAGACTTACGTGACGGGAAATGCAGTCAAGTATGCATCAAAAGCCATGAAGGATTTATTAGCATCCGAGTTGGCTGAACAATATGATGTTTCACCAGAAAAAATAGAATTTCTTGAAGGCCTGGCTCAAATTGATCGGGAACAGATACCTTTATCAACAATCTCTGAAAACCTGCGAAAAGATGGTATTGAACCAAAAGTTGCTTATACCTATTGGGCACCAGAAACAAAACCACTAGGTGAGGGCGGCGATATGCATGTTGCATTCTCGTTTGCAGCACAAGCGGCAATGGTAGAGGTGAATACAAATACAGGTGAAGTGAAGGTTCCTGAGGTGATTGTGGCCAATGATGTAGGTTTTGCAATAAATCCTTTAGGATTGCAAGGTCAGGTGGAAGGCGGAATTGTGATGGGTGTAGGCCATGCATTGGTTGAGGACTTTGTGATTGAAGAAGGCGAAGTCATCACTGACAGGATAGCAAAATATCGAATACCTTCTATTTATTACACCCCAAAGATTACCTCCTTTATTGTGGAACATCCAACAGATGATGGTCCTTATGGTGCTAAAGGAATTGGAGAAATATGTTTGATTCCTACCATTCCTGCGATTACAAATGCAATTTACAATGCTGTAGGTGTAAGAGTGGATAAACTGCCTGTAGATCAGGAAAAAATTGTGATGGAGATACAAAAGAAAAACGTTCCAGTTTTATAAAAAAAATGTCCAATAAAGAAGATCAGAAAGCAGAAGACCTCATTCTTTCTGCTTTTTGATTCAAAAAAGTGCAAAAAATTCCATATTTTGTGATAATTTTCACATGACAAATCATAATTTTTGATGTATAACCATAAGGGTTTGTTATATCCCTGATCAAAGAAGGAGGCATTTCTATGTGGCATATCATCATCCTATTAGGGATTTTATATTGTGCCTTTCAAGCTGTGCGAAATAAACGCCTTTTAGTCTCTGCAATGTGGTTAGCTGGAACTAGTGCTTTGGTTTCCATAATGATGTACTTGCTTGGCGCGTACGAAATTGCGGTGATTGAATTAAGTGTTGGGTCAGGATTGGTAACTGTTCTTTTTATGTTTGCAATCAACATTGCTGGTGATGAGCCAATCCCTGATTTATCTTTTATTCCCAAATTTATTGCTCGATTGTTTGTTCTAATCGCGATCATCATCATTGGATGGCAAATACTTCCATTGTTGAATATGCCAATTAATCTCAGTCAGGATGTGGGATTTCAGTCTGTAGTTTGGGAAGCCAGAAAGGTAGATCTATATTTGCAGGTAGTAATGATTTTTGCTGGTGTGATCAGCATGTTACGCCTACTAACAGGAATACACATTGACAAAAAAACTGGGGAGGAGGTCCAATAATGGATATTAACACTTCCATGGTCATCTATACAGCGGTAATCGGCCTTTTCGGCATTGGCTTATATTGTTTGTTAATTACCAGGAATCTTATAAGGGTGATTGTTGCACTACAAATTCTAGTAAAAGGTGTTATGTTAGCGCTGGTTTTTGTTGGTCAGGTTCAAGGACAGCCAAGTGTTGGGCAAAGTATGGCTTTAACTGTAATTGTCGCCGATACATTAATTGCAGTGATTGGCCTTGCACTTGCAGTTCAAGTAAAACGCCATGTTGGAAGTCTTGATGTGGCAGAAATCTCAAAGTTGAAGAGGTAATGCGATGATTCAAATTGAACCTCTGGTAATACTAACAATTCTTCTGGTTTGGGTTGGAGCAGTTGTTGTTTGGTTGGTTGGAGATAAAAATGAGATCGTCCAACATGGTGTAGCAGTTATTTTTTCCATCACGTCTGCAATTTCCTCCATAGCAATGTTATTCGTTTATAAAAGTGGAACCATCCTTTCGTTCCCGGTAGGAACTGCTTTTGGTGATTTTTCATTTGTTACGGATGGTTTAGGTTTATTTTTGGCAATCGTAGCAACCGTCATTGGTTGTTTAGCGATAATCTTCTCAGTTGATTACATGAAAGGTTCTCCCCAATTAGGTCGTTATTATTCTTTTGTACTATTTTTCATTGGGTCGATGGTTGGATTAGTTCTGACAAGTAATCTCTTCTTGATGTTTTTGTTCTGGGAAATCACCGCTCTCTGTTCATATGCACTAATCTCATTCTACAATGATGACCCCAAAGCAGTTGCAGGTGGTATGAAAGCGTTGATCATCACCCAGGTCGGCGGTTTGGGGTTGCTGCTTGGTGCAGCATTGCTGTATGCATATTCCGGCAGTTTTGACATAAATCTCTTTATTTCCAATCCCAATTTATTTCCAAGTCAAATTTTGTCAGTGATGGGTTTTGGGTTTTTAATCGCTGCTGCTGCAAAATCAGCACAATTTCCATTTCAAACTTGGCTTCCTGATGCCATGGAAGCTCCATCTCCTATTTCTGCTCTCATTCATGCCGCAACAATGGTTAATGCTGGTGTTTATTTATTAGCCAGATTTTTCCCAGCATTTAAGGACGTCCCTGGTTGGACTATGTCCGTCATGATTGTTGGTATGTTATCCGCATTAATGGCTGCATTAATGGCACTGGTAGCAAATGATTTAAAAAGGGTGTTGGCATACTCAACAGTCAGTCAATTGGGATATATGGTTTACGCAGTAGGGGCAGGTGGAATTCTTGCTTCACAATTCCATTTGTTTAGCCACAGTGTATTCAAAGCATTGCTATTTTTGGCAGCTGGTGCCGTGATCCATTCAGTAGGAACCAGAGATATGCGGGAAATGGGTGGCTTAGGCAAGAAACTACCTTTTGCAAGAGTTGTATTTATCATAGGCTCTTTAGCATTAGCAGGAATTCCGATATTGAATGGTTTTTGGAGCAAGGAATTAATACTTGAAGCGGGTCTGGAACATGGAAATCCGATCTGGATTTATGTCGTCATGTTGATTGTAGCCGGATTAACCGCTCTTTACACTAGCAGAACCGTCTGGATGGTTTTTTATGGTGAGAAAAATGATGATCTCCATGTTCATCCATTGGGTAGAAATATGAAAATTGCTTTGGTTCCCTTAGCATTTGGTGCGTTAACAACATGGTTGTTGATAGGACCTTTTTCCAAAATGATGAGTTCAACTTTACCGGTTCACACTATACACGATCTTACACTCGTCGAAATGTTCCAAAATGTTATTTTGAATCCCGCAACCTGGATTGCAGTCGCAATTATCATTTTAGGGATTATGACCTGGTTTGGCCGTGAATCTCTAATGGGAATTCAAACTTTGTTTAAACCCTTAATGAATGCTGCTCAAGCAAGTTTTGGTTTTGAATCGATAAATAAATTTATTGTTACTTCTTCTAATTATTTGGGTGAAAAACTACGAACTACCCAAACTGGAAAGTTAAGTTGGAATATCTTGTATATGCTTATTGGTTTGGTAGTAGTCTTCGCTGCACTGTTGATAGGAGCATGACATGGATGTAAACACAGCATTTACCTGGTTACTCATTTTCCCCATGGTATCCTCTGCAATCGTATATTTGGTTGGCAGAATTTACTCAAAATTTATGAAACGAGGCAGTGGAATCAATCCTTCCAGATGGTTGGCGACAATTGCTTTAATCGGAACAGGGATTTTCTTGTATTTTGTTTTAGAGAATGTTTTTAGTTCCGGACAAACCCTTTACCAAAATTTTGGGGATATATGGTTCCGATTTGATGGAATAAGTTTATTGTTGTCCCTTCTTGTACTGATTTTGGGTTTCTTAGTGACACTGTATTCCTTCACTTACATTGGAAATGAACCGGGCGAAGAAAAATTTTATGCATTATTGCTAATCATGATTGGTTCAATTGTTGGACTCGGTTGTGCGCTTGATTTGTTCAACTTGTGGGTTTGGTTTGAAGTAATGACAATCAGTTCGGTTGTTCTGGTAGCATTTTATAAGAGGCAAAAAGCTGCTTTGGAAGCAGGCGTAAAATATTTAGTTCAAAGTGCAACTGGGTCAGTAATGGTGGTTTTGGGTATTGCGCTTGTATTCATGAAAACCGGCACACTAAATCTTGAAATGATAAGAATGTCAATTACTGGCTCATCACCTGAATTAATCATTGGTGGAGCATTAATGGTTATTGGTTTTGGCGTAAAAATCGCCATGGTACCTTTACATACCTGGTTACCGGATGCTCATTCACAAGCTCCAAGTGGAATCAGTGCGATGTTGTCGGGCATTGTGATAGAAGTTGGGCTAATTGCTTTACTTCGATCTTTAGGTGGTCTAGCATTGGCAGGAAACAGATGGGGATACCTGTTGATTGGGTTTGGAGTCCTTAATATATTTGTAGGTAATTTGATTGCGTTGCGACAAACAGAAGTAAAGAGGATGCTGGCATATTCCAGCTTAAGCCATGTTGGCTTCATGTTGTTAGGTTTTGGAGCATTGATTGCATATGATGGATTGTTAGCGGGTATGGGGTCGGTTTTTCATCTTATTACTCACGGATTTATGAAAGGACTCGCATTCCTTGCAGCAGGTGTATTCTTGTACAATTTCCGGATTAGGCAAGGTAGTCATGAACCTTTGATGATTGAAGATTTAAATGGTGTATCTAAAAAATATCCTTTTACCGCTTTTGCTTTTTCTGTAGCCTTATTATCGTTAGGTGGTATTCCACCTTTAGCTGGTTTCATGTCAAAATGGCAAATCTTAGCTGGATTAGCACAAACTCAAGATGTATTATTGATTGTTGTGGCTGTATTTGCCGGACTGATGAGCGTACTTTCTTTAGGATATTATGCGCCTCTTATCAATCGCATGTATCGAAATGAGGTAAGTCAAACAGTGCTGGAAAGTGAATCGGTTTCAATTTGGATGTATATTCCAATTGCATTATTAACACTAGCAACAGTTGTGTTAGGAATTTTGCCATCGCTATTATATTGGCTCACTGGACCAGCTGCTTATAGTATTTATGTTTTCTTTGGTCAATAAAGGAGTTTCCATGGAAATTATATTAACCCCTCCTATTGCGTTTTTGATTTATGTTCCCTTCATAATATTGATTTTGTTGTTTGGAAAAGGAATGGCAGGAAAATCAAAAGATTCAGAATTAAAAGAAACAGTTTATGCAAGTGGTGAAGAAGCATCCACAAAACCAGCAGCACCTGGATATCGCCCATTTTTCTTAGTGGCATTTTTCTTTGCAATTTTGCATCTGGGTATGTTGATTGTTGGAACAGGTACTTTTTCAATTCAATCGGTACCCTTCATCCTGGGATTGATGGTTTCATTAATTGCTTTATTGTTGGGTTAGCAAATAGAGGTAGGAATGACAAAGAATAATGAAAATATTTTTACAAATTTAACGGACAAATTGAAAAATTGGGCGAGAATTAACTCACCCTGGGCAATCCATTTTAATAGTGGCTCTTGTAATGGGTGTGATATAGAACTTCTTGCAACACTTACGCCTAGATATGATGTTGAACGATTTGGCATTAAATTACAAGGTAGTCCAAGGCATGCTGATGTGTTGATTGCCACAGGACCGGTCACGCTTCAGGCAAAAGATCGCTTGATCCGAGTCTATGAGCAAATGCCGGAACCAAAATTTGTTATTGCTCTTGGGTCCTGTGCATTATCTGGTGGTGTATTTGATGGATGTTATAACGTTGTAGGAGATTTGAGTAAAGTTATTCCGGTGGATGTTTATATCCCGGGATGCCCACCTCGACCAGAAGCAATCATCTATGGGGTCGTGCTTTTGTTAGAGACTCTTAAATCTGGAAAAAAGTCGAACCCAATAGTTGTCCCGGAAACGATCCCGGATGAAGTTCTCGAGGAGGTTATCAATGGAAACAAATGAAGTTTTGGAAAAGTGCCAGGAATTTTTAGAAAAATACATCGAATCGTCAAATTATCCAGAGGACAACCGGTTAGATATTTGGGTAAATCCTGAGAACCTTACCAAGGTCATTAAAGTTCTGATAGATCAAAGATGGGGGTATCTTATGACAATTACTGGTGTAGATATTCCACCAGTGATTGATCAGGAAAATATTGAAATTCAACCCGGTTACTTAGAAGCACTTTACCATTTTGCGAATGAAGCAGATGTGTTAACAATCCGAGTAAAGGTACCCTACTCAAATCCACAAATTGATTCAATTTGTTCCTTGATACCATCTGCAACAATTTATGAAAGAGAAGCGATTGAATTGTTTGGTTTTGATCTGGTAAACACTCCTTCAACTGATCGATTAGTGTTGCCGGATTCATGGCCAGAAGGAATTTATCCATTGAGAAAATCTTTCACTTCCTTACCACAAGAAGAAATTGAAAAAAAGGAGCCAAGCAATGAATAAAACACAACCAGAAAAATTTGTGGTTCCAATTGGACCTCAGCATCCTGCATTGAAAGAGCCCGGTAGTTTTTTGTTTACAGTGGATGGAGAGGTTGTGACAGACGCTGCGGTCCGTTTAGGTTTTGTGCATCGAGGTATTGAAAAAGCATGTGAAACACGAAATTATACCCAGGATTTGTACTTACTGGAGAGAGTATGCGGGATTTGTTCACATGTCCACGCTTTAACATTTGTTTTAGGAGTGGAGAAATTAGCTGGAGTCGAAGCACCACCAAGAGCCCAGGCAATTCGGGTTTTAGCAGCAGAATTAGAGCGGATACATAGTCATTTGTTATGGTTAGGTGTTGCAGCTCACGAAGCAGGATTTGATACATTATTCATGTATACCTGGCGTGACAGAGAAGTTATTATGGATAGCCTTGAATCACTCTCTGGTAGTCGTGTTCATTATTCGGTAAATGTAATTGGTGGTGTCAAGTTAGATCTGAATGAAAAATTATCGGATAAGATCAAAACTGACATTGACTTTATGGAAGAGCGAACAAAATACTATATGAAGGTTGTAACCACAGATGATACATTCATTGGTAGAACACGGAATATAGGAACAATTTCTAAAGAACGTGCGGAGATTTTGGGAGCAGTTGGTCCAACTGTTCGCGCTTCAGGAGTAAAGAGAGACGTAAGAATCAATTCACCATATTCTGGTTATAAGGATTTTCCAGTTAATATCGTCACCGATGACACTGGTGATCTTGAAGCACGCTTTGTTGTTAGAATCAAAGAACTGTATGAATCATACAGACTTATCCGTGAAATTGTTGACAAAATTCCATCTGGGGATTTAACCACTCGAGTGAAACGGAAAATCCCTGAAGGGGAAACAATCTCCAGAGCGGAAGCCCCACGTGGCGAATTGTTTTATTACATAAAGAGCAATGGTACTGAAATACCTGATCGTGTGAAGGTTCGTACTCCTTCATTGTGTAATTGGGGAACGATCACTGATGTTGCTGTTGGACATAAATTAGCAGATATGCCAATGTTATTAGTAGGGATAGATCCATGCTTTTCCTGCAATGATCGTATGGTTCAAGTCCAATCGAAATTAAAACCATCCCAACAAATGAATTGGGAAGACCTTAGAAAATATGGAATAGAGTATTACCGATGAACCTATCATTACATCCACTAATTTTGTTATTGATATTCCCTGGCGGATTGTTTTTGATGAATGTTGGTTTATTTTATGAATGGATTGATAGAAAAATGGTTGCCAGATATCAAAATAGGGTTGGTCCAAGATGGTTTCAGCCATTAGCTGATTCAATTAAATTACTTGCGAAAGAAGAAATTATCCCGGATGGGGTCCACAAAGGTCTTTTCCTAGCTTTACCAGTGATAGCGTTGACTGGTGCATTAACCGCTGCTTTGTATGTTCCCCTGTTTGGTTTCGAGGCTGCATTCAATTTCAAAGGCGATTTAATTGTTACCATGTATTTGCTGAGTATGATAACTTTATGTATTGGGTTAGCTGGGGCAAATACACTTAGCCGTTTTACGATCGTTGGAGCAACCAGGGCTTTAACGCAAATGTTCTCGTATGAAGCGCCCTTATTACTTGCCTTGTTAGGCCCAGCTATTGCTGCAGGAAGCTGGAATATAAATGAGATAAATGCTTTTGCAGGTGAAAATATATGGTTAATTCTTGCCCAACCGATTGGTTTCATCGTTGCTTTGGTTGGATTGATGGGTAAATTAGAATTGCCACCTTTTGATGCCCCAGAAGCTGAAACAGAGATTGTAGCTGGTGCTTTAACCGAATACTCTGGTCGTGGTTTAGCGCTTTTCCATGTCGGTAAAAATGTTGAATTTGTGATAGGGATAACGTTGATAATAATTTTCTATCTAGGTGGTGTAGCAAACCCTTTGGAGTTTGTTTTAAAAACTGCTGGATTACTTGTTATTATTACTGCATTGCAAGCGATGTTTGCACGATTAAGAATCGATCAAACAGTTGGTCTCTGGTGGCGATTAGGAGCAATTATGGCTCTGTTACAATTGTTAGCAATTATATTTGGTCAATATTTAGGTCAAATGCTTAGATAAGGTGAAAAATGGCTATTGGTGTTTTATTAGGTGATTTAGTTAAATCTTTATTTTCAAAACCAGCAACGCAAGACTATCCGTATACAAAATTAAAGGCTCCGGAAAGATTGCGAGGAAAACTTATTTATGATCCAGAAAAATGCATCGGATGTATGCTTTGCGTAAAAGATTGTCCTTCTGATGCAATTGAACTAATAACAGTTGACAAGGCAAATAAACGTTTTGTGATGAGGTATCATCCTGATCGCTGTGTCTTTTGTTCACAATGTGTTGAAAATTGCCGGTTCAAATGTTTAAGTATGTCAAATTCCCAATGGGAAATGGCATCTACATCCAGGGAAGCATTCGAGGTTTATTACGGACGGGAAGAAGACATCGCAATATTACTTGAACGCGCAGCTCAACCAGGCCTTAACGAACCATCTTGCGAAGAATAATTCATTACCCAAATTAGCTATTGTCGGTATTGGAAATGAATTAAATGGTGATGATGCAGCTGGTGTATTAATTGTTAAGAATTTAAAATCAAAACTACCTTCTTCGGACAAAATATTACTTATTGAAGGTTCAATAGCACCAGAAAATTATACTGGTGCGATTCGCAACTTCAGACCTGATTGGATTTGGGTTTTTGACGCCGCTCAAATGGAAAATAAACCAGGGGAGGTAGAATTAATCGATCTTGATATTGTCGAAAGTGCTGGGTCAAACACCCATCGATTGCCCCCAACATTGTTTTTATCGTATCTGCAAATGGAAATTAATTTTCAATCTTTTTTGTTTGGAATTAATCCTGTAAGTGTCGAACCTTTCAGCGATGTATCTGAACCGATCAAGATCGCTATAGAAAAAACAACAAGATTTTTCTTGCAATGGTTACGAAATACCTATAATATCTAAGGATGGATAATAAGAAAAACTATGTAATTGGCTTAATTGCATTTTTCTGCTTTTTTATTATTATTTTGGGATATTTTGTTACCCATAAACCAATCTCTCCATCTCAAACATTATTGATACTTTCTCATATATGGAAAATATTCCTTGTTTTTTGGTTGGTAAGTATTGCTGGGGGGATAGGTAAATCAATATTTAAATTCAACAAATCAAGTTTCAAAATTCAATTTTTACTTGAATTAGCCTTGGGATTAGGTGTTTTTTCTTTTCTGATTTTGTTTTTAGGGTTCATCTGGAAAATTAATTCAATCATTTTTTTGATTTTGTTTTTTTTATTGACTTTAATTTTATTTGGAAGCATAAAATCCTGGATTAAGTCTCTTATTCAGATTAGTATAACAATCAAATTTGGATCAAATTTTTCAAAAATTCTTTTTGTTTTTATCGTCATTATTTTCATCTCCCAATTATTTATAACACTGACACCAGCAACACATTATGATGCTCTTAATTACCATTTAACCCTACCAAAAACATATCTGATTCAGGAAAAAATATCCGACATACCCTGGTTGGTGATGTCCGGAATGCCACAAATCTCTGAAATGATTTACACACCTTTGATGAGTCTCGGGGGAGAATCTTCCATTCTATTCTTTAACTGGCTAATCGGATTATTCATTTCTCTCGGATTATTAGTTTTTATGGGTTCTTATCTAAATATCACTGCAGGTTGGGTCACCGTAACCAGTCTATATTGTGGTTATACGTTTTCATCCGCTTTGTCCTGGGGGTATGTGGATTTAATGGCAGCTTTTTTCGGATTATCGGTTTTTATTTCCCTGGTCGAATATTTTAATTCCAATAAAACCCAACATGTAATCTACGTTGGTATTTTTAGTGGTCTAGCTTTTGGATGTAAATATCCAGCAGGTGTAATTTTTCTTGCAGTATTGTTTACGCTGATTTTCATTTCAATAAAAAATAAATCCCCGAAACCAATTAAAATAATTGGATTGTATTGTTTAGGGGCAGGGTTATTTGCATTACCCTGGCTAGTCAAGAATTTTCTATTCACTGGGAATCCCATTTATCCTTTCTTTTTTGAATCTGGCACTATGACACAATTAAGATTGGATGTATATCAAGGACTTCCCCCATATGGAAATTTATTGGATCTGTTCTTTTTACCCATCCGGGCAACAATTTTCGGGGTAGATGGTACAAATGGGTATAGCGTATCAACAGGTCCTTTATTATTAGGGTTAGGCTTGTTAGCTTTTATGGATTGGAAAAATAAAACTGATGATCAGAAAAGGATTATAACTTTAGCGGGTTCGGTGGCTTTATTTGGGATTGTGATTTGGGCTATTGGGAACCAATTTTCCGGATACTTAATTCAAACACGCTTTTATTTTGTTTTGTTTCCTGTATTTTCGATTCTTGCAGGTTATGGCTATTTCCAGATCTCAAAATTTTCCATTTCAAATGTGCGGATCAAGAGAATTGTCCAACCCATTATTATTTTAGTCATAGCTTTGAATTCTTTTCAAATTTTTTCTGAAATGGTGGAAAAGGGGAGTTTGAAGAATATGCTTGGTTTCACCAGCAACCAACAATACTTAGAGGATAACTTGGGATGGTACGCTAGAGCAATTTCGGACATTAATGCTTTTGAGAATGGTAACAAAGTGTTGATGATCTATGAGCCAAGAGGATACGGTTGTATCCCAATTTGTGATCCAGATGAAATTTTGGACCATTGGAAAGTAATTTACCATCAAATTGACTCAAACGAAAAAATCATCAGTGCCTGGTTGAATGATGGATTCACTCATTTGCTTGTTTACACAAAAGGGATTGAATTTCTAAGAGAGAATTTTGATCCCCATCATCCCGAAAATGAACTGGATGCACTGGAAGAATTATTGACATCCATCAATCTGGTTGAGAATTATGGTGATTGGTACAAATTGTACGAATTAGATCCTTAGGCAACACCTAATCGATCAAATTTTCCTTTGCCATCATTTCGATAATGGAAATGATGGCTGAATTATCTAAATTTCCTAATTTATGCTGCAGCATGCTTTGAAACAACTGTTGATCGATTGCGCACGAGGGCAAAGGTATGCCGTACTCTTTGGCGGTTTCCATCACAATATTCAGGTCTTTTGCTTGCATTGAAGATTTAAAGCCAGGTTGTCTGTTTCCAGTGAACAATCGTTGTGGCTTTACATCCAGCGTCCAACATTGGGCAGCTCCACCTCGAATCGCTTCAACAACTTTTTGTGGATCAGCACCAGCTTTTTTGGCAAAGATTAATAATTCTCCCATGGCGACCATTTGTGCAGCTACCATAATTTGGTTGGCTGCTTTTGTGATTTGTCCGGTTCCAGACCCACCTATATGTGTGATAGATTTTCCTAAAACCTCTAATATTGGATAAATTTTATCCAAAGGTTCTTTATCTCCACCGACCATTATTGTCAATGTGCCATTAATTGCACCAATATCTCCGCCAGATACAGGCGCATCAAGTGCAAAAATTCCTTTTTCCTCTAATTTTTTGGCAATTTTTCGTGATACCTCTGGTTTTATTGTTGAATTGTCTACAAAAATTAAACCTTTTCTACCCCCTTCAATTATCCCATTTTCTCCTAGAACCACTTTTTCTACATCTGGAGAATCAGGTAAATTGGTAAAGACCACATCTACCAATGAGGCTACTTCAGCAGGAGAATTTGCAGCAATTGCACCTTCCTGTACCAACTCGTTTACTTTTTCCTGGCTCCGATTATGAACAAAAAGAGGGTAACCGGCTTTGAGAATATTCCTTGCCATCGGCTTTCCCATTAACCCTAATCCTATATAACCAACTTTGAGCATTGATCCTCCAATAAATTCGAATACTTTCCTAATCTAGTTGAAATTTGAATTTTGTAATTTAAATATTATTGTACAATAGCATTTACCTTGAAGAATTATTGTGGGTAGAGGAGGAGAATGTGATGACAGAGATTCAGTATCATATTCGTGTTAGTGAAAAAGACGTTGGTAAATATGTGTTATTACCTGGCGACCCAGGAAGATGTGAATCAATAGCAAATTATTTTGATGATCCAAAATTCATTTCGTTTAACCGAGAACATAAAGTTTATACCGGTTTTCTAAACGGGGAAAAAGTTTCGGTAGTATCCACAGGCATGGGTTGTCCTTCAACAGCTATAGCAGTTGAGGAATTGGTAAAAATAGGCTGCCACACCTTTATTCGTGTAGGTACATCTGGTGCCATGCAGCCAGAAATGATGGTAGGAGACATCGCTGTTATTAATTCGGCAATTCGTGATGAGGGCACCAGCCGACAGTATTTGCCAATTGAGTTCCCTTCTATTGCAGATTTGCGAGTTACCAATGCGTTAGTGAAAGCAGCACAAACCCTAGGGTTTAATTATCATGTGGGTGTTTCACATACAAAGGATTCTTTTTATAGTGAGGTTGAGCCGGAAAGAATGCCGATGGCACCTTATTTGAAGGAGCGTTGGGATTCTTACGTGGCTGGGGGAGCAATTTGTTCTGAAATGGAAGCATCCATTGTATTTATTCTGTCCAGTATTTACCGAAAGAGAGCGGGGGCAGTTACGATGATAATCGGAAGTGATATGGATACAATTTCCAAAAAGCATGATCCTGAAGGAATGATACGGGTCGCTGTGGAAGCAATAAGATATTTGATAAATGAGGACAAAGCACTAGCCTAAGAAAAACTCCCCACCAACAAAAAGTGGGGAGTTTTTGTCAAACAACATTTATTGCATTTGTTTCAATTGATTGTTTATTTTCTTTGCTGATTCTCGGAATTGCTCCAATTTATCTTTCTCTTTTTGTACAACCATTGGCGGAGCTTTTTCTGCAAAAGGTGAATTTAAGAGACCTTGCAACCTGTTAATCTGGTTTTCAGTTTCATGAAGTTCTTTTTCTAATCTATCTTTTTCAGCATCAACATCAAGTGCATCATCTAAGGCAAAAAACATTTCAATACCAGAAATGATGATCGATGTTTGATTTGCAGGTTTATTATCCAATTCTTTTTGTAAATTTGTCTGAGAATTATCCAAACCGGACAAATTCTGAATGGTTGATAATTGGCTATTTATAAGATCTAATTTATCTCCAGCAATAATTGTTACCGGGATTTTCTTAGAAGGTGCAATTTTTTTCTCTGTTCTGAGGTTGCGAATTGACCTGATAATTTCCTGAATTAAGGTAAATTGATTTACTTTTTCAGCTTCCCAACCCTCTACGGCTTGTGCTGCAGGCCATTTGGCGATCATGAGTGCCTTCTCCCAACCTTGTTTGGGAGAAAGAAGATCCGATTTTTCACTACAGGCGGATTTCAGATGTCCCCACAATTCTTCTGTAACAAAGGGGGTAAATGGGTGTAAAAGCCGTAAACAATTGTCCAGGACTCTTACCAATGTTTGAGTCGTGTAAAAAGCACGATCTGGGTTTTCATTAATCTGAATTTTGGCAACTTCAAGATACCAATCAGCAAATTCACTCCAGAAGAAATCGTAAATCTGACGGCCAGCTTCTCCATATTGGTGATTGGTGAATAATCTCTCAACATCGCGGATTAGTTGATTAATCCTTGCCCAAATCCAGGAATCAGCTAACGTCCAACCTGGTTTTTCGGTTGGTGTCTCAGGAATTCTGTCCAGGTTGCCAATAATAAATCTACCAGCATTCCAGATTTTATTAGCAAAATTTCTATTTGCTTCTATACGCTTGATGGAGATATTCGTATCATTTCCTGGTGATGAACCAACCAACACGGTAAAGCGTAGAGCGTCTGTTCCCATTTCGTCCATGACTTCCAGGGGGTCAATCGAATTCCCTTTGGTCTTACTCATTTTTACACCGTGTTCATCACGGATCATCCCATGTAAATAAACAGTTTCAAATGGGATTTGTTCGGTAAATTCCAAACCAAACATAATCATTCTGGCTACCCAGAAAAACAGGATATCATATCCAGTCTCCATCATGGTCGTTGGGTAAAAATATTCCAAATCTGGTGTTTTATCTGGCCAACCTAAGGTTGAGAAAGGCCACAATCCTGAGCTAAACCAGGTATCCAAAACATCAGGATCTTGTTTTATATTGGTGCTTTGGCATTTTTCACAACATTCAGGGTCTTCCCGGCTGACAGTTATATGATTGCAATCCGAGCAATACCAGACTGGGATACGGTGTCCCCACCAAAGTTGACGACTGATACACCAATCCTGAATATTTTCAAGCCAATTGAAGTAAATTTTACTGAATCGATCTGGAACGATTGTTATTCTACCGTCTCGAACTGCTTCTAATCCTGCTTTTGCTAATGGCTTCATGTTGACGAACCACTGTGTTGAAATCATTGGTTCAATGATCTCGCCACCACGTTGTGAGCGTGGTACCATGTGGTTGTAAGGTTGCTCCTTTATAACAAGGTCAGCGTTTCTCATATCCTGCCAGATGCTTTTCCGGCATTCAAAACGATCCATTCCCTGGTAAGGGCCTCCATTCTCATTAATAGAAGCATTTTGGTCTAAAACACTGATAAATTCCAAATGATGTCTCATTCCAATTTCATAATCATTCGGATCATGAGCTGGGGTAATTTTTAGTGATCCAGTCCCAAATTCCCGATCTACATACTCATCTGCAATCACCGGTATCTCTCTGTTCAGAATTGGAACTAATACTTTTTTACCAATAAATTTCTGGTATCGTTCATCCTCAGGATGCACGGCTACAGCTGTATCTCCCAGAATTGTTTCTGGTCTGGTAGTCGCGACTGGAATGAACTCTTGTGGGTTGTCTGCCAGGCAGTATTTGAAAAAATAGAGGAAACCCGGTTCTTCCACATATTCGACCTCTAAATCGGAGACTGCTGTTTTTAACCTGGGAGACCAATTTATCATGCGTGGTCCCCTATAAATTAATCCTTTTTCATACAATCTTACAAATGCCTCCCGAACAGCACGTGATAAACCTTCGTCTAAGGTGAATCTTTCACGATCCCAGTCACAGGAAGCCCCCAACCTTCTAATTTGCCTGGTAATTTGACTGCCATATTTTTCTTTCCATGCCCAGACTTCCGCTTCAAATTTATCTCGTCCCAGTTCTTCCCGAGTTTTACCTTTTTCTTCCAGCATTTTCTCGACCATTAATTGGGTTGCGATTCCTGCATGGTCAGTACCTGGTACCCATAATGTAGGAATGCCTTTCATGCGGTGGTAGCGAATCATTAAATCTTCCATGGAGACAAAGATAGGATGTCCTAAATGAAGACCACCCGTTATGTTAGGCGGAGGAATGGAAATAACGAAAGGTTTAATGTCAGGATTAAAATCTTTGGAGTTTGGATCGTTTGTGGGTTTAAAGAAACCTTCCTTTTCCCACCATTCATATAATTTTTGTTCTACAGTCGAAAAATCATAAGCTTTTGGTAATTCAGTCATAATTGGCTCCGGTTCACTATTTCATAAATAAAAAAACGCTTCATCCGTGAGGACGAAAGCGTCATTCTTCCGTGGTACCACCTCTGTTCACCAATACTGGTGCACTCGTTGAAAGCGATAACGGGCTTTCCCGTGCTGTTCTACTCTCTTATTTGATTTCTTCAGCATTGATCTCTGACGACTTCGGTAGATGAGTTCTGGAGAGGCTTTCAGCCGGTGACCTCAATTTCTGTCAGTTCTTTTCAGTCCTACTACTTCAGAGCATTTATTGTTCAAAATTATAAGAGGTTCAGAGGTTGGTGTCAACTTAATTTTTTAATTGAGGTATATCGGGTAAAATCTTAATAAGAGAATCAAAAAATGCTACCTAAGAAAATTTCCTCCCTAAGATGTTTTGTATTTTTGTTTTTTATAATTACTTATGTATTAACGGGTTGTGCTGATTTACCCATAAATGAAGAAGGTGAAAATACTCCGACACCAACAGCAAATGTTGAATCCACCCTGCCTGCTATTGAAAACCCATTTCTTTCACCTTGTAGTCTTGTAACTGTTTCTGAAATGGAAGAAATATTTTCTGAAAGTCCACTATTCTTTTCAGAAGAGAATGGCACTTGTGTGATCAAAAATCAATGGGATACACATTCGATTCGGTTTTTGGTTTTTCAAGGGGAACAAGCATTGCCAGCCATGCAGTGGCATACCAGACATCTGGTAGCCAATTGGAATGTTGACGACTTGAAATCGATGGCAGCTGAAATCACTGATGACGAAAAAAATCAATCACTAAGTAGTCTGCAACAAGCTAGATTACCTTTGTACGAAGAATTAGAATATCGCTGGGAAAGAATTTTCACATTTGGTGATGTTTCGTACTGGATAATAAATCCGAGAGCATTTCAAGGGATATTTGATGTTGTTGAAGGAGATATTTTTTTCCAAATTGGATACAGTGGTTTTTTGGCAGCCCAAATTCAACCCCAATTAGAGGATTTGAGTAAGGAAATTTTTTCACGATTGCCAGAGACCTTTTTTGTGGAGAGCGATTTCTCAACTGGGGAGATTGAGCCTACTGAGAATCCTGACGAGCAAGATATTCCGCAAATTCTTGATGTTGATGTTTCATCCCAGGAAATTTTCTTTGGTTCTTTGTGTGAGGATGAATCAACAACAATTAGTGTTGTGATTGATAATTCCGATTTGGTTGATAATGTCTTTTTAGTTTATCGCTTGCGTAGCAGTTCTGAAACCAACGAAAATTGGACCACACTTTTTATGAATCAAATATCAAATGAAAATTGGGAAATTGCATTGAACGCGGAAAACTCTTTTCGAACCTATCAATTGATAAATGGGGCCAATGTAGAATATAGGGTATCAATCATTTATGCAGTAAATACTGTTGTGACCAGCCCCACATTTGACGATATCGTTATTTTGCAATGCCCATAACGATTACAAACATAATTCCAGATGTTAGATTTTGTTGTGGATTAATTTTAAAAAATATTTATGCGCAGGTTTATGTTCTTTAATTTCCTCTTATTCCCAAATTAAAACTTTTTTTAAAAATAAAAAGAAGCTGAAAAATTGTTGAATCAGCTTCTTTACTCAAACAAATTTATAAATTAATCTTCAGAATTGTCTTCAACTGGGCCAATAATGAGATCAATTTGTTCCAAAATTTCATTGGTCAGTTTTTCTTGTGCCTCAGCAGCCAGTAAGTTTTCATCTAGTTGTTCTAATCGGGTTGCACCAGTTATAACCGAGGAAACTTCTTTTCTTCTTAGTAGCCAGGCAATAGCAAGTTGGGCAGTTGTAATTTCAAGTTCACTAGCAAGAGCTGTGAGCAATCTAACTCTTTCAATTTTTTCGTTGGTGATGCGGTCACGAATCCAGCTCATATTATCTAATGAAGCTCTTGATCCATCGGGAATGCCTTCATTGTATTTTCCAGTTAGAATTCCGAAATATAATGGTGACCAGGTAGTTAAGCCAATTCCGAATTCTCGGCAAATTGGTGTTAACTCGTCTTCAACTCGTTTTCTATGGAACATATTGTATTGAGGTTGTTCGACTACAGGTGGAATTAAATTAAATTGTCGTGCAATTGCTCTGGCATAAGTGATCTGAGCAGCATCCCATTCCGAAGTCCCCCAATAAAGAATTTTTCCCTGTTGAATAAAAGAATTCATTGTGTAAACAACCTCTTCAACTGGGGTGTCAGGGTCATATCGATGGCAAAAATAGATGTCGATATAGTCTAAATCCATTCGTTTTAAGGAGGCGTTTAGTGATTCAGTCATATGCTTTCTTGATAATCCTCTTCCATTAGGACCCGGCATGGTTGGCCAAAAAACTTTACTAGAAAGGACTAACGCTTCTCGTGGTAAATCTTTAATGGATTTTCCCATTACGATTTCAGCCTGTCCATTGGCGTAAGCATCGGCATTATCAAAGAAATTTATTCCTTGATCATAGGCAGCGTGTAACAGGTCTGAGGAAATTTTTTCATCAATCTGATTCCCAATGGTTATCCACGCCCCTAAACCTATTTCACTCACTTTTAAACCGGATTTTCCTAATCTTCTATAGTGCATCTTTCCTCCTTTTATTTTTTAATATGTCCAATTCCCAATGGTTTCCATTTGTCTTCATTGGATCGTAGTCTGTGTTGACCACCACCGCGATTATGCAAATTGTCGAAGCCTTCAGGCTTTATAAACATTTCTTCACCATCCAATAGACCCGATACTCCACTTTGCCCAGGTTCCATTCGTTTTGATCTGCAATATGGACATGTTTCAGGATCATGCGATAAATATTCTGTCGGTTCCTCATAGGTTGTGATGTAGCCTTCATAGTTTCTCAATACAACTTTGTGATCTGAATAACTAATGAGATAATTCGGCATCACAGGTATTTTGCCACCACCACCTGGAGCATCGACGACATAAGTTGGGACTGCATATCCAGATGTGTGACCACGGAGTCCCTCAATAATTTCAATACCTTTTCCAACCGGGGTGCGTAGGTGACCTGCTCCTTCTACCAAATCACATTGGTAAAGATAATACGGTCTGACACGTATTTGAACCAGATCCTGGACCAACTTACGCTGGATATGAACACAATCGTTGATACCGGCTAGTAAAACTGATTGGTTACCGAGTGGAATTCCAGCTCGGGATAACTTATCACAAGCCGTTGCAAGTTCCTTTGTTATTTCATTTGGATGGTTAACATGGATATTCAGCCACAACGGGTGGAATTGTTGGAGCATATCACACAATTGGTCAGTTACACGTTGGGGCATAAAAACAGGAACCCTTGATCCGATACGGATGATTTCAATGTGAGGGATTGCACGTAATTCTCTTAGTAATTGCTCCAGTACTTTAGGGGCTAAGGTTAAGGGATCCCCCCCAGATAATAAAACATCACGAACTTGTGGGGTATTCCGTAAATATTCTAACTGTAGTTCGAAATCCGCTTTTGAAAACGTTGCACTTGGATCACCAACAATTCTTGATCTTGTGCAGTATCTGCAATAAGAAGCGCATTGTGTTGTAACAAGCATTAAAACACGATCAGGATAGCGATGGACTAATCCAGGGACAGGAGAGTGTTTATCCTCGGCTAAGGAATCTTCCATCATTCCGGTAAAGGGAACAATTTCTCCTGCAGTAGGAATAACTTGTTTTCTGATTGGATCATTCAGATCATTTGGATCAATTAATGATGCAAAATAAGGAGTGATATCAACCCTGAACAATCCATTTGTACTAAGTGCTTTTCTCTCACTGTCAGATAATTTAAGAATTTTTTCGAAATCATCGACGGAATTCAAGCGATTCGCCATTTGCCAACGCCAATCATTCCATTTCTCATCTGGAACATCAGCATAAATTGATGCCCGTTTGCTAGTAAATTTTTCTAATGCCATTTTTTCTCCTTTTAGTTTAAGTTTACTGTTTTGCTAAACCTATTAATCCGGAGGGTCATGATCTGTGCGAAAAAATCCACCAATTGGGTATCTTTTCAGGAGAATAATCATATTAATATTGTATAGAGAATAATTTGCTGGGTCAAATCTCTCCATAAACTTTAAGGTTTATCAGAATTCTATTAGAAATTTTAAGGTGGCTTGACTATGATTTTTCTGCATGATATTATATTTGACAGGTTGTTAGCACTCTAAATGCGTGAGTGCTAAAACGAGATTTATATGGATGAATTAACCGATCGACAGAAGATTTTACTGACATTAATAACCCATGAGCATATTAACTCGGCAATTCCTGTTGGGTCTAAAATGCTGGTGGATCGTTATAATATTGGTTTAAGTTCAGCCACCGTTCGTAATGAAATGTCAGTTTTAACGGATTTAGGTTATTTACGGCAACCTCACACATCTGCGGGAAGGGTTCCAACAGAAAAAGGTTACCGATTTTTTGTTGGGCGTCTAGTTAACGAAAGAGAAATTCCTCTTTCAACAAAAAGAATGATTACCCATCAATTTTATCAAATGAGAAATGAGGTTGAACAATGGGTAAAGCTAGCAGGAACAATTCTGGCTGATCAATCAAAAGCTGCCTCATTGATTACCGCACCTCATCCTACATTAGCACGTTTAAAACATGTCGAATTTATATCAACTCGCGGAAGACAGGTGTTGATGGTTTTAATCCTCGTGGGTGGAGAAATTCGACAAAGTTTGAAAGTAATAAGTGAAGTAGTCTCTCAGGAAACTCTCTCACACATAGCAAACCAAATAATTGATAAATTCCAGGGATTTGATTCTGAAAAAATTAAAATTAATAATGATTTTAATACCGAACTTGAAATAGATTTAATTTCATGGGTAGTAAATGAAATAGAAAGAGCAGACTCGCTAGTATCTGGCGAATTGTACCTTGAAGGTATTACGAATGTTATGTCTGAGCCTGAATTTAATGATACTGAGGAAGCAAGAAAGACCTTAAGAGTACTAGAAGAAAGATCCATGTTGCAGGACGTGATTGCCCGAAGTATACAAAATGGCGATGAAGGAAGCGTTCAAGTTCTTATCGGAGGTGAAGGAAGCTGGGAAGACCTCAAACATTGTTCAATCGTGATGTCAAAATATGGAGTTCCTGGAGTTGCTTTTGGAACCGTAGGTGTTCTTGGCCCAGTCCGTATGCCCTATGATCAAACGATTTCTGCTGTAAGATTTATGTCAGGTATTTTAAGTGAATTGGTATCAGAAACATTATATGATGATCAGTTCAATTCTTTTTAAGAGGTGATTGAATGGCAAAAAAGAAAAAAATTGAAGAAACCTCAGAGGAAAAAGTTTTGGAAGAAAAAATAGAAAATGAGAAAAAAATCAATGAAAAAGAAGTTTCAGAGCAAGAAGCATCCAAAAATGAATCTAATGAAGAACTTGATAAATTAATGAAACAATCTCAAGAATATTTTGAAGGTTGGCAGAGAGAAAGAGCGGATTTTCAGAACTACAAAAAGAGAATTGAGCGTGATCAAGCTTCATTAAAGGAATATATTACAAGTGAAATTATCAAAAAATATTTGGTTGTTATTGACGACATGGAACTTGCTTTTAAAAATCGTCCTTCCGCTGAGGAATGTCAGGGATGGATTGAAGGCATTAATTTGATTTATCAAAAATTAATTTCAATTCTTGAAGGAGAAGGTGTAAAAATTATACCGGTTGATGGTGAATTTGATCCAAATATTCATGAAGCGTTATCACAAATAGACCACGCAGATGTTGAAAGTGGAAGAATTGTTGATGTTATGCGTAAAGGATATAAAATTGGCGATCGTGTAATTCGACCTGCACTGGTAATAGTAGCTCGCTAGGAGGAAAAAATGGGAAAAATAGTTGGTATAGATTTAGGTACAACAAATTCTGTCGTTGCAGTAATGCAGGGTGGTGAACCGGTCGTAATCCCTTCTGCAGAAGGTGAAAGATTAGTACCTTCTGTGGTAGCCGTCAATAAGAATCATGAACGAATTGTTGGTCGTTCAGCAAGAAATCAATCCATCGTCAATCCTGAAAATACTATATTTTCAATCAAACGATTAATGGGTAGAAAGTATGGCGATGCTGAAACCAAAAGAACAGAAGAAAGGGTGCCATACAAAATTTCTAAGGCCCCAAACGGAGACGTCCGGGTGACCCTCGATGGAAGAGATTATTCTGCTCCTGAAGTATCTGCAATGATTTTAGCAAAATTGAAGGCTGATGCTGAAGCTTATTTGGGTGAAACAGTCTCCCAAGCAGTCATTACAGTTCCTGCATATTTTAACGATGCACAACGCAATGCAACAAAAGATGCTGGTCGGATAGCTGGGTTGGAAGTATTACGAATTATTAATGAGCCAACAGCTTCTTCCTTGGCATATGGTTTGGATAAAAAGAAAAATGAGGTTATCGCTGTATATGACCTTGGTGGTGGTACTTTTGATATCTCAATTTTAGACGTTGGTGATGGTGTCTTTCAGGTTAAATCAACCAGTGGTGATACATTCCTTGGTGGTGATGATTTTGACCTACGTGTTATGGATTGGCTGATTGATGAATTCAAAAAAGACACAGGAATGGATATCAGGAATGATCGACAGGCATTACAACGCTTGAAAGAGGCATCTGAAAAAGCAAAGATTGAATTATCCACTGTTATGCAAACCGAAATAAATCTTCCTTATCTCACAGCGGATGCCACTGGTCCTAAACACATGGTGAAGACATTAACTCGGGCAAAACTTGAACAACTTACTGAAGATCTTGTCCATCGTTCCATGGAACCTGTTCGCAAAGCACTTTCTGATGCTGGTTTACGTCCATCTGACATTAGTGAAGTGGTTTTGGTAGGTGGTATGACGAGAATGCCAGCTGTCCAAGAAGCTGTTCGAAAAGAATTCGGAAAAGAACCACACAAAGGCGTTAATCCTGACGAGGTGGTTGCAATCGGTGCAGCTATTCAGGCAGCTGTATTGTCAGGTGATGTAAAAGATATACTTTTATTGGATGTCACCCCATTAACCTTGTCAGTTGAAACAATGGGTGGTGTTGCCACACCAATTATCGAACGCAACACAACTATTCCAGCCAGAAAAAGCCAAATATTTTCGACAGCAGCTGATAGCCAAACATCTGTGGAAATTCACGTTCTTCAAGGAGAACGACCTATGGCAACTGATAATAAATCCTTGGGAAAATTTGTACTGGATGGTATTCCAACAGCACCACGTGGTGTTCCTCAAATTGAAGTAACTTTTGATATTAATGCAAACGGTATTCTGAACGTAACAGCAGTGGATAAAGCGACCAATAGATCGCAAAATATCACTATCACTGCTTCTTCTGGCTTGAATGATGAAGAAGTTGAAAAAATGCGCAAAGAAGCAGAATTGCATGCTGATGAGGATAAAAAACGAAAACAACTGGTGGAAGCACGCAACCATGGTGATAACTTAATCTACCAAACTGAAAAAATGCTACGTGAAAATGCTGATAAAATCGAAAGCGAGAAAAAACAAGAAATTGATACAAAGATCGCTGATTTAAGAACTAAATTGACCGGTGAAGACGTTGAAGGAATACAGAAATCGATCCAGGAAATTGAGCAATTGATTCAACAAGTTGGTGCGAGCATGTATCAGCAACCTGGAGCCGATGGTAGTCAAACTACAGGACCACAACCTGAAACTGGACCAGATGATGGATCTCAACCTGGAAATGACGATGTTGTAGATGGTGAATTTAAGAGTGTTTAATATTGAAATCAATTCCACTCCAGTTGGCAATCACCTGCTGGAGTGGAAAAAATTATATACTTTGTGACATGGAAAAAACCGGTAGCAATTGCTTCCGGTTCCAATTTTTATGCTATTATTGGAAAGTTATTTTTTATATTGTAGGTGAACATGGCTCAAAGAGATTATTATGAAATATTAAACATCAGTCGTAATGCTAGCGGCGACGAAATTAAGAATGCTTTTAGAAATCTTGCAAGAAAATACCATCCAGATGTAAGTAAAGAACCGGATGCTGAAGAGCGATTTAAAGAAATTAACGAAGCTTATGCAGTTTTGTCTGATAGTGAAAAAAGGGCTGCTTACGATCGTTATGGGCATGCAGGCGTAAATGGTATGGGCGGGATGCCAGATTTTACCACCGTTGATTTTTCTGATATTTTTGAAGAGTTTTTTGGTTTTGGTGGAATGGGTGGTGGTTCACGACGAAAAAATGCACCAAGAAGAGGGGCTGATTTATCATACGCATTAACGCTTGAATTTGAAGAAGCAGTTTTTGGTGTTGATAAAGAAATTGAAATAACTCGTGATGAAACATGTAGCCGATGTCATGGCAGTGGAGCTGAACCTGGAACAAGCCCAACAACTTGTTCAAATTGTGGTGGTAAAGGTGAAGTTCGACAGGCAAGACAAACATTTTTAGGTTCAATGGTACAAGTAACTACATGCCCAGTTTGTCAGGGAAAAGGAACAACAATCCAATCTCCATGTAGTGTCTGTCGTGGTAGCGGATTTGAAAGGAAAACAACCAAAAAACTGGTTCATATTCCTGCCGGTGTCGACAATGGAACTCAAATTCGTCTAGCAGGGGAAGGACAACCTGGCGCAAATGGTGGTCCAGTGGGGAACCTTTATATTGAGATACGAGTAAAACCGCACAAATTCTTTCGCAGAAGACAAAATGATATCCAACTGGATCTGAATGTTAATGTAGCTCAGGCAACATTAGGAGCAGAAATTGAAGTACCAACGCTGGACGGAAAAGAAAAACTTGTGATTCCACCTGGTACTCAACCGGGAAGGATATTTAAACTGAGAGGAAAAGGTGTACCGCACATTCGTAGTAGCGCCAGAGGAGACCAATTGGTAATTGTAGGTGTTGAGATTCCTTCTCAGGTAAGTCCGGAACAAAGAGAATTGTTTGAAAAGTTAGCAAATACATTAGGCACCGAAGTGTTACCTCAAGAAAAGGGATTTTTTGATCGTTTGAAAGAGGTTTTAAGTGGTTGATGATATTTCCTGGTTAGAAGTAAAAATTGTATGTGACGGTGAAATTGCCGAATCAGTGAGCGAAGTTCTTTCACGATATGTTACACAAGGCGTTGTTACCGAAACTGACGCAAAATATGATGATGCTGAGGAAGTTTTGTTAGAGACAGGAGAGATTCGAGTTTTTGGTTACCTGATTAATGATGAATCTGTGAAAGAAAAACGTCAGAAGATTGAAGAAGCTTTATGGCATTTAAATATGATTCAACCAGTTCCACAACCAACTTATCGAATAATTCAAAATCAGGATTGGATGCAAAGTTGGAAAAAATACTACAATCCAATAAAAATTGGCAAAAAATTACTCATTCTTCCGGAGTGGATGGAAAATCCTGATATGGATAGGATTGAAATTAAGATAGATCCATCCATGGCTTTCGGAACGGGTACCCATCCCACAACCCAATTGTGTATGCTATTGATGGAAGAGGTGACAAATCCTTCAATTGATGTTATTGATGTAGGTTGTGGTTCTGGTATTTTATCGATTACTGCATTGAAATTAGGAGCCAGAAAAGTATTAGGTGTTGACTTAGATTACCCATCTATTGTGGCAACTAAAAAGAATGCTGAATTAAATGATGTTGAGGAAAAAATTGAAGTTGCTTTAGCTTCAGTTACCGAAATAAAAGATGGAAAATTTTCGATAAAAGAAGGTGAATTGGTTGTTGTGAATATTCTCGCACCAATCATCAAAAGACTCTTTTCAAATGGTTTATTTGACCTGATTAAAGAAAATGGTTATTTAATACTTTCAGGTATTTTGGAAAGAGAAGCTGAAGAAATTATAGAGATCGCTCAAGGTTTAAACCTGAAATTGATAAAACGTCATGAGATTAATGATTGGGTAGGGTTAACCTTTCAGAAATAATTACCAGACTCTTTCAAGATCCGGGTTGTCGAGGTGTTTCCTTCCAACTTTTGCCATATCAACCCATTCGTCATTGATTTTGACTCGGACAACATCTGCTGTGTAATCGGTAACGGTAGATCCATGGTTATCGAATAAATAAGAACCAACTGCATAAATATCCACCGGTACCAAGAGTTTTTCAAATCTGCTGATTTTTTCAGGATTGAAACCTCCAGATACAACAATCTTCACATTCTCACAATATTCTTTTGCTTGTTGTTTCATGTTTGAATCAATATTCCAGGTTTTCCAGACATTGTCTAACGCCTGTCTGACATTAAATACCAATCGTGGATTTACGCCTAAATCTAAAGATGGATCTCCGATTGGTTGGACAGAAATATCTCGTAACGAACCACTAGTATCCAGCCTTACACCATATAAAATAAATTTTTTAGCTGATTCTAAATCTCCCTTTGCGATTTCATTTATATAATTTTCAAACATGATTTTACAAACTTTTGTGGAGTCGTTGACGCTATCATTGTTGAAATCAACCAATGCAATCCTTGGAATTTCTGACGGTAGTAATTTTGCAAAGTTTATCATCGCCTCAGCAGTATCACCCATAAATGATGCTATTGCTGCATGTGCGACAGTACCACCACCTGAACCACCCCACCAATCTCCTTGTGCGTCGGTTGAAACGAAGGTGTCAATTTGATTTGCAAAATCATAATTAAACCTTTTTACGGCAATGTTATAAGCGTAACCATCCGCTGCCTGTACTTCATGTAAGTCAAACCTCGCCGGGAAAAACATGACTGGTTTTCCTTTGGATGCAAGTAATGTTTGGTAAACATTTGTAGCCACTCTACTTGCTCTGGTCAGGATCCCTAAAGTTGGTGTCTCCAAAATGGCAAAATCTCGATATCGTCCTTGAACGCGAATTACAGGCCTAACATTTAGTGGGTCTCCATCACTAAAAACTTTGCAACCGTCTTGGATTGCCCAAACTTTGAGATTTTTGAAAGTGTCAATAAATTTTTCACCTTCCCAATAACCTGTGCAATGTTTGAGCATAGTTAATGCTTTATCAACACCAACCACTATTGTTTGGCCTTGTCTTCTCGTAAACCATTGCATCTCAACTTCAATATCACCGGTGGCTATTTCTGTGTCTAACAATTCATTTGGAATTCTAAATTTTGATCCTTGAAATGGTTGGTTAGAACTAGCAAGCTTCTCTAACATGATCATAATGTTGGTAAAATATTTATCGGTATACCAACCTTTTCGCATACGCTGGATATCTAATTTGAAAGTCTCATTATCTAAACGTTTCCCGTCAAAAAGACTCATTTTTTCTCCTGTTCCAATACTTATCTTAAGTATTATAACGAAATACTTCCAAGGTCAATAAATGTCAAGGTCAATAAATCCATTATTCCATAAAATTATGATAAACTTTTCATTAGAAATTTATTTGGTGTTCGTATTTGAACACTGAAATTATTAATTTGGAGATAAAAATGCGGGATACTCATACTGTAAATATTGCTGGAGTAACAAGAGAACTGCCTCTTTTTGAGGTGAAACCAGGCTTAAAAATTGCTGTACTAAATATTTTAGGTGATATAGAGCTGGTTGAAGCAAGTGCAAGAGCTTTAATTTCAAAACTGGATGGAAAACAATTTGACCTTTTAGTTACTGCTGAATCCAAAAGCATTCCTCTTGCCCACACTATGGCTGTTTTGAAAAATATTCAGTATGTAGTCTTAAGAAAATCCTATAAACCCTATATGGGTGATGCACTTGAAGTTGAAACCAATTCAATTACTACTGGTTCTGAACAAAAATTGATATTAGATGAAAAAGATTTGCGTTTAATTGAAGGTAAAAAAGTTTTAATTGTAGACGATGTGATTAGCACTGGTTCGACGTTAGAAGCGATGAGAAAATTAATGAAAATGGCTAATGCTACTATTGTGGATGAAGTTGCGATTTTTACAGAAGGTAATGAAGATGATTGGAAGGGAATAATTTCTCTTGGTCATCTGCCTTTGTTTTTTGAATAAGTGATAAAAAGAGCTGAAAAGCTCTTTTTTAATCTTCGATTATTTTAATGGCCACTTCAGGGCATTCAGCTATGGCTTCTTCCACGATTAGCCTGTATTTTTCAGATATTGGATCAAGAATTACATTGGCGTGAAGTTCATCACCAAGTACAAATATTTCTGGTGCAATGCTTTCGCATACACCGCATCCCATACACAAATCTTGATCAACAATGACTTTCATAAGTTTCCTCCACGTGAAATTCTTAAAATAATTATATTGATTTTTTGGAGAAATTAATCCATTGAAAATTTATTGTCATGCCATCTGACAGAGACACCATCACTGGCTTCGCAGACATAAGTTTCTGGTTTAATCTTTGTTGTTTTAAAATATTCTTCTTCAAGATTTTTAACAAATTCTTTTACTTTTTTACTGTCTACAATAGAAATGATGCATCCACCAAATCCTGCTCCAGTTAATCTAGATCCGAAACATCCTTTAAGTTTCATCGCTGTGGAGACTAATAGATCTAATTCTGGGGTGCTAACTTCGTATAAATCCCTGAGCGATTGATGACTTTCAATCATTAATTTACCGAATTTGTGAATATCATTCGTTTTTAAAGATTCAATTGATAATTTGACCCGATTTGTTTCATATACAACATGTTGGACTCTTTTTGCATCCACTTCATCCAGGTATTCTCTTACTTCCTCGAATTCACTAATCGAAAGGTCTGATAAATATTTTTTTGTTGGAAAACTTTCTTGAATAGTTTTTAATGCTATTTCGCAAGATTTTCTCCGAAGGTTGTATTTAGAGCTGGACAATGTACGGGGCAATTTCGAATTGGTGATCACTAATGCTATTTCTTCAGGTAGTTCAACGGGGAACCATTCCAAATTTGAAGTGTCAAAGTAAAGCGCTGATCCTTGGATTCCATTTGCTGAAGCAAATTGATCCATTAATCCACAATTAACGCCTATATATTCGTTTTCTGCATTTTGGCAAATTTTTGCCAATTCCATATTATCAATATCCCAATGATTGAGTTCACGTAATAATGCACCAAAAGCAACTTCAACTGCAGCTGAAGAACTTAATCCAGCACCAATGGGAATGGTTGAAGTAAAGATACTCTGAAATGGTCCGATTTCTAAATTATTTCGTTTTGCTACCCAAATAACGCCAGCTGGATAAAGAGCCCATTCCGGAAGGGGATTTCCAAATGTATCAATTTTCTTTTCAATATCCTCTAAAGAGATTGTTATTGTCTGATCGAAGTCCAAAGAGTTAATTTGAATATCTCCACTTGAAATTTTATTCGCTCCTAAATATACATATCGATCGATAGCTGCTGGAAATACAGGCCCACCATTGTAATCAATGTGCTCACCTATCAAGTTAACTCTTCCTGGTGCTAAGGAAAGATATTCATAATTTTCAAATTCTTTTGGTAAATTCATTTGAGATTCCCAACCTAACATAAATTTGTTTTTTTGTTTTTTATTCAATTTCTTAATTTTTAATTCTCTTTTTAAAGCAACCGAAATATTGGCACAAGATTCCCAATAAATTACTTTTTTGGGTTTATGAATTCGGGTATATTTGGATCCTTTTCCTGCAAGGTGTGTTTTAAATCGTGCTTTAATGTTCTTTGTCCAACCTGTATAAAATGATTGATCATCACACAAAATAATATAACAATATACGGGTTTGTTCACAATAATTTCTTTTCTTTAGCAGGAATTTTTGGTTGACTAGTTTATTTAAAACCCATTTATCCAGTCGATTTGAGAATGATTACAAAATTTATTAGAATCCACCAATCAAAATACGCAACAAGCCAGATAAAGCTGGTGTTAAGATCATACTGATAAAATCGAAACCGATCATTGGTAGAACAAAAATAAGAAAGAGTAAAATGATCGGACTGTATTGTTTTACTTTTCCCCATTCATATTTCAATTTTGGCGGTAAAAAATATTCCATCACTTTTTCGCCATCTAAAGGAGCTAACGGAATCAAATTGAATAACATCAAAGCCAAGTTAATCACGATAAACTCAATGGTGAATTCATAAGGTGTGGGTATTATTCTGGATGTTGGAATTTGATATTGGATTAAACCAAAACGTAAGGGTACCGCTGCGAAAATTGCCATCAGTAAATTTGATAGAGGACCCGCTAATGAAACCCACATATACGCTCTTGAAGATTTTTGTCGAAGAACATATGGGTTGACAGGTACAGGTTTTGCCCAACCAAACCCGGCAACTAATAATAATAGGCTCCCGACAAGGTCTAAATGAACAAGTGGATTTAACGTCAATCTTCCATGCTCTTTTGGGGTGCGATCTCCGAAAGAATTAGCTGTCCAAGCATGAGCAAATTCGTGGATGGTAAATGCAATAACCAACGTAATTATTCGAATGATTAATTTTGAAATTGATAAACCCAGCATAGATACCCAGAATTCTGATTATATCATGGGTGGTATAATCGAACCGTGTTACCAGAGATAAAATTACACGACAGGGTAATATTGAGAAAGCCACATCCTTGTGGGGGATATGAATGGGAGGTAGTTAGGCTGGGAGCTGATATCGGGTTGTTATGTTGCACTTGTGGGCACAAGGTTCTTTTAACTCGCAGGGAACTTGGTAAACGTCTTAAAACAATGATTAATAATAATGAAAGCTATGATGAACTTTAACAAACCAAGCATTTTATTTTTATTTTCTGACACAGGAGGGGGACATCGCAGTGCTGCTGAAGCGATTATTGAGGCAATTGATTTAGAATTTCCGAACCAATTTGAAACAAAAATGGTTGATATTTTCAAAAAATATGCGCCATTACCTTTAAATTTTGCACCGGAGATCTATCCCCATTTATCGCGATATCCGAGAATGTGGAAAATTGGTTATGAAGTTAGTGATGGTACCAGAAGGATTCGGGTTTTTTATGATGTGATGTGGCCATATTTAAGACGAGCAGTTCACCAATTACTCAAAGACAACCCAGTGGATTTACTTGTGTCCGTTCATCAATTGGTGAACATCCCTATACTTCGATTAAATACAAAATTCTCAGTTCCTTTTGTAACTGTGGTAACTGATTTGGTTTCAACCCATTCAGCCTGGTATCATCCTGGAGCTGATTTGGTGATCGTTCCTACGGTTCCAGCAAGAGAAAAAGCCTTAAAAAGTGGTTTGCCAACCAATAAAGTTTTGGTTATCGGTCAACCAGTCGCTGAACGTTACGTAAGTCCTCACCAAGATAAAAATACGCTTAGAAATAAGTTCAATTGGGAAAATGGGTTGATGACTGTTTTGTTAGTAGGCGGTGGCGAGGGGATGGGGAATTTAGAAAGACATGCTTCGGAAATAAACAATTCTAGATTGCCGATTCAACTTATCATAGTAGCCGGAAGAAATCATCAGTTGAAATCCAGGTTGGAATCGCAAGAATGGTCAATGCCAACAAAGATTTATGGTTTTGTTAAGGAAATGCCAGAATTTATGCAAGCAGCCGATGTTTTGATTACAAAAGCTGGGCCAGGAACGATAAGTGAAGCATTTATCGCAGGATTACCGATGATCCTATACAGCAAAATGCCTGGTCAGGAAGATGGAAATATTGGTTATGTTGAAAATCAAGGAGCTGGAATTTGGGCACCTGAACCTGAGAAAGCAATAACTTGTATCAAAAATTGGCTGGAAAATCCAGATGAGATGCGTAAAGTAGCAGAAAAGTCTAAACAATTAGCAAAACCAAACGCGTCACGAGAAATAGCAAAAGCATTGGCACAACAAATTCGGGGATAAATCCTGAAAAGAATTTAGAAAAGAGTATAATAATTTTTATGCCAATATTAGATCCTCATAGCCTTGAATTTTTTAGTCGAAGCGCTGATCAGACCCGTCGTTTAGGAACAAGATTAGGATCGTCTTTAAATTTTGGTGATGTTGTTTGCTTATCAGGTGATCTTGGATCCGGAAAAACGACGTTTACCCAGGGGATTGCAAAAGGGTGGGGTTCTCTAGATATCGTTACAAGTCCAACTTTTGTTATTGTCAATCAATATCAAAAACCTGAAGGTACAATCCTTTTTCATATGGATGCCTACCGATTAGAAAATTCGGAAGAAGCATTCAACCTAGATATTGAAAATATGATTTCCAATGGGGCTTTGATAGTAGAATGGCCAGAGAGAATTAAAGAAGCGATACCAGAAGAACATTTATGGATCGATTTAACATGGGTGGATGTATCCCAAAGAAGAATGGTTTTTACTCCTGTAGGAGAAAAATATCGACCATTACTCACTAATTTTCGACAAAAGGCATTTGGAGGGTAGCAGACGATGTTATTGGCGGTGGATAGTTCAACGCAAAATGTGGGTATAGCATTATTTGATGGCTCCCAAATAGTGGGAGAAATCGTTTGGCGAACTAAAAATCACCATACCGTCGAACTTGCACCTGCAATTCGTGAGTTGTTTATGAAATGTGATATTTCATTCAACCAATTAAAAGGTCTGGTCGTTGCATCTGGTCCTGGTTCTTTTACCTCGTTAAGAATTGGATTTGCAATTATCAAAGGTCTAGCGATTACATTGCATATTCCTGCCGTGACAATTCCTTCGTTAGATATATTAGTGGCAGCACAACCCATTCGAGATATACCCATGATTGCGCTATTACAGGCAGGTAGGGGACGGTACGCAGTTGGTAAATATGTTTATCAAACGAAAGGTTGGATAGCTTCAGGTGAGTTGGAAATCAAGAAAATTGAAGAATTAGCCAATATGGTTGATTCTGCAACTTTCTTTTGTGGTGAACTACTTCCTGAAGATCGACAATTCTTATTAAAAAATAATAAGAATATAATACTTGCTTCTCCTGTACAATCCATAAGGCGTCCATCCTATTTGGCATATTTGGGTTGGCGAAAAATTAAAACTGGAAAAATAAATGATGTTCGATTCTTATCTCCAACCTATATTCATGTATCCAATCCGATCAAATAAATTGGAGATTTGATGGATTTACTAATTCGGAAAATGGTTTCAGAAGATTTGGAACTTGTTAAATCGATAGATAAACTCGCATTTCCAAATCCTTGGCCAGAAAATGCCTACAATTATGAATTTGACCAGAATCCAAATGCCAGACTTTGGGTCGTTGAAGTGCAACAAGGTTTAGAAAAGGCTGTTATCGGATTTACCGTTGTTTGGGTTGTAATTGATGAAGCACATATTGGCACAATTGCAATCCATCCGGATTTTCAAAATCGTGGAATTGGAAAAAAATTTCTTTTATTTATCTTTCAAGAGCTGGTGGATGAAAATATTTGTAAAATTTTCTTGGAAGTCAGACAATCAAATCGGTCTGCAATCAGTTTATATAAAAAATTTGGTTTTGTTATTGATGGGGAAAGAAAACATTATTATCGTGACAATGGTGAACCAGCATTACTTATGAGTTGTATCATAAAAAGAAAAGAATATTACATGGAATTGGATGCTGGTTTAACAATTCAGAATAGTAAGCAAAAAAGGGAGGTCATATCATAATGGAAACTTTATCCGAGGTTAGGCATCAAATTGAAAGATGTACTGATTGTGATCTTCATCACTCGCGTGTTAAAGCTGTTCCAGGTGAAGGGCCGGAAAACGCATCAATTATGTTCATTGGTGAAGGTCCTGGGTTTTATGAAAACCAAGAAGGAAAACCATTTGTTGGTCAAGCAGGTAAATTTCTGGATGAATTATTGACGAATGCTGGTGTAAAAAGAGAAGAAGTTTTTATTACCAATGTTGTTAAATGTCGTCCTCCCGGCAACCGAGATCCCCAACCAGAGGAACTTGAAGCCTGCGGAAAATATCTGGATCGTCAAATTGAATTGATTAACCCAAAAATCATTGTTACACTTGGACGATTTTCAATGGCAAAATTCTTTGGTGCGGTGAAAATCAGCCAAATTCATGGTAAATCTAAAAAAATTGGTGATCGACTCATTGTAGCGATGTATCATCCAGCCGCTGCTTTACATCAACCTGCGCTTAAGAATACTTTGTTGGAAGATTTTTCAAAATTAAGAATTTACCTTCAGAATGCAACGGAAAGTAATAAAGAAAATAGGGATTATTCAAATCCAAAACTTACTGAAATTGAAAACGAAATTGGGGAAGATAAACCAACTCAATTATCATTATTTTAGAAAAATGAGGGCCAATGAACAACAAAAAGACGTTAATTGAAAAATTTGAAAAAAAAGAAGCAAAAATCGCTATTTTGGGCATGGGATATGTTGGGTTACCTTTGGCTGTGGTATTTGCAGAAGCGGGGTTTGAAGTTACAGGGATTGATCCAATTAAGGAAAAAATTGATCTACTCAATAAAGGTGAAAGTTATATTATTGATGTACCAACTGAAGTAGTGGATAAATTGGTTAAAGAAAATAAATTGCATGCAACTACTGATTTTTCAGTTCTTGCAGATATGGATGCAGTTTCGATTTGTGTGCCGACACCATTAAGAAAAACTGGTGATCCCGATTTATCCTTTATCATTTCAGCGACAGAATCACTTTCGCAATATATTCATCCTGGTATGGTAGTTGTATTAGAGTCCAGCACTTACCCTGGCACGACTCGTGAAATGGTTTTACCCAGATTACTTGAGTGTTGTGATTATGAGGTTGGCAAAGATTTCTTTCTTGCCTTTTCTCCAGAGAGAGTTGATCCTGGACGAACTGACTGGACAACCATTAATACGCCCAAAGTGATGGGTGGAATTACTGAAGATTGTTCTGAAGTTTCTTCAGTTTGGTATGCCCAGGCATTGGAAAAAGTTGTTCCTGTGACTTCCACAGAAGTCGCAGAAATGGCTAAGCTGCTAGAAAACACCTTTAGAATGATTAATATTGGTTTGGTTAATGAATTAGCTATCATGTGTGATCGTTTGAATGTTGATGTGTGGGAAGTAATTGAAGCAGCTGCAACCAAACCATTTGGCTTCATGAAATTCACTCCAGGACCTGGGTTAGGTGGGCATTGTATCCCCATCGATCCTTTGTATTTATCCTGGAAATTGAAATCATTGAACTACAATGCACGATTCATAGAGCTTGCATCAGAAATTAATACCAATATGCCGCGATTTGTAGTTGGAAAAGTACAGGATGCCCTTAATGACGTTGGTAAACCGGTAAAAGACAGTAATATTCTAATTTTAGGTGCAGCATACAAACCGGACATCGATGATATTCGCGAATCACCGGCTTTAGATGTAATACATTTATTAGAGCTGAAAGGTGCTAAGGTAAATTACCATGACCCTTACGTACCGCAAATCCATCATGATGATTGGGAAATGGAATCGATAAAAAACCTGGATGATGGAATCTCTTCTGCTGACTGTGTTGTAATTGTTACAAATCATAAAATTTATGATTATCAAGATATTTTAAAAAAATCAAAATTAATTGTCGATACACGTAATGCTTTAGGTGAATTGGGAAGAAAAAACGCCAAGGTCGTTAGGTTGTAATGGCAAATTACCTGGTTACCGGGGCAGCCGGATTTATTGGAAGACGAGTTGCAGAATTATTAATGTCAGATGGACATACTGTCTATGGTATTGATAATTTGAATGATGCTTATGATGTGCGCGTTAAGTATTGGCGTTTGGAGCAATTGAAGAAGAATCGATTATTTGTTTTCAAACAAGTAGATATTAGCCAATTTGCCACTTTAAAAGATTCTTTTGAAGAATTTGATGTTAAATTTGATGCAATTATCAATCTAGCTGCGCGCGCAGGTGTCAGACAATCTGTAACCAACCCTTGGGTTTATGTTGAAACAAATGTCAACGGAAATTTGAATTTATTGGAATTAGCAAGACAAAAATATATACCAAAATTCATATTAGCATCAACTTCAAGTTTGTATGGAGACAATCCTCCCTTGCCAACACCAGAAAGCGCAGATAGCGACCATCCATTACAACCGTATGCTGCCAGCAAGAAAGGTGCGGAGGCTTTGTGTCACTCTTATCATTATCTTTATGGAATTGACATAACCGTTTTTCGATATTTCACTGTTTATGGTCCAGCGGGTCGACCGGATATGGTTATGTTTCGATTAGCAAAATGGATCGCCGAAGGGCATCCAGTAAAAATCACAGGTGATGGTAGCCAGGCTAGGGGATTTACTTATATAGATGATATTGCAAATGGGACAATTTTAGGATTAAAGAACCTGAATTACGAACTCATTAATTTAGGCGGCCATGAAGTAATTACAATCAATGAACTTGTAAGAATCATGGAAAAGAAAATTGGTAAAAAAGCTAATATTGAATATATTCCACAACATAAAGCAGATGTGATGCAAAATTGTGCCAATGTTGAAAAAGCAAAACAATTACTCAATTGGCAACCAGAGATTAACCTTGATCAAGGAATTTCGAATCTGGTTGATTGGTATTTTGAAGAAAGGGCTTGGGTTAGCCAGGTCGAAACAACATGAAGTCTCCAAAAAAGATTTACCAGGAATGGAAACAGGATAAATCTTTTGGGGATGTCATAAAGAATACAGGCTATATGGTAACCAGTAATACTGCTACTACTGGTTTGACTTTCATTCAGGGTATTTTAGCAGCAATCATTCTTGGGCCTTTAGAATATGGTCTGCTGGGTATGGTAGTTTCTTTTGCTTCTAATGTAAATCGGCTATTGTCCTTTCGCATGGGTGAACTGGTCGTGAAGTTCGCAGGGGAATCAATTGAAAAAACTGAAAAAACTAGAGCAGCAGCGATTATCAAATTTGCCGGGTTGGCTGAAATATTAACCTCATTGATTGCATATTTGTTATTGGTAGTATTAGCACCATGGGCTGCAAGAGTGATATTAAAAGATCCGACAATCACACCATGGATAACAATTTATGGATTGGCACTACTTGCAAATTTTATGACTGAAACATCCACTGCTATTTTGCAGATTGGTGACCAATTCAGAAATTTGGCTATTTTGAATTTCTTTCAAAGTTTATTAACTGCAATTTGGATAGTTATCTTGTTCTTCACCCAGGGTAATCTGTTTCAGGTTCTGATGGCTTATTTGGCAGGAAAATTCTTGTTTGGTACAGGAATATTCCTGATTGGTTTAAATACAATGAATCACCTTATCGGAAAGAATTGGTGGAAAGTTCGCTTAATTGAAGTAGAAAACAAAAAAGAACTCTTTAAATTTGCATTTAGCACAAATATTAGTTCAACATTAAATTTAGTTATCAGAGATAGTGAAGTGTTATGGGTTGGTTATTTTCTGAGTCCAATTTATGCAGGTTATTATAAATTTAGTGTTGCTGTAATTAATGCCGTGATCTTACCAGTTTCTCAATTTATTACAGTTACCTATCCGCAAATAAATAAAAAGATAGTCTCAAAGCAATGGGGTGATTTGCGAAAATTATTAAGTCGAACCAGCGCAATTGCATTTTCCTGGATATTAATTTGTGTTATTGGTTTATTTGTACTTGGTGAATGGGTTCTCTCTTTTATTAAGGATGGTGCTTATACTCCAGCTTTGCCCTATATTTTTGTGTTGATCATTGGATATGGATTTGCAAGTGTGTTCTTCTGGAATCGGAATCTGTTGTTGTCGTTTAATTTACCTAATGTTCCATTGGTTATAATGGCAGTAGTAGGATCAGTTAAAATAATATTAATGTTTGTGTTAATACCAATATACGGTCATTTAATGCAAGCTGGTTTGTTGAGTGGATATTTTGTTATCTCCATAGGGGTGATGGTATACTTGGGCTTGAAAAAACTATCCTTTGAAGAAAAGGCACCTTTGATTAATGCGGATAGCAATAATTTCAACTAGCCAAATCCCCTCAACAACTGCGAATAGTATACAAGTTATGAAAGTCTGTCATGCTTATCGCGAGTTAGGTCATGAGGTGGTTTTAATTGTTCCGGGAGAAAAAAAAGCAGGTTGGGAAGAGCTCTCAAAAATTTTTGGGATAAAAATAGAATTTTCAATCAAATACATCAAAACATTTAAATTATTCCGTCGATACGATTTTTTTATCCTTTCCGGGTTTATTTTACTTTTCAATTCATTTCAATTAGTACATACCTGGCTCCCACAAGTTGCTTTAATCTCTGGACTTCGAAGAATCCCATACATTATCGAATTGCACGGGTTACCTACTGGAAAGTTAGGTCCGTGGTTTCATAAAAAATTATTTTTCTCAAATCATAAAAAACGATTTTTGATCATAACAAATGCATTGAAATTGTTATATGAAAATAAGTTTCAGTTTAGTTTTAATCCCACCGATGTAGTGATTGCGCCAAATGGTGTGTCGTTAGAACCTTATTATAAAAACAAAAAAGTTATGGAATTACGATCCAATCTTGGCTTAGCTAATCAATTTATAGCGGTGTATACCGGCCATTTGTATCAGGGGCGTGGCATGGCCCTTCTTATCGAGTTGGCAAAATCATTGCCAAATATCCAATTTATTTGGGTTGGTGGTCGGGTGGAAGATGTGGATTATTGGAGAGATTTAAGCGAAAAATTGGAACTGAGGAATTTGACACTAACAGGTTTTGTGAATAATGAAGAAATACCAGCTTACCAACTTCTTGCAGATGTTCTACTGATGCCGTATGAAAACACAATCGCGGGAAGTAGCGGTGGTAATTCTGTTGATTTTTGCAGCCCGATGAAAATGTTTGAATATATGGCTGCGGGAAAACCTATTATTTCCAGTGATTTACCAATCATTCATGAAATATTAAACGAAAAAAATGCAATATTTTGTTCATTTGATGATGTAAATCAATGGGTAAAAGCAATCGAAAAATTGAAAGCTTATTCTGAATTTGGTCAAAATATTGGAAACATTGCAAAAAAAGATGTCGAGCAATATACCTGGATTGAGAGAACAAAAAATTCCCTAAATGGTTTTATCCAATGAATTTACTAAAAAGAGTAATTCTCTCCATAGGATTAGGTTTACTTTCTGCATTAATAATTGTTTTGGTTTCTGATTTCCCATTTCGTGATATTTTTTGGGGTTCGGCGATACTATTTTCAATATTATTTTTAATATTAATTAATTTGTTTTATTCCTTTGGTTCAAATAAATTTTTGATTTGGGTTCTATCCATTTCTTTGATCCTAAGATTTGGGTTGGGATTAATTACAACTTACAACCTGCTTGATTGGGGATATGAAGATGAACCTTATACAAGCGGTTACTTATTCAAAGACGCCTATACCAGAGATAACCAAGCTTGGGATCTAGCGACTTCTGATAAACCAATATGGGCTGCTTTTTCTAATGATTTTTTCAGTGATCAATATGGTGGTTTATTGGCATTAAGTAGTTTTGTTTATCGTATTTTTACGCCAAATGCCCATGCCCAATTTAATATTATTTTTTTGGTTTCAATCATTAATGCGATTGGAATAATTTTCTTGGCAAAAGGATTACTAGGTTATAAAGGTGAAGAAACATATTCGGTAACTTCAAAATTTATTTTATTAATTTTTTCATTTTACCCGGATGCAATTCTATTTAGTTCATCTCAAATGCGAGAACCATTGTTATTTGGATTATCGGCAATTCTGTTCTGGATTGTTCATGAACCAAAATTGAAAATTATTTCCAGGATTGTAATGTTTTTGATTACATCTATTGTGATTTTATTTGTTTCCTTAAAAATTGGCTTATTTATTATTTTTTCATTTTTTATTTGGCTTTTGTTCAAACCTTATGTGTTGGAATATAAGTTTTTAAAACCTAAATATTTATTTCCTCTCATCATTCTTTTCGTTATTGTTTCTTTTTATTTTTCCTACAACTGGATTATTGAAGCAGCAAAATGGGATGCACTTCTACTGGAGCGCAATTCCGGCTTTGTTCAGTATGTTGTTTCAATCATTGGGACACGGTATCGGTTGGCTTTCGCTTCTTTGTATGGTTTACTTCAACCTGTTCTTCCAGCAACTCTAATTGAACCTTCAAAACTCTTTTGGAGAATATTAAACTCATTGAGGGCATTAGGCTGGTATCTACTGATGCCGGGATTAATTTATGGGTTGGTTTATTTATTCCGTGAAAAAGATAAGAACAGAAAAGTTCAATTTGGTGTTTTTTGGTTAATTAGTATTTTCTGGATCATTCTTTCTTCTGTCAGAGCGGGTGGAGATATGTGGGATAATCCAAGATACCGCATAAGTTTTCTTGTGTTTATCTCATATATTGTTGCGCAAGCATTTCTTTATGGATGGAAATCGAAAGACCATTGGCTAACTCGCATTATCCTTGCTGAAGTAATATTTATTTTGTTCTTTTTACAATGGTATATTGCGAGATATTTGGGGATATTTGATAACTTACCATTCATGCAAATGGTTGGCATATTATCAATAATTTTTATTGTGATTTTTGTTTCTGGGCTAGTCCATGAATTTGGACGAAAAAATAAAGCTAAAACAAACGTTACTCTGCCATAGTGCCTGCAATGCACTTATAGTTTGCAGAAACAAGTCCTAACAAAATCCAATAATAAGGCAATGCAAAACTATCGATGCTAAACCCTTCGAAAAATAAGGATATTAATGCAAGTTTTCCTACTAACCCCCAAAATGAATTCAAGGATTTTTTACTTTTTTCTAAATGGTTAGAAACAACAAAAATTATTATCAACCAGGTGAAAAAAATCAAAAAACCGATCATTCCTGTCTCGGCAAGCAATCGAACCCAAAGGTTTTTTATATTACCTTGATAATTAGCCTGAAAAAGTAAATGTCTGGGTTCATCAAGTGCCCAGGCAAATGAAGGCAAATATTCTTCAAAAAAGAAGCCTGAATTGCCTAATCCTACTCCAAAGATTGGATAATCATTGAAAATTTGCCACCCTGTTTGCCAATAAAGAATCCTTTCGGCAAAAACAAATTCATTAGCAATAGAAAATAAATTTCGATTTTTGTAAAAATCGATATTAAAAAGATTTTCCATTCTGGAATCAAATCGACTGAAGAAAAACAAACCAAGAAAAATAATAATTAAAAAGACTATAAAAAAAATGATAGGAATCAATCTGATTAATATTTTTTTATTGGCAATGGATGGTAATTTAGAAACATTTTTGATGTAAATGTTATTAAAACGAATCAAAAGATAAATTGTCACAAAAATGAAAGTAATCAATCCAACTCTAGACTTAGAGAGGATCAAAAAACCAATTGCCAACAGTAAAAAGAAATCTTCGACTATTAACCCACCAGCAAACTTTTTGAATGAGCTATTTCTTTTAAAGCTAGAACTAATCCATATTGGAATGTAAAACATGTTCATTTGGTGAGCAAGCCAGGATGGTTCATATGCAAAACCAGTTAAGCGATCTTTGTATAGCACACCTGATGTCGTAAACAGTTTTTGAATTTCAACCATCCATTTTGGATAATCATGAAGGATTTGGCCAAAAACAAACTGGAAAAAGCACCAAATTGACAATGGAATGAAACTAAACGCAATAATTTTTAAAGTTTTCGACTTAATTACTTCATTACTTAATAAATTTATAGTGACGAAAAAGAATAAAATTCCAATAGCCAAAGAAACCAACGCTTCGAGAATATTCTTTTCGATAAGGAAATTCTTTTGGATAGGGATTGGTAGGAAAAATGATAAAAGAGATGATAAAAGCGCAAACATCCCAAAAACTAACAAGGGAAGGAAACTTTTGTTGTTGAAAAGCGTATTTCGGGGGACATAGAAAAAAAAGAGAAATAATAAAATCAACAAAAAAATAATTGATGGTGCAGCAACCATCTCGGAGCGTAACACCTTGCTTGCTAAAGGCAGACTTGTAAATGGTAATAGGAGAATGAGGATATACCAAATAAATTCAATTACTCGAAAATTTTTGTTATTTTTCATTATTGGTTGAAGAAACGAAGATAAGTGAAAGTATGAGCCCGAAAAATGCACCAATTAGCACCAATGAGTTTGTTTGATATCTGGTTGGTTTTTCTGGAATTGCTGCAGGGATAACTTCAGAGAAGACAAAACCGGTGTAAATATTTTTACTCATCTCCTGTTCCATGTTTATGGATTGGTCCAATTCCTCAAGAGTAACATCAATCGGTAATAATTTTTGACAGTCTATCATTGGTGGCGAGAATAGAATTGATTTTTCGACACAAGTCTCGTAAGAATCTTGAATACTTACAAGTTTTTCAAATTCTAAAGCATGAGTGTAAGCATCAGATAATTTCTGGTGAGCAACCTTTGCCCAGGTACCAGACCAAAATTGGCTTTTTAATGGATCGTCTGATTTACATCGTAGAAGAATTTCATTGACTCGTCTCTCCAAAAAACAATAATTTTGGAAATTATTAATGTTTATTTCATCATCTGCCAAAAGTTCTACAGTTTCTTCGATAGTCTCGGAAGCTAAAAAGAGGCTGGAAACATTACCAATCAATTGATCCTGTTCATATTGGGTTAGGTGTCCAACTTGTTTGAAATTTATTGAAACCGAAATTTTGGATTCAGCAACAAAAACAGGTTGAAGAAAGAATAGTGAGACAAGGTAAGAAACGATCGCCCCAATTGCCCCACCTAGGATTAATACCAACCAGAATTGGATTATATTTTGCGAGATTTTTGTGCTATCAATAGTTGTTTTCATTCGCTTTAATTGCATTCTTTTAGGCTAATATGATTATAAAGGGTTTTGATCTAGTTCAGGTATAATTCTATATCAATGAGTGAAAATCACCGATTTCCATTTAGACAGTTCTTTTTGTTAAGTGGAATTGAAGCAATTATTGCAGTCATTTATCTTGCTCTCATTCCAACGGATCCCAAAAATGAAGTTTTTATGGGATTTTCAATGAATCGGTTATTAATTTTTGGAATCATTATCACCTTTCTCATCTTCAGTGTTTTACAATTTTGGAAAACAAAACAAAAAGAATTTATACCTACATGGTTTTCCTTCATATCGAAAATTCTTTCCCAAATTAAATTTTTGCAACCAGTTTTGATGTTATTTTGTTGGATTATTATCTTTTTCCCAGCCTATAGGTTCGGAAAATATGAGGTTATTTATTGCCGCGTCCAACCCTTGCTAATCCTGATTGCTGTAGTCCTCTTCCAATTCTTACTTTTGTTGAAAATTAGAATTCAAAAATCAAGTAGCAACGTCATAGAACATGTTGATAAAAGGGCTCTTGGAATCTTTCTTGTCACAATAATTGTAATGTGGGTGTTTCTGGTAACCACGAGAATTGGACTAGATATTGATCATGATTTTTGGGGTGGTGCTGCGACGCCTATTTTACCGTTGGTTGCGGTTCTATCGTTATTTATTCCATTTTACATATTGTTTCTTTTTAGAAATGATGAAGATAAATTTAGCAATTTTGTAAAAATCTTTCCGATTTTTTTGTTCTTTTTTGCAATACTTATTTGGAATTTAGAACCTTTTACTCCTCATTTTTTTGCTCCAAAAGTCCGCCCACCCAATTATGAATATTATCCATATTCAGATGCGCATATTTATGATATGACTGCTCAGTCTCTTCTAAGTGGCGAAGGATATTTTAATAGGGGACATGTACAAAGACCGTTGTATGGGTTTATGTTGTTTGTTTTTCACAAGTTAGTTGGGCAGAATTACCTAAATGTTGTATTTCTCCAAACCGTTCTTTATGCTTTATTCCCTGTTTTGTTTTTTTATTTAGGAAAAAAGTTTTTTTCTCCTTTGGTAGGGATCTCGCTGGGAGTTCTCGCAGTTTTGCGGGAATTGACGGCTTTGCAAGCTTCTCCATTTATGGAAATAGTCCATTCAAAACTATATATGACGGATATATGGGCGAGTTTCTTTGCGTTATTAATCACCTTTTTGGTCTGTGTTTGGTACTTCGAAAAAAAAGAAAATATCCCCTTGCTGATTCTCATTGGTGGAGTGATGGGGATAAGCTTGCTTATGAGAATCAATTTACTACTCATTTTTATCCCAATTTTCGTTGTTATATTTGTGAAGTTCAAAACGAAGTTGGTATTTGGAATTCAGCGGATTGCAATTCTAGGTTTATCCATATTTGTTATTTTATTACCCTGGATGGGGAGAAATTATTTCCAGGTAGGTGAGTTTGGTATTGAACCACAAAAGTTCAGAATGGTCATTGAAACTCGATTTCAAATCGAAGACAAGGATGATCAACAGGAACTTCAACCCGGTAGCACAAAAACTTCTCCTATGATGATGCCGAGTAAAGAAAGTGATGGAATTCTCAAAGAGATTGATTTTGAACAAATTTTAAATATTGCACAATTTACAACAGCAAATTTCTTACACAATGAGATCCATTCGATTCTAATATTCCCTAATTCAATTTTTGCTGAATCAATCCGAGGTGTTATTGGACAAAATGACTATATTCAAGAAAGTTGGACTGGTGAAATCAATTCACGTCAATTTGTGGCAATTATTGTCAATTTATTTTTGATAGGGTTGGGAATTTCGCTTGGATATAAGAAGTTTGGCTGGTTTGGGTTATTTCCATTATCAATCCATCTATTCTACAATTTGTCGAATGGATTTGCTCGTGTCTCTGGTTGGCGTTATGTGATTGTTACAGACTGGGTAATTATTTTATATTACCTGGCTGGATTAATTTTTCTGTTTTCAGGCATATTCTCCAAATTGAATTTGATTAAAATCCATCCGACAAAGGTAATTTATTCTAATGAGGAATATAAAGAGGGGATTGGAGGAAGCTCTAAAACAATCATTTTGGTTGGTATAATACTTGTTTCAATCGTCTCTATTAGTATGATTTTACCGGAATTGTTAATAAAACCAAAATTTCAAGGTGAAATATCAAAAGAAAAGTTTATGCAAATGATGGATGCTAGTGATGTGGAGATTGAAGCGGATGTGTTAGAGGAAATAGCAGATGAGTCTGAGGTAGTTTTTATTCACTCCAAAGCATTTTATCCACGTTACTTCTTTGAAGGGGAAGGTGAACCAGGATTTAATATAGAATGGATGCTTGCGAGAGAATATAACCAACTAAATTTCATGATTGTTTCTCCTTATATAACAGGGGTAACCATGAGATTGGACACACTTCCAGAAAACTTTCCTCATGGTTCAGAAGTATATTTAATTGCTAGACAGGTACACTCACAATATGGGAATTTTTATCAAGGTGAGATGGTGTATCTACCAGACAGTAAGGGAATTTTATTTTCCATAATTCAGTGATTAATGAAGGTGTTAATTGTCTAAAAGTAAAAATGTTTATGTCTATGATGCAAAATATAAAACAGCAAAACCGATTGAGGAAATTACACAAGCTTATCGGTATCGTTTTCTAATTTCTCAATTGTTACGAAGAGACATTGTAACAAGATATAAACGATCATTTTTAGGTGTTGGTTGGACAATGTTAAATCCGTTGGGAACAATGATTGTCCTTTCCATTGCATTTTCTCAAGTTTTTAAAATGACAGAAGGATATCCAGCTTATGTTTTGAGTGGTTTAATAGCATGGAATTTCTTTGCTCAAACTACTAATGCTAGCATGGTAAATTTAGTTTGGGGGGAAGGATTACTGAAAAGAATTTACATGCCGAGAACATCTTTTGCCTTATCTGCAATTGGTACAGGCATTGTGAATACCGTTCTAGCGATCATTCCAATGATGCTGGTTATGTTGGTGTTGAAAGTTCCAATAAAAATTTCAATTTTATTCACTCCGATACCATTATTATTATTAGCATTATTTTCATTAGGATTCGGATTAATTCTTTCTGCTCTTGCTGTTTATTTTCCTGATGTAGCTGAAATGTACCAAATCATTTTAACTGCCTGGATGTATTTAACCCCCATCATTTATCCAGAGGAAATATTACCTGAGAATATTCATTTCTTGATATCAACATTCAATCCCATGTATGGATTGGTAAAACTTTTCCGAATTCCTATTTTTTATGGTAGATTACCTGAATTAAATGAGTTTCTGTTTCCAGCAATAATCGCTATAGGAGTATTCATCGTTGGTTGGTTTATATTCTCATATCGGTCTGATGAATTTGCTTATAAACTATAGGGTGAACAATGAGCTACAAAATTAAACTAGAGAATGTATCAGTACAATACAAAATGCCATCGGAAAGAATTGGCACTTTGAAAGAATATGTTATTCGCATGGTTCAAGGGAAAATTAAACATAAAAAATTTTTCGCATTGAAAAATGTAAATTTGGAAATAAACTATGGAGAAGTTTTTGGGGTAATTGGACATAATGGAGCTGGTAAAAGCACTATGTTAAAACTTTTCGCAAGAGTATTACCTCCATCAATAGGTAGAATAGAAATTCATGGTAATGTTTCACCTTTACTTGAAATTGGAGCTGGCTTTCATCCAGAATTGTCAGGAAGAGAAAATGTGTATTTAAATGGCGCGCTATTGGGTTTTAGTAGAGATCAAATGAGAAAAAAATTCAACGATATCGTTGATTTCTCAGGTCTTGCCGATTTTATTGATGCCCCGATTCGAACATACTCATCGGGTATGTGGGCAAGGTTAGGTTTTGCAGTTGCTACTGCTCATCGACCAGATATTCTTTTGGTTGATGAGATTTTAGCAGTCGGAGATGAATCTTTTCAACAAAAATGTTTCGATAGAATTAATGAGTTCAAAGAAAGTGGAACCACAATTGTAATTGTTGCTCACAGCATGCAAACAATCCTTGACCAATGCTCTCGAGTAAGTTGGTTAGATCATGGTGAAATGAAATTTGTTGGTGATCCAGACAAAGCGATTGAGTTATACAGGAATAGACATAAAAATTAGAGGATCAATGATTTTAAAAAATTTATTTGTCAATGGATTAGTATTAATTCAACCAAAAATTTTTGAAGATGACAGAGGTTTTTTTTACGAAAGCTTTCATAAACAAAAATTTCTGGAAAATGGAATCCATCTTGAAGTCGTTCAACAAAATCATTCAGGATCAAAGAAAAATATCTTAAGAGGATTACATTACCAAATAAAAAATATTCAGGGTAAGCTCGTTAGGGTTCTTAAAGGGGAAATATTTGATGTTGCGGTAGACTTAAGAAAATCATCTTCAACATTTGGAAAGTGGGAAGGGGTAGTTCTTTCAGAAGAAAACAAACATCTGTTATGGATACCTCCTGGATTTGCACATGGTTTTTTTGTTATGAGTAATTGGGCTGAAGTCGAATATAGTACATCGGATATTTACAGTCCTGAATATGAGAGGACAATCATTTGGAATGATACTAATTTAAATATTTCTTGGCCAATTCCAGATGGCGAAAAACCAATTTTATCTTCAAAAGATGCTATAGGAAAAGCGTTTAAGGATGCAGAAATTTATGAATGAAACAAAGAATTTATTAGTTACTGGCGGAGCTGGGTTTATAGGCTCAAATTTTATCCATTATTTAATCAAAAATGAACCTTCATGGAACATAGTCAATTTGGATTTATTAACCTACGCTGGCCATTTGGAAAGTCTGTCCGATTTGACAAACAGTAACTATAGATTTATTCACGGTGACATTTGTGATAAAGAATTAGTAGAAAAAATACTCTATGATCATAAAATTGACACCATTGTCCATTTTGCAGCCGAATCCCATGTAGATCGCTCCATTGAAGGGCCAAATGCTTTTATTCAAACCAACATTGTTGGGACATACAATTTATTAGAAGTAACTCGACATTATTGGAAAAACAATGGTGGATATGAAGGAAAGCGTTTTCATCATGTTTCGACTGATGAAGTGTTTGGTATGTTAAAGCTGAGTGATCCAGCATTTACAGAAGAAACTCCGTATTCACCCAATTCTCCTTATGCAGCTTCAAAAGCATCCAGTGATCATTTGGTACGATCATATCATCATACATTTGGACTACCGACTACGATTACAAATTGCTCGAACAATTATGGACCTTATCAATTTCCGGAAAAATTGATTCCACTCATCATCCTAAATGCTGTAAACGGAAAATCGCTTCCAATTTATGGAGATGGACAACAGATAAGAGATTGGTTGTTTGTTGAAGATCATTGCGAAGCAATTGTCACAGTTTTGAAAAAAGGAGTTGTTGGAGAAACATACAATATCGGCGGAGAAAATCAATTCCCAAATATAGAAATTGTGAAAAAGATCTGTCATCTGATCGATGAATACTTACCAGAATCACCCAATTACCCACATGAAAAATTAATCACCTATGTTAAGGACCGTCCTGGGCACGATTTTCGGTACGATATGGACATCACCAAAATTCGTCGAGAATTAGGGTGGTCACCGAAATTCACTCTTGAAGAAGGATTAGCTAATACAGTTGAGTGGTATTTTAATCATCGAGAGTGGATTGAAAAAGTTACAGGTGATAAAGCATTTGCAGACTGGATTACGAAAAATTATCAAACGAGGGAGGATTAATCATGAAAGGAATCATTCTGGCTGGGGGAAAAGGAACACGTCTTTATCCTCTAACACTTGCCGTAAGTAAACAAATGTTACCGGTCTATGATAAACCGATGATTTATTACCCTTTGTCGATGTTGATGTTAGCAGGTATCAGAGAGATTTTAGTTATCAGTACTCCTGATGATTTGCCGATGTTCAGCCGGTTGTTAGGTTCCGGAGAGCAGTGGGGTGTCAAATTTTCATATGCAGAACAAGCTACTCCGCGAGGTTTGGCTGATGCATTTATTGTCGGTCAGGATTTTATCCAATCAGACCCAGTAGCACTAATTTTGGGTGATAATATTTTTTATGGTCGGGGATTAGGCAAGATAATGCAAGCAGCTGCTGCCCGAGAGGATGGAGCTACCATCTTTGCGTATCCTGTACGAGATCCAGAGAGATACGGGGTTGTTGCTTTTGATGAAACAGGTAGAGCTTATAGCATTGAAGAAAAACCCGATAATCCATTATCCAATTTCGCCGTTCCAGGAATTTACTTTTATGATTCGAAGGTTACTGAGTATGCACTCAACTTAAAACCTTCACCAAGGGGAGAAATTGAGATAACTGACATCAATAGATTGTATTTGAGTGAGAAAAAATTGTTTGTCGAAGTTCTAGGCAGAGGGGTAGCGTGGCTAGATGCCGGAAAACATGAGGCACTCCTCCAGGCTTCAACTTTTGTGCAAACCGTCCAGGAAAGACAAGGAATGATGATCTCCTGTCCTGAAGAAATAGCCTTCCGAAAAGGATTTATTGATGTGGATCAACTAGTTTCATTGGCGAAGCAATACGAAGGCAATGGTTATGGTCAATATTTATTAGAAATTAGTGAAGAGTTTTCCAAACAATGAAGATTTTACTTCTAGGGTCAAATGGTCAGCTTGGGTATGAAGCAACTCGAACTTTGTTTTGTTATGGTGATTTGGTAGCTGTTGATTACCCGGATATTGATTTCACAAAACCTAAGCAAGTAACCGATCTAATATCAGAAGTAAAACCAGACCTTATTTACAATGCTGTGGCTTTTACGGACGTGGATAAAGCTGAGCAGGAATCTGAAAAAGCAATGCTGGTCAACTCTCACACTCCTGGAGAAATTGCCAAATTTTGTAAAGTAAACAATGTCCCACTAATACATTTTTCAACAGATTATGTCTTTGACGGACAAAAGAATGCTCTGTATGTTGAAGATGATATCCCCAATCCAATCAATATGTATGGAAAATCAAAACTTGATGGCGAGCTAGCCATTATTAACAGTGGATGTGATTATTTTATATTTCGAACAAGTTGGGTATACAGTATGAGGGCTGGTGGATTTGTAAAAAAAGTAATTCAATGGTCTCAACAAAATGAAGTTCTGAGAATTGTGGATGACCAAATCGGAAACCCAACATGGGCGAGGATGTTAGCCATCATCTCGACAAGTTTTATTGAAAAAAATAAGGGAAATATACGAAAAATTTTCCACGATAATAACGGGGTTTTTCATTTAGCTGGAGGAGGTTATGCATCAAGATTTGAATGGACAAAAACAATTATTAAGTATTTATCCGAAGATCTAATTATCAAAGTCAAAGATATCATTCCAGTAAAATCGAACGAGTTTCCTACTCCAGCTGATAGGCCATTGTTTTCAGCCTTAAGTTGTCAGAAATTTGAAAAGAAATTTGATATGAAGATTCCACATTGGGAAAATTCTTTACAGTTGATGATGAAGCACTAAATTTTTTAGTAACAATACTTCCTTCTATAAAGAGAGAATCAAATTTAATAAATTGATGAAATTATGATTGAATCTAGAAAAAAAGTATATATAGAAATCTTGATAACGAGATTTGAATGGCAATAAAGACATGCTATTTGTTGATAAAGAGGATAATAAAAGATTTTTGTAGTTATCAAAGGGGTTTTAATTGGATTTTTCAATCAATATAGTTACTTATAATTCTTTAGAACCATTAGAAAATTGTTTGAGTTCATTAATTTCCTCTTTTGGACCAATTCAAAATTATGAAATCACTATTATCGATAATGGATCTAAGGATGGAATAATTCAATATATTGATGATACGTATCCAACCATAAAATTAATTAAAAATTCTGATAACTTGGGTTATACCAAAGCGATGAACCAGGGTTTAAGAATTTCAACCGGGGATTATATGGTTCAATTGAATCCGGATGTGTTTGTAAATGAAGGAACTTTCCAAACCTTAAAAAGCTGGATGGATGATCATCCAGAAGTAGGGATTTGCATTCCAAAAGTTTTAAATCAAGATGGATCATTTCAAAGACAATGCAGAAGAGGTTTTGCTAGACCACTTGAGGTTGTTTCTTATTTTCTTAAATTAGATCGGTTATTTCCGGATAATAAGAAACTTGGTAATTATGTGAAAACTTATCTACCAGAGGATGAAATTGCTGAGGTTGATGCTGTTTCGGGATCTTGTATGATGATTCGTAAAGAAGTAATCCAGGAGATTGGTTATCTGGATGAACGGTTCTTTGCGTATCAAGAAGACACTGATTTTTGTTTTCGCGCAAAACAAGCCGGATGGAATGTTTACTATCTACCTATTGCCTCCGTCATTCATCAAGGGGGGAGAGGTGGATCTCGTACGAATCCATTTCGGGGAATATTTGAGTGGCATCGATCGTATTTTTTGTATTATCGGAAAAATTTATCAAAAGATTATTTTTTTCTAATTAACTGGTTAATGTATTTGATGATTCTGATTAAATTAGCTTTTTCCCTGGCTAGCGCATTATTTTCCAAAGAAAAAGTAGTTGGAACAAAGAAGCCCTAACTCTAATTAAAAATAAAAAAAACCAATCTTTTTTGAAAGTTAGATTGGTTTTTTAACAATTCTAAATTATTTACTTCCCCAGTCTTCCTCGTTCCTCTTCTACAATCGAGGGATCGAGTTTTTTGAACAGTGGTTCTGGCTTTTCAAAGCGTATGCCTGGTTTCAATTCACTCGGTTTCCATTCTCCCTTACCACTCTCTGGATGATACCTAAGTACAAAATGTTCTCCTAATGAATCCTTCTGAGTTGTTACAGATTGTGTTCCGAACAGGTTATCTGAATTTCCCAGGAACTTGTTCAATTTTTCGCTCGTAAAGGGCAAAAATGGGGCGAATAGGGTCTTTAGTGAGTCAATTGCTTTCATAGCAGTGAAGATAGCTCTGGCAGCTGCCAAACGATCTGTTTTTATGGCTGTCCATGGGGCAGTTGTGTCTAAATATTTATTCACTTCTGATGCTAATCTCACCACTTCTTGTAGTGCTGCTCGAAGATGGACAGCTTCGATTTCTTTTCCTACTGTTTCAAAACCTTCATCAATCGCTCTCAAAAGTGTAGTATCGAGTTCTGTTAATTCCCCAGGATCCGGAACTATTCCTTCCCAGTGTTTGTAGGCAAAGGATAATACTCGATTGGCAAGATTCCCCCAGGTTGCAACCAACTCATCGTTATTCCGATGGAAGAAGTCATTCCAATCCCAATCCGAATCTCGGGTTTCTGGCATAGCGATCGTCAAATAATACCGAAGAGGATCGGGATCATATCTGGTCAGGAAATCACGTCCATAAACCGCCCAGTTACGACTACCAGAAATCTTCTGACCCTCCAAATTCATAAATTCATTGGCAGGTACATCATACGGTAACACCAAAGTTTCAGGTTTTTCTGCCTCCATCATTTCGTCAAATGTGGTAGATAATCCTAATAATTCCGCTGGCCAAATGATGGCATGGAAAGGGATGTTATCTTTTCCGATAAAATAATAGGATTTTGATTCTTGATTCGTCCACCAATGTCTCCAGCTATCCGGATTTTCAGTGATCAAACCATATTCTATCGCCGCAGAAAGATAACCAATTACTGCCTCAAACCACACATATAAGCATTTCCCTTTTTGATCATCCAACGGAACGGGGATCCCCCAATCCAAATCGCGTGTAATTGGTCGTCCCCGCAATCCATCTGATTGTATTTGACCAAGTGATTGCCGCAGTACATTTTGTCGCCAATAGCTTTCTCTCTCTTTAAGAAATGTGGCAATTTGTGGTTCAAGCTTACTTAAATCGAGAAAGAAATGTGTTGTTTCTTTTAACTCTGGTGATGAACCATCAATTTTTGATTTTGGGTCAATTAATTTTCCAGCTTCTAATAAATTTCCACATTTATCGCATTGGTCACTTCTGGCCCCATCATATCCACATATATAACAGGTGCCTTCCACATAGCGATCGGGAAGGAACTTGTTTTGAACAGGTGAGTACCATTGTTCCTGACTTTCCTGATACAAAAACCCATTTTGTTTTAATGCCAAGAAAATCTTTTGAGCTACATCAAAATGGTTTTCGGTATGAGTGCTTGTGAATACATCGTAAGTAATACCAAGACTTTGAAAAAGCTCCAGAAAGCCTTCATGAAAACGATGATAAACTTCAAAAGGCGTTATATTTTCTGAATCAGCTCTGACTGTAATCGGTGTTCCATGTGAATCCGAACCAGAAACCATCAGAACATCCCTACCCTTTAAACGTTGATAACGTGAAAAAATATCTGCTGGTAAATAAGAGCCAGTTAGATTTCCAACATGAATTTCAGCATTTGCATAAGGCCAGGCAACTGCAACTAAGATGGGTTCAGACATAAACACCTCACTAGAAAATAAAAGGAATTTTATCATGTTTCAAAGTGACTTCTTTATTGGTATTCATCTGATAAAAACAATTCAGGACAGGATTCTATCCGAAACCTGCTATAGAGATAACAAATTCTCTCAGGTTTCAATGTATAATAAAATCATACGAAAGGTTTTCCATTAATGAATCCAATAATTGATCCAAATATTGCATACGTCCTATTGATAATTGGTTTTATGCTTTCAGTACTTGCATTGCTTACACCTGGAACAGGTGTAGTGGAAATCATCGGATTATTTTCCATGATTTTGGCTGGTTATGGCATTATTTCTAATCCAAGCCATTATTGGGCATTAATTATATTAATTCCTTTCTTTCCTTTGATTTATGTTTATAGAAAATTTAAAAAAGATTACTATCTGATCATAGCGATAGCTTTGTTAAACATTGGTTCGTTTATGCTTTTCAAATCTGAGGGTGGAGGCTTTGCAGTTTCACCATTTGTTGCCATTACAGTAATCCTGCTTAATGCACCGATTCTATGGGTTATTGTTAAAAAAATAATTGAAGCAATTGATAGATCCCCTGATTTTGATCCTGAAAACATAATTGGAAATATTGGCATTGCCAGAACCAACATTTTTAATGATGGCACAGCTTATGTGGCAGGAGAAGAATGGTCAGCAAGAAGCGAGATAAAAATTGGAAAAGGAGAAGAAATTAAAGTTGTCAAAAAAGAAGGATTAGTCCTTTGGGTAGAAAAAAATTGATAAATATTGAAATGGAGGCTTAAATGAATTTTGATTTTTCTGTATTAACCTGCTTGATTGGAGCAGTAATTGTTTTAGGGTTGTTGTTCCTTTGGTCAGCGATTAAGATTGTTCCCGAATATCAGCGATTAGTGGTATTTCGATTGGGACGTTGTATTGGTGCAAAGGGACCCGGGTTGATTATTTTAATCCCATTTGTTGATCGAGCTGTGCGTGTAGATTTACGTGAGCAGGTTCGAGAAATTCCTGCACAAACATCTATCACTAATGATAATGCCCCCATTAACATTGACTTTTTGTGGTACTACAAAGTAATTGATCCAATACAATCCGTGCTTCAGGTCGGTAATTTTGAATTGGCAGCGCAAGGTATTGCAACGACTACATTACGTTCTGTCATCGGTGGTATTATGCTGGATGGTGTGCTATCTGAAAGAGAAACCATAAATACTTCCTTGAGAATAAGACTTGATGAAGTAACTGAGCGGTGGGGTGTAAAGGTTACAAACGTAGAAATTCGAGAGATCACACCTCCACGCGATGTTCAGGATGCTATGAACAGGCAGTTAACCGCTGAGCGAACTCGTCGTGCAGTTGTTACTGAATCAGTTGGTAAAAGAGAATCTGATATTAATGTTGCTGACGGTGAAAAACAAGCTGCAATTCTAAAAGCTCAAGGTGTTAAAGAAAGCTCAATTTTGGTAGCTGAAGGTGAAAGACAAGCACAATTATTACGGGCTGAAGGGTATGCTGATGCACTTGACAAGATATTCTCAATTGCCAAAGATGTTGATTCACAAACGATGACACTGCAGTATTTTGAAACTCTGAAGTCAATGGCCGCAAATCCATCAACGAAATATATATTCCCAATGGAATTCACAAGCCTGCTAAATGATTTTGTTTCAAAGAATAAAAAATCTGAATAATTACAATAAGACCTCCCTGAAAAGGGAGGTCTTAACATAATTCTTAATGATTGAGATTTTGCCAGCAACAATCAGAGATTTAAATGATCTTCGAAATCTCGAAAAGATTTGTTTCCCTGTGGATAACTGGCCACTATTAGACTTAATTGGAGTTTTGTCAATTCCAGGAATCATTAGGTTTAAAGCAATCAAGGAAGGGGTATTTGCCGGCTTCGTTGCGGGGACTGTGAACAGAAAAAGTTCTGTTGGATGGATCACTACCATTGCAGTCTACCCAACGTTTCAGAACAGTGGAATTGCCCAAAAATTGCTAATGGAATGCGAATCATCGATGAACACTAAAAATATCAAATTAACTGTTCGTAAAAGTAATTCAAAGGCGATTCACCTATATGAGAAAAATGGTTTTTTCATACAAGAAGTTTGGAAATCCTATTATATTGATGGCGAAGATGCAATATTGTTTCAAAAATCGAGTTGACTTTTTATTACAACATTCGTATTATTGAATCAATCAGGAGAATCCATGGTAACAATTGTTTTAATTACATACGAATATTGAAAAAGCACGCTGTTTCGCGTGCTTTTTATTTCAAAACAAAATTTCTGAAAGGAGATCGGGAAAAAATGGATTATGGAATGATTGGAAAAATTGAGAAAGCAAAAAGGTACGCTCAACAAAAAGATCGGTTTTCGGTTAAGAAATTAGAAGTGATTGTTGGAGGTGAAAATAATCCTCATTTTGTAAAATATGAAGATGGTCATTGGACTTGCGATTGTGAGTTTTTTCAAAGCCGAGGCCGTTGTAGCCACACGATGGCATTAGAAATGATACTTGATGGAATGGTTGAAACCGACCAATCCGATTAAAGAAATAAAACCAAATTAAATAAAAAACCGGTAGTGTAATTAAAACTACCGGTTTTTTTGCGGAGAGAGAGGGATTCGAACCCTCGGTGATCCAAAAGACCACAACGGTTTTCGAGACCGCCCCGTTCAACCACTCCGGCATCTCTCCTTTATGACGCGACAATTATAGCAGATATTGCTATATTTCCACGTAATCAGCTCTGTCCGGAAAATAAACCGGTGCAATGTGGTTTTCCTCCAGTTTTTCCATCAAAACATTCGCGGAACGCCCTTCACCATGAACCAAATAAAGACCTTTTAAAGTGTCTTTTGTGGCTTTTGCGTAATCAATTAATTTTGTTTGCCCAGCATGAGCGGATAAACCTCCGATTGTTGCAATTTCAGCTCGCCTTTCGAACAATTGACCAAAAATTCTTACCGTTTTTTGTCTTTCAGCCAATCGTCGACCTAATGTATGTGGGGCTTGCCAGGAGACAATCAGGATAGTGTTTATCGGATTTTCTATGTTATTACGTAGATGGTGAAGAATTCGTCCTGCTTCTGCCATCCCTGATGCAGAAATTATGATCGCAGGTCCTTTGAGATCATTAAGAGCTTTAGATTCTTCCACCGATCTAGTATATTTAAGGTTTGGATACGATAAAGCTGTGTATTTTTCATCTTGAATAAATTCCTGGGTCTCTCGATCGAATAAATGATAATATTTTTTAAAAATATCAGTCGCATTTACAGCAAGTGGGCTATCAACAAAAATCGGGATAGGGGGGATATCTTTTGCTGTGAGCATTCTATTTAAGAAATAAACCAGTTCCTGGGTTCTACCAACAGCGAATGCTGGTATGATGATTTTTCCACCACGACTGATTGTTTTTTGGGTAACCTCCCGAAATTCCAAAAAAGCTTGCTCAGGATCACTGTGAGTTTTATCACCATAGGTGCATTCCATAATCATGTAATCTGCGTTACTTGGCATAATCGGATCTTTCAGCAAAGGCAATCCATCGCGTCCAATATCACCAGAAAACCATAATCTTTTGGATTTTCCATTTTCATTGATATTTAATACAATCGACGCAGAACCAAGGATATGTCCTGAATCTACAAAAGTAGCTGTCACACCTTTGGCAACTTCAATTTGTTGATTGTATTTTACTGGCCTAAGCAAATCACATGCTTTTTCTGCATCTTCGTATGTGTAAAGAGGTTCCATGGGCGGTTCACCACGACGAGCTCTCTTTTTGTTTACATATTGAATATCGGATTCCTGAATATACCCAGAATCGCGTAACATGATTTCAGATAGGCTAACCGTCGCTTCGGTTGCATAAATATGATTTGAATATCCCTGCTTTACCAGGTTAGGTATATTACCACTATGATCAATATGTGCATGTGATAACAATAAAACATCAATACTTTTGGGGTCAAACATAAAATTTTGGTTGAAATGGTAGGTGTCTGCCCGTTTACCCTGGAAAAGACCACATTCCAATAAAATTCGTGAATTATTGACTTCGATTAGGATTTGTGATCCTGTGACTGTTCTGGCAGCTCCATTAAAATGAATTTTCATATTTCTCCTCATTAGCTATTACTGATAAGATTTCCAGCCCGAATTTATTAAATCGGTAAGGAATGTTTTCCATTGCAGATTGCACATTCTCCAAATTACAGTTTGTTATATGAGCCAATTGCTCCAAATGTTCTTTTGGTAAAACTATATCTGAATCGACAGATAATTCATTTCCCTTAAACTTTCGCCACCTTTTCAAAGCATCATATTTTCTCAGATAATTTGGATTTGGTTTTGGTTTGTATTTTCTTTTATTGCCACTTTTACCATAACCTTCTTTGACAGCATTGATAATTTTCTCTCCGTATTTTTGATACAAATTCTGGGAAAAATGATCAATATTTTTTAAGTCTTTCAGTTCATTTGGTAATTTTTTTGCAATATCAATAATCATTTGATTGCTGAAAACTTTAAATGGAGGGCGATTTAACTGTTTCGCAAGATTTTCCCTTAGATAATACAATTCGATTAGTACGGATTCTTGTTGAGATGTAAGAGAATTGCCTTTGATAATTCGCCAATAATGATCATTATTTTTGTTGTTTACAAAAGCGTCAACATCTGCAATTCTCTTAAAATCTTCATTTGCTAAATCTATCTTGTCCTGATCAATTAAATCTCTCGATAATATATTACGCAATTCAATCAAGAAATGCGTGTCCAATTGGGCATACATCAGCATTTCTTTGGAAAGTGGTCTTTTTCCCCAATTTGCACGCTGATACTTTTTATCAACCGAAACTTGAAAATACTCCTCGAGTAATGATGATAATCCGTAAGATCTGAGTCCTAAAATTCGTGAAGCTATCATTGTGTCAAAGATATTATTGAATACAAATGAATAATCTCGTTTCAGGCACATCAGGTCGTATTCAGCGGCATGGAATATTTTTTGAATATTAGAATTGGCAAATAAGTCATGTAACGGCGATAAATCCTGTAATACGATTGAATCAACCAGGTAATCAATTTTGCTTGAAGAAAATTGTATAAGACAAATTCTCTCCTCGTACTCAAAAAGGCTATTTGATTCGGTATCAACACCAATCATTTCAAATTGATTGAGATCAGAAACCATCTTTGAAAGTTGTTCTGAGGTCTCAATCAAAATTGCGGGCTGAATATTTTGTGGCACCATGATGAAGATGATTATAATCCATGAAGATTAATTGCATGTTTGGTCAAATAAATGTAGCATTAGATGCAAATATCTTGAATCTTTTATGGAATACTAAGATCATCTATAATTATGTTTATCATAAAGAAAATACCTGATTTATTTTTTCGAGAGGATTACTATGAATGAGAGAATTTTAATCGTTGAAGATGATCAAGCAATTGTAAGAGTTCTAAATCGAACTTTGACTTACGAAGGTTACAATGTGGAAACGGCTTATGATGGGGAAACAGGTTTCGAAATTTATAAAAAATTCCATCCGGATTTAATAATTTTAGATTGGATGTTGCCTGGTATGGATGGTATTGAGTTTTGTGATCGGATTCGATCATCTGAAGATAATATTCCAATCATCATGTTAACTGCAAAAGACACGACAAGTGATCGTGTTTTGGGTTTAGATGCAGGTGTTGACGATTATATGGTAAAACCTTTCGAAATCGAAGAACTTACAGCAAGAATCAGAGCATTGCTAAGAAGAACCAAAACTGAACGAACATTAACATTAAGCATGGCCGATCTGGTATTAGATACATCTACCAGACTTGCATCAAGAGGCGGAAGAACAATCAATTTAACAGCCAAAGAATATGATTTATTGGAATTATTTTTAAGACATCCGCGTCAAGTTCTCACCAGAGAGGTTATTTTTGACAGAGTTTGGGGGTACGATTTTGGTGGTGAAAGCAATGTGCTTGATGTCTATATTCGATATTTACGACAAAAAATTGAAGACAAAGGAGAAATTCGCTTAATACATACCGTACGAGGGGTTGGGTATGTAATGCGTGAAACACCTTAATGTCATTACAAAGGAAACTGACATTACTTTTTACCGGTTTAATAGGTGGTTTATTAGGAATATTGGGGTTACTTGTCTACGGGCTGGTAAATACAATTTTATTGGATCAAATCGACCAACGTTTATCTCAATCAGCTCAAAGAATTATTAATGGGTTAAGTGTCACCCCGAACAATCAAATAATCTCAGATATTGCATTGGATGTATTTCCAATTGAAAACCAGTATGTTCAAATTTGGAAAAATTCGAATGAATTATTAATTTCCAGACCTAGTTTTTTTTATAATTCTTTAGACGAAAATGGATTAAAACAAGGAAAAATTGTATTCCGTAATAGCAATATTGAAGGAACAAGACTACGAGTACTGACAATTCCGATTGAAACATCACGGGGGCCAGTTGGTATATTGCAACTTGCAATTGATTTGACAATAGTCGATATCACGCTCAAAACTTTATCTCTTGTTTTGATTATTTTATTGATCATTGCTTTGGTAGTTGCAGCAATTCTTAGCTGGGTAGTCACGCGTCAAACGTTAAACCCATTAATGATTGTTACAGAATTTGCAAGAGAGATTACCGAAACGAATGATTTATCCCGTAGAATTCCAATAAGCAATCAACAAAGTGAAGATGAAGTCGGTCAATTAATATTTTCATTTAACGAGACCTTAGGTAGGTTAGACCAATTATTAAATTCTCAAAAACAATTAGTAACTGACATAAGCCATGAATTACGCACTCCTCTGACCGTTATCAAAGGTGAAGTTGGGTTGATGAAAAAATACAAACAATTGGACATGGAATCGCTTGTCAGTATTGAAAATGAAGTTGATAGACTAACACGGTTAGTTGGTAATCTTTTGTTCTTGTCACAAGCCGAATCAGGAGAGATTCCACTGAACTACAAAAAATTTGCACTCGATGAATTGGTTTGTGAAGTGTTCCACCACATTCAGACATTGGCAGGAGACCGGCTTGAAGTCCAGATTGACCAAATGGATCAAATTGAGATTGATGCTGATCGCGATCGTGTTAAACAAGTTTTATTGAATTTGTTGGGAAATGCGATCCAATATACACATGAAGGTGGGAAAATTTCACTTGATCTTATAGATGATGGTAAAGATGCTCATATTATTATAGAGGATGATGGTCCTGGTATTTCCAAAAAAGATTTGAATAAAATATTTGATCGGTTTTATAGGGGAGAAAAATCAAGGACTAGGAGTATAAGTTCGGGTTTTGGCTTAGGTCTTTCCATTTCGCAATATATTATAAATTTGCACAACGGAAAAATTTCTGTCGATTCAGAAATTGGCAAAGGTACTACCTTTACAGTAACTTTGCCAAAAATGGAAATGATTGAAAAACCCCTGGATGGGAATAATTAGCCAGGGAAAATTTTGCTATATATGTGAGGTACAAAATGATGTACCATTTCACTGGTAATGGAGTTACTTTTACAGATTTGTGCATATAACTCAGCACTTATGGTTTTAATTCGTGCCTGATCCGGTAAATTTAATCTCCAAAGACCAAATCTTTGTGACCAACCTCGTTCCCACTCGAAGTTATCTACAAGTGTCCAATGGAAGTATCCTTTAACCGGTACGCTTAAATTAACGGTTCTCCACAATTTGTGAATATGTTCAATCAGATACTGCGGTCTTAACTGATCTTTTGAATCTTCAATACCATTTTCGGTAATAACAATTGGTTTATGAAATTTCTCCGCCCATTTTATTCCAGCTTCAAAACCATTCGGTACATTTGCAAGGAAACCATTTTCACTGATCTCTGACAGTTGAGGGTAAGATCTTTCATGAAAAAAATCTTTATATTTGGTGAGGTTAAATTTTATTTCATCACCAGAGTAGTAATTTATACCAACAAAATCAAACGTGTTAACAGATTTTGAAAAATTTTCTTTTTTGAAAGCAAAGTTTAGTCTTCCTATTGTGATCGCTTTCATAAATGATTCATTGTATTGATTGTGAATATATTTAGTTATCCAAGCATCGAGTGGTTTTGAATCCCTTTTTGGCCAAAAAGCTCGATAGTTCAAAGCTGTACCAATCCTACTTAATGGTTGGATACGTTTAATTGTCTCATAAGCTAAACTATGAGCCTTTATTAAATTGGACATCGCTGAAAAAGACGATCGTAGACTGGACTTTCCAGGTGGAAAATTTCCTACGAGATATGCCTGATGGATTAATACATTAGGTTCATTAATTGGAATCCAGTAAGTGCAATATTCCTTAAGTGCTTCAACTACTTTTTCAACATACAGGTTAAACAAACCAATTATTTGATCGTTTTCCCATCCACCGATTTCAGTTACCCATATAGGTTCTGTAAAATGGTGAAGGGTAATGAACGGAGTAATATTTCTTTCCCGGAACCCCATTAATATTTTTCGATAATAATCAAGCGAGTTTTCATCCCATCGATTTGAAGCAGGTTGGACACGACTCCACTCAATAGATAATCTGTGGGCATTCTGATTTGTCGATTTCATGCGGTCCAAATCTTCTTTCCATTTTCCCGACCACCAATCACATGCGCTTCCACATGTTTGATTTTCGTAAATTTTTCCAGGTATCTTTTCCCATTCAGACCAATTTGTATTTAAATTATTTCCTTCTACCTGGTAGGCTGAAGTGGATGTTCCCCACAGAAATCCTGGTGGAAAATGAAAAGTTGCTGATGGCATTAGATTATCCTTTTATGAATTACTATCAATTAGTTCTTAACAAATTATAATTGAGTTGATGACAGTTGCAGAAAACCATGGAGATTTGAATGAGAGAAGATTTGGAAGAAAAGATTGGGCCATTATTAAACAAATTTGGTTATAAGCTTGTGGTTGCAGAATCTTGTACCGGTGGATTAATTAGCGATCGAATAACCAATATACCTGGTTCTTCGGAATATTACCTGGGTGGAGTTTGTGCTTATGCATATGAAGCAAAACGAACTATTTTAGGGGTAAAACCTGAAACCCTGGAAAATTACGGAGCAGTAAGTGAAGAAACAGTTCTTGAAATGTCCTTTGGGGTGAGGAAATTATTTTCAAAAGAAGTTGAATTCGAGAAATTGGTAGGGATATCAGTAAGTGGAATTGCCGGTCCAGGTGGTGGGATGCCAAACAAACCAGTTGGGTTGGTGTGGGTAAGTTTATCAACACACGATGGAAATTGGGCTTGGAACAAAGTTTTTGATGGAAATAGAATTCAGAATAAGAAATATTCATCTGATTTTGCATTATCTTCCTTATATTCTTATCTGAAAAACAAATGAACTAAGGGATAAAAAGCTGATGGAATCGAAAAAGAAAATATTAATCCTTACAGCTGATGCTGGATTTGGTCACCGAAGTGCTGCAATCGCAATCAAAAAAGCATTTGAAGAAAAACAAAATGTTGAATATGAAGTTTCAATTGTAAATCCTCTGGATAATGAAAAAGCTCCATTCTTTTTGAGAGAATCACAAAGTGAATATGATAAGTGGGTTCGAAATGTCCCCGAGTTATATAAATTTGGGTACGAAATTAGTGATGCCGCTATTCCAGTATCTATATTAGAAACTATTCTGTCTGTAACATTGTTTGAGGTAATCAGAGAAACTCTGGAAGAGAATCAACCGGATATAGTTGTCAATACTTATCCTTTATATCAAGCGCCATTTATTGCTGTTCGCTCCCTCCTCAAAATGGATATTCCGATGGCGACCATAATCACAGACTTAGCTACCGTACATAATATTTGGTTCCACGAAGATGTTGATTTAACAATCGTACCAACCAGCAAAGTTAAAGAAGATGCCATAAAAGCGGGATTATCATCCGACAAGATTGCAGAAATCGGGATACCTGTAAATCCTAAGATTTTCTTACTTAAAGGACATAAACAAAAATATCGAGAGGATTTAGGTTGGAATCAAGATAAAACTACCATATTAGCGGTTGGAAGCAAACGAGTAGATCATTTCAAAGAGTATCTTCATGTATTGAACCACACAGGTTTCAATTTTCAACTTGTGATTGTTACTGGAAAAGATAAAAAGCTTTTTGAAGAATTAGACAAAATTGAGTGGCATATTCCAGTGTTTCTCTATGAATTCGTAGAAAATATGCCGGAATTAATGAAAGCTTCTGATTTGCTATTATCAAAAGCTGGGGGGTTGATCGTTACAGAAGCCTTAGCTTCCGGTTTACCTATAATTATTGTTGATGTAATTCCAGGACAAGAAACGGGAAATGCTAAATTTGTAGAAGAAGCAAAAGCAGGTTACTGGGTTAAGAGTAATATTGAGTTTTTAGAAACTATTAGCCATTTATTCATTAACAATTTTGAACAACTACAAATTATTCAAAGAAATGCTGAAAATAAGGGAAAGCCTTCGGCTGCTATTCAAATCACTGATTTGATAATCAACCAATTAAGTGGGAAAAAGTATCAATTAAAACCAAAAATTGATTTGATTAAAAAAATAGAAGAATTATTACTCGCGAACCATATACACTGGAAGTAAATTATTAATGACTTCTAATTTACTTAAGTCTTAATCTTTCCATAATGGATGTTATAATTTTGAAAATTAGACAATAGAGATGATATTTATTGACTAAAAATTTAACCCTGTATTAATCTCAATGTGGCAAACTATATCTAGTTCTTGAAATATATTTTTTGGAGGATTAATGGAAGAGTTGGAACAAGTCACACCAGTAAAGACCAGTCAGAAGAAATTTATCTTTGGTGGTGTGTTAATAATTGCGGCAATAATTTTATTGATTATTACCAATACAAAAGCTGGTGCTCAATATTTTCTTACTGTTGATGAAATCAAAGAAAGACAAGATGAAATTATCAACAAGGATATTCGTGTATCCGGCGCTGTTTTAGGTGATTCTATTGTTTATGATACCGATAACATAATCATTGAATTTGATGTAGCACATGTCCCTGGTGACAACAAAGACATTGAAGCCCAGGGAGGTTTAGCAATGGTATTACATCAAGCCGTAAATAATCCAGATGCTAATCGCTTACATGTCGTATATGAAGGCGTCATGCCAGATCTATTACAAAATGAAGCACAAGCGATTATGACCGGAAAAATTGGGGAAGATGGTGTTTTTTATGCAGCTGAACTCCTTTTAAAATGCCCAACCAAGTACGAAGAAGCCGTTCCTGAACAATCTGAACAAAGTTAACTTGATATACATTTCATAACCAGGAGATTTTATGTTACCAAATCTAGGATATGGTTCTTTGGTTATTACCTTTATTGTCAGTATTTATGCAATCGTTGCAGCCCTTATCGGCGAAAGAAAAAATTTATACAAATTTGTTGAAAGTGCTCGACTTGCTCTTTTACTCACTTTTCCTTTATTAACAATCACTGCAATTAGCATCATTGCTTTATTAGTAACTCAAAGCTATGAGGTCCAATATGTTTACAATGTAACCAGTAGCACGATGCCTTTATATCTTAAAGTAACCGCATTGTGGGGTGGTCAATCGGGCTCATTGGTATTTTGGGCATGGCTGATGTCAGCATTTGGTTCAGCTGTCACTTTACGGCGTTGGGACAGAGATTTGGATCTTCTCCCTTGGGTAATCATTGTTACCTCTGTTACCTTAGCTTTCTTCCTGATTCTCGTAATTGCATTTGAAAATCCTTTCATGCGATTTTGGATGACTGCAACCGGAAATGAGATTGCTGCAATGTTTCCACCTGCTGGGGCTCAATTAATCCATCCAATTGATGGTCGTGGATTAAATCCACTATTGCGCCATCCAGGAATGGTCATTCATCCGCCAATGCTATATTTGGGGTTTGTATCTTTTGTTATTCCCTTTGCTTTTGGATTAGCCGCATTGATTACAGGTAGAAAAGATGATCGATGGATTCGACTCACTAGAAGATGGACGCTGGTAGCATGGATGTTTTTATCGATAGGTTTAATTTTAGGTAGTCGTTGGGCGTATGATGTGCTTGGATGGGGAGGATATTGGGCTTGGGACCCAGTCGAAAATGCTGCATTTATGCCTTGGCTCTCTGGTACAGCATTTCTACATTCCGTTATGATCCAGGAAAAACGTGGGTTATTCAAGAGATGGAATATGATTCTCGTCATCATAACTTATTCCTTAGTCATTTTTGGTACATTTCTGACACGATCAGGTGTTTTATCTTCAGTTCATGCTTTTGCTCAAAGTGCAATTGGTCCCATGTTCTTTATTTTCATTGGGGTTTCATTTATCGTTTCACTTGCCTTTTTGATCAAAAGATGGGATGACCTTCGTTCTGAAGGGGTAATGACCTCCTTATTATCAAGAGAATCCTTATTTTTAGTAAATAACTTATTATTCATCGGTATATTAGTTGTTGTATTTTGGGGTACGGTGTACCCGCTCATATCAGAATTACTGACCGGGCAAAAAGTTACGGTAGGGCCTCCTTTTTATAACAGTACCACCGGACCATTATTTGCAGGCTTGTTGTTGTTGATGGGAATAGCTCCTCTATCAGCATGGGGGCATTCAACCTGGAAAACATTAGGAAAAGCCATTTGGTTACCCGCAGCTGGTTCTATTGCGGTTGTAATCATTCTTCTTATTACAGGTGTTCGCAGTATTGGAGCACTTATCGGCTTTTTTGTGGCTGCTCTTGCGGGTTTTGTAACTATTTATGAATTTTGGCGTGGGATGTCTGCCCGACATAGAAGAAGCGGTGAGAATTACTTAAAAGCTTTTTGGAAATTGACAGTTCGAAATAGAAGACGATACGGTGGCTACCTCATTCACCTCAGTGTAGTTTTTATGGCTATTGGGATTATTGGCATTGAATTGTTCCAGACAGAAACACAGGGGAGATTAGCACCGGGTGAAAGTGTTACTTTGGCTGGTTATACTGTAACATATCAAAGTCTTGCGGAATTTGATGTTGCTGACGGCAGAAATGTTGCAAGAGCGGTTCTTTCGGTTTCTAAAAACGGAAAAGATTTAGGAGAGCTTTATCCGCGTCGTGATTTCTATTACGATAGCCAACAACCAATGACGATTCCAGGTGTCAGAAGTACAATAGAAGATGACCTTTATGTAATACTGGTAAATTGGGAACAAATCTCTTCGCGAGGTGCTACTTTTAAAGTTTTTCACAATCCATTAATCAATTGGTTATGGATTGGCGGCATTCTACTTGTGATTGGTTCCTTAATTGCTGCTTGGCCTGATCAGGAAAAAGAACTTGAGTTAACTCCAACCAGAATTCTAAAGAGCCGTGCAGAACAAGCTTCTTCCTGATTCTGACTAAAAAGGAAATTGAACAAAAAAATGAATAACTACACTCATCCAATGATATTCAAGAAAACTCTCCTTATTTTTTCGATTATTCTATTTAGCCTCACCATTTTTCAGTCTGAATTTGTCAAAGCTCAAACTTCAAGTCCATCGGATGATGAAGTTAATGCAATTGCGAAGGAATTGTATTGTCCTGTTTGTGAGAATGTTCCATTAGATGTATGCCCAACCCAAGCATGTGCTCAATGGCGAGAATTAATCCGTGAAAAATTAACTGCGGGTTGGACAGAAGAGCAAATCAAACAGTACTTTGTGGATCAATATGGTGATCGAGTTTTAGCTCAACCACCAGCGAGAGGATTAAATTTACTGGTTTACATACTTCCCCCCATTTTTTTTATTGGAGGAATTATTGTTGTTTATTCAAATTTGAAAAAAATTAAAAAATCCTCTGAAAAGATCATTGAAGAGACTAAGATTGAAAATGATGATCAATATCTAAATGAAATTGAAAAAGCTTTAAAAGAATTTGGAAAAAGTGATAGTTAAAAGTTGGAGTCAAGATGGATAATACTCAACAAATAGGTTCAGTTGATGAAAAAAAACACTTACCACGGTGGGTGATCATATTAGTTTTTGCTGTTTTGTTGGGGTTCTTAGCATTAATTGGTTGGGGTTTAAAAAATGCACAACAAGGTCCTGTTCAGATAGGACAAAAAGTTCCCGAATTTGAATTAACGACTTTTGGTGGTGAAAAAATTGCTACAAATGATTTAAAGGGAAAAATTATTGTTTTAAATTTTTGGGCATCCTGGTGTAAACCTTGTGAACAAGAGGCATCCGAATTGGAAGAGGCCTGGAAATATTATCAAGATTCAGGTGAAGTCGTATTTTTAGGTGTTGATTACGTCGATACTGAACCAGAAGCTTTAGGATATCTTGAAAAATTTCAAATAACTTATCCAAATGGTCCGGATTTAAGGACGACAATATCGCAAATTTTTAGGATTAGTGGTGTTCCTGAAACTTATGTGATCGACAAAGAAGGAAAATTAGCAGCCCGAAAAATTGGGCCGTTTATGTCATTGAGTGAAATTACTTCTATGATTGATACCGTACTCAATCAATAAAGGAGCTTTTATGGATATAGGATCCATATTTTTATTACTAGCGATAAGTATTGTTGTTTTCATTTTTATCTACCAACCTTTTATGGATGAACGGAAACAAAAAGTTTTAATCACTGAGGCAATTCCAGCTAAAGAAAAAGAAATGCATATTTCTTCTTTACTTGCAGAGAGAGACAGGGTTTTACGTGCACTTCAGGAATTGGAATTTGATTATACATTAGGTAAAATTCCAGATGAAGATTATCCAGTACAGAGACAATTTTTACTGAAAAAAGGTGCTGAAGTGATTAAAACTTTGGATGAAATCGATGGCAATTCATCTAGTGTTGATTTAATCCAACATATCGAATCAGCACTTGAAGAAAACCGTGCAGATGGAGCAGTTCCAAAAAAGCAAATAGATAAAGATCTGGACATTGAGACTTTAATTGCTGCACGAAAACGAACAAAGGAGAAAAGACCTGATAGTTTTTGTCCTAAATGTGGAAAACCAATTTCCAAAGAGGATAAATTTTGTTCGAAATGTGGTTACACTTTATAGAAAACAAAGAATAAAAATGAAAAAAATTAGCTACCTTCTTTATTCAATCCTTATCATTGGTTTACTCACTGGTTGTTCTGTGTCATTGGCTGCAGATGTGACGCCACCGCCTAATTTAGCTCCTCAACAACAACCCGCAGTAGAAGAACCTGTAGAAGTTTCTGTTGTTTTACCCATGATTGAGCCCGACATTAAAAACGGAGCACAAATATATTCTGAGAAATGTGCTCCATGTCATGGTCCAACAGGCATGGGTGATGGAACACAGAGCGATCAATTGCCAAATCCAGTAACTCCAATTGGGGATTTTTCAATCGCGAAGGTTAGCCGCCCCATTGATTGGTATAAGACGATAACCGTTGGAAATATTGAAAAATTCATGCCAGGTTTTCAAAGTCTTAATGACCGTGAAAGATGGGATGTTACTGCGTATGTGATGACATTATCATTATCAGAAGATTTGGTAAATGTAGGTGAAATAGTTTTTAACCAAAATTGTACGGAATGTCATACATCAGATAATCTTCCTTTAGAGAACGCGAGCGAGATGGCGGAATTTTCCATAACAGATATTCAACAAATAGTTTTTGAAGGTGTTAGCCCTGAGATGCCGGCATTTGCTGATGTCCTTGTGGAAGAGGAAGCTGTTGCTGTGTCCAGTTATGTGCGATACCTTGGATTTGATTCAAGTTCACGACCCGTTGCAGACATTGAAAATCAGGATTCGGAATCTCTAGATACAGAAAATACAGAAATTCAGACTGAAGATTTTGCGACTTTTAATATTCTTGGAAATATCATCAATGCTGAGTCAGATACTGCTGGTTTGGAAGTTATGCTAACTGGCTATGATGGCATGGAAATTGTCATACAAGAAACCTCGTTAGTTAATGAAGATGGATCATTTGAGTTTCAAGACTTAGAAAATGTCACTGGGCGTGTTTATCAGGCTGGAGTCATTATTGATGGAATGCAACATACATCCGAAGTGGTTCATAATCCGGAATTGGATTCATCAGGAAATTTTGAATTATCAATTGAAATCAAGAAAACATCTACAGACAGTTCAGTGCTCTTCGCTGAAAGAATGCATGTATTTTTTGATTTTCTTGCAGAAGATGTGATCCAAATTGTTGAGATGTATGTAATCCAAAATCCTTCAGACGCTATTGTAGTTCCAAAAGATAGTTCAACACCAATTTTGTCTTTCAAAATACCAGCAGACGCACAAAATTTACAATTTGAACAAGGAATACTGGGTCAAGACTACCTCCCCTTAGAGGATGGATTTGGCGTTATGAGCTCATTTGGAGCTAATTCATCCATTCAATTATTATTTGCATATGAGCTTCCATATCCTAAATCATTAGATTTGGATTTGTATCTTCCTTTGCCTGTAAATGCTTCAATATTTATGCTCCCTTCAAATCAAATCAAGTTTTCAAGTGAACAACTTGCATTTTCTGGAGAAAGAGATATTCAGGGCATGCAGATTCAGACCTACTCTGGTGAAGCAATGCAAGCAGAAAGCTTAATTAAAGTTAATTTGACAGGAAAAGTAAAGCAATCAACCCAAATCGTGCAGGAGGGTAACACGAATAGCATTGTGATTGGGGCAGCAGGACTGGTATTTGCTCTTGGAATTGCATTTTATTTTCTCCGGAAAAGAAAAATCAACAATCTTGAAGAAGAGGAAATTTCTGAGTTTGAAGAAGAAGATGTGGACAGTTTATTAGATGCAGTAATCGCTTTAGACGATGCTTTTCAATCAGGTGAAATTCCTGAACAAGCTTATGTAAACCGTCGTAATGAATTGACCAAAAAGATTAAATCACTTCAAAGTTCTGAGGGTTGATCGTGGCTGATGTAATTGAGGTGAAAAAGCTAATTAAAAGATTTGGACACAAACAAGTTTTAAGAAAATTAGATTTTTCAGTTCAACAAGGGGAATTTGTTGCACTGTTAGGATCAAATGGTGCAGGAAAAACTACATTATTACGGATATTATCTTCCTTATCGAAACCAAATTTTGGTGAAATCAAAATTGCCGGATTTCAGCTCCCAGCTCAAGCTGCTCAGGTTCGAAAGAAATTAGGCGTTGTTTCACATTTGCCATTACTATATGGTGACTTGAGTGCAGCTGAGAATTTACAATTCTTTAGTCGCCTGTATGGCATGACGTCATATAAATTACGAATAGAAGAAATTTTATCCTTGGTAGGCTTAAAAACTAGAAGAAATGATTTAGTACGAACTTTTTCAAGAGGTATGCAACAACGACTGGCAATAGGACGTGCGATTTTACATGATCCAGAAGTTCTTCTTTTGGACGAGCCACATACCGGATTAGATCAGGATGCGGCTAATATGCTGGATAAATTATTGCAGCAGGTTGCACAGAGTGGTCGCACAATTGTAATGACTTCGCACGATTTTCCACGAGTTGCAGACCTAGCCACTCGTTTTGACGTTCTCTATAAGGGGAAAATTCATTCCTCCAAAAAAGCGAATGATCTTCCAGAGCATGGCTTATTGGAATATTACCAATCAATCGTTCGTGAAATTGAAGCAAATGAGGGAAACAATAATGGAAACTAAGACCTCATTTTTTAAAGCCATGTTTGCAGTGGTTTGGAAGGATTTGGTTTCCGAATTAAGAAGTAAGGAATTAATTAGTGCAATGTTGGTATTTGCACTGTTAGTAATTTTTGTTTTCAATTTTGCATTGGAATTAGATCCGAAAACTCGTTCTTCTCTCACAGCCGGTATCATATGGGTCACTATTCTTTTTGCAGGAAATTTAGGTTTGAACCGTTCCATGGCAGTAGAAAAGGATAGAGGATGCCTGGATGGTTTGTTATTAGCCCCGGTGGATAGAACAGCCATATATTTTGGTAAAAGTCTGGCAAATTGGATTTTCATGTTGATTGTTGCAATAATTGTTTTGCCAATTTACAGCATTTTATACAATACTAATATTTTTTCACCAGGATTATCATTGATAATTATTCTCGGTTCTGAAGGATATATCGCCATCGGGACATTGTTAGCAAGTATGTCAGTCCAGGCAAGAACCCGTGAGTTATTATTACCCATCCTTTTATTCCCGGTAATTTTGCCTGTCCTGATTGCCGCAGTAAAAGCATCTGCAGGAATTCTGAATGGTTTTCCATTTTCTGATATTCAAACCTGGATAAATTTATTGATTGCTTATGATGTGATTTTTACATCAGTTGCCTTTATGGTATTTGATTTTGTTGTAGAAGAATAATTTTGGAGGATAGATGAAGAAACCAACTGCATTAAAAATTTTGGATATTGTAACTATCATTTCCGTGCTAGGTGCAACTGCAATGGTCTTTCTTTATGCACCGATTGAAAGAGTGATGGGTGCTGTTCAGAAGGTTTTCTATTTTCATGTTGCAGCCGGATGGGTAGGTATGCTATCGTTTCTGTTTGCTGCTGTCGCTGGAATTTTGTATTTGGTTAAGAAAGACAAAAAATGGGATTTCATTGGAATTGCTTCAGTTGAAATTGGCATAATTTTTATTTTTATTAATATTGTGACCGGTTCGATTTGGGCAAGGCCAATCTGGAATACCTGGTGGACATGGGATCCAAGATTAACAACTGCTACAATTATGGAATTGGTGTATATCGCTTACTTGATGTTAAGACAGGGCATTGAAGACCCTGATCGCAGAGCAAGATTTGGAGCTGTATATGCAATTGTAGGATTCTTGAGTGTTCCATTAACATTTTTCTCAATTAGAATATTCCGCACAATTCACCCTGTTGTGATTGCTGGGTCAGATCCTACTGCAGTAGGTACGTTTGATATGACATCATCAATGTTTAACACATTAATGGTTAGTATTGCTGTGTTTTCTATCCTTTTTGTTGATTTGGTTTGGCATCGTATTCGTTTAGGTCAGCTCTCAAACCAGGTTGAAGAATTAAAGTATAGAATTCAGGATTAGGAAAAAGGAGAGAAGATGGAATCTACACTTAACACAGTAAACTATTTTATAGCCGGATATATTGTAATTTTTGGTTCAATTATTGGTTATATTGTAAGTTTGATCGTACGCTGGAAAAACGTAAGTGAAGAACATGAAATTTTGAAGGAATCAATCGATACGGATTAATTTTAATTCAGTTTACTAATCAAATAGGAAGAAGCGGATTCCTCATTGGTTTGTAAAACGAGAAAAGATTTCTGTTGAAATCTTGCTCTCTCCAATAAATAGGTGAGTAATAAATCACAATTATAAATGATGTGCCTAATTGAGAGTTTACGTCGTTTAACAAAGTTTTCTAAATTTCAGTAATAATAGATAATTTTTTACAGACATGACTGATTTGGTCTCAATTGATCGTATCCCTCTAAGTTTTAGGCGACAATATTATAAAAAAACCCTCCGGAGAGGGTCTGATAGTTTAGTGATGATTATTCGATTCTTCCTCATCATCTAATTCGTCAAAGTCTTCATCTTCAAAATAAAATTCTGAGTCATCCCCATGTACATGACCATGTTCAATTTCTTCTGGTGTTGCTTCTCGCACTTCTAGAATGTTGACATCAAAATTTAAAGATTTACCAGCGAGAGGATGATTAAAATCCAATGTGACGGTATCTTCATTGATCGCTACAATTGTTGCTTCCATCTCTTCTTCAAGAGATTCGTCATCTTCATCTTCAGTATTGACGGTGATTTCTACACCTAATTCTAATGGGAAGTCTTCCGGAAATTCATCTTTGGGGACTTCTACGATCGAATCGGGATCAATTTCTCCATACCCATCTTCGGGACTAACAGTGACTGATTTTTTATCACCGGCGGTTAATCCATAAATGGCTTTTTCTAAACCTGGGATAATTTGCCCAGCACCTTGAAGGAAGATAATAGGATCACCATCTTCTGAAGTGTCAACAACTTCTCCATCAATTTTCAACTCGTAATCCATTGTTACGACAATATTGTCTGCAATCTTTAAAGGTTGATTTTCTGTGTTCAATTTATTTCTCCAATTTCATAAACAAAAAGTTAAGTGGTTAGATTATACCATCAAGGGGGTATTGAAATATTGATTTTAGGCAAAAGTTCTTGAATTTGATCAACTTAATTCTCAATGGTTTCACATAGCAAGGAACTTGAATCTTCGAATTTGTGCCAGATACTTTTCATCTGGTCAGTGCTTAAATTAGATTTGAAATGATCAGGATAAAGGAGAGTCCAATCAAGCTCTTCAATTGAAGGAATATTGTTAGTTAATGAAGTGCAAAGAGTATTTATGTGAATGGTTGTTAGAGATAAACTATCTGGGGTTTCGTTAATCTGGTTGTTAGAAACCCATTTCAATAAATGGGTTAAAGCGATTTGATCGAAAACAATAGAAGCGTTCCATTTTGTTCTAAATTTCGTGTTGAAAAACTTTATTGTTCTCACATTTAATTCTCTTCCTGGTGTCAGAATAAAGGATTTTTCCAATTCATCAAAATTTGGTTGCGTTTTATCGGTTAATGGAATAAACATTATTCCATTGCTGTCTTGAAAGTAAAAAATGACTGACCAGATGGATTGCAGTTGAGGTTTTCTATTTTCGAAATTATCAATCACAAATATCAAAAATTGAGTTTGTGTTTCATCGACTTCTACCAAATTTGTTTTGTTGTTATTCTCAGGTAAGGTTACATTAGCAAGATTTGCCCCAATTAAGAGACAAACAATAAATAAAAATAGGATTATTAGCAACCTTAAAAATTTTTGCATATTCTTCAATGGTACTTTAGATAATTGATAAATAATTTTAGCATGGATGCGGGTAAGAAATAAAAAATCTCTCCATCACTTTGGAGAGATTTGAGATGTGAACAATAAAAATTTTACCTCGTCAGATAAAATGTGTAAAAAGCTAGCCAACCCAAAAGAAATCCACTTATGCAGGTGATCGATATTGTCTTGATGATTTGCTCAAATTTTAGCCCCTCAACAAAAGGATAGAAAAATTTGATGATCCACTTGATTAAAGTAGATTGTTTCATCATGGGTATTAAAGTATCCCAAAATCGAATTTCAGTGTGTAAGAAAAGTTCTTTCATGATTTCTCCAATTACTTTGATGAACTCATTTTTTTAATTTTTCCGTTTTCATCAACAAGCACCCGGATTGTTCGAGGAATTTTTACGCCATTCGGTCCGGAACCTTCACCTTTGAAAACCAAAAGGATCTGTCCATCGGGTTGATTATGTCGAGTTGGTTTTTTGCCAGAGACTTCAGGATATTTTTTATAGACTTTTTGATAAATTTCGTTCAAAATATCACCTTTTATTGAAACTTACGTTTACGTAAAAATGCTGGAATATCTAAATTCTCTTCTGAAACCAAAGCTTCAGCAGGTTCGCGATATTGTGACTGGGCTATTTGTTTTGCCGGTCTAACAGTTACTGTCTCTTTTGATTCAGTTTTTACTGATTGGCCCATATTGGTTTCCAACGGAGTAGCTCCTAAACCGGTGATGACTAAAATTACTTCACATCGATCATTTAGTTTTGGATCCATGATTAAGCCGGGAATAATATCGGCATTACTATTGGTTTGGTCACCTAAAAGAGTAAGGGCATCCGTAACTTCAATAAATGAGAGATCATCACCAGCGGTGAAGTTAGCGATAATACCACTTGCATTCTGAACATTCACAGACTCTAATAATGGATGATTTAAGGCATTGTGAATAGCTTGCTTGGCTTTATCTTTACCTTTGCCAATTCCAATGGATAGTAATGAACCACCACCGGCTTTCATTAATTGGCGGATGTGAGAAAAATCAACATTTATGTAACCTGTCTGGTTGATAAGTTCGGAAATTCCTTGAATTCCCTGTCGGAGCACATCATCTGCTAACCGGAAAGCCATATCCAGCGGTAAATTGCGAGGAGCAATTTTCAACAATCGGTCATTTGGAATAGTGATTAATGTATCAACATGTTGGCGAAGTCTGGATAAACCTTCTTGCGCATTACGTTGTCTTCTACCCATTTCGAAACTAAAAGGTGTGGTAACAATAGCGACAGTTACTGCTCCTACATTTCTGGCTGCCTGTGCCGCAATTGCAATTGAACCAGTACCAGTGCCGCCTCCCATACCTGCGGTCAGGAAAACCATATCTGCACCTTGCAAAGCATCTGAAAGATCTTCAATGCTTTCTTTTGCGGCTTCATAGCCAGTTTGTGGATTTCCTCCTGCGCCTAAACCTCTTGTGATTAATGGGCCGATTTGAATTTTTGTTGGTGCCAGGCTGGCATTTAACGCCTGGGCATCTGTATTCACGCCAATAAAATCGACACCTTTTAATCCAAGTTCAATCATCCGGTTGATGGCGTTGGAACCACCGCCACCCATCCCAACAACTTTTAATACTGGTTTCATTGCTGAAAATTCGGAATTTCTGGAAACAGGTTTGGAATAATTATTGTTCATATCTCACCTCTTGCTATTTATGTTGCAATTGTTGTGCCATTTTTTCCAATGTATTCGAGCACACATCCAAACTTTTTCAGATTATGGAGGGTTGCGTCCGAATAATTATTCTCACCATCCAACAATGTAACTTTGTGGGAAAGAACAGCCTCTTCAACCGAATATCCAACTGTTGCTTTTGATTTAATCAATAGTGGTGTGATTTGTTGGAAATCCCAATCGGAAATTTCATGTTCATAATCTGGCAACAAGACATAATGATTGATCAGGCACTGTTTTGGATCTGAGCGTCGAGATTTGCTTTGTTTTGCATTTTTAGTTGGAATCGATTTTTGTTCTTGACGAAAGGTCTCAATCATTTCTGAAACATATGGGTTTTGAATGTTTCTTTCCAAAAACCAGGCTGAATTGGCTTCACATTGTTCATGATCTGCTGCCAAAACCCAAAAATTACAAGCAAGCACTGATGGTGGAACCGGTTCAATGGATATACCATTCTCCATGGAAATGCTTTGTTGATTATGGAGCACCATTGATATCAGTTTTTGGTTAAACCAATCTTTCTTTATTAGAGCGGGAGACAAACTTTGGGTTTGATGATCAGAATTTATGCCTCCTCCGAGTAGGATGATCGGTACATCTCTTTGCAGTAAAGCACTTGCAATCGCCTGGTACCAATCATAGATTCTGAAACCTTTTTGATCCTGCGAGCCATTGGGGGTTATGTATGGTTTTGTCATTGGCCAACTTTCCGGGCCACCTATTCCCCAGTTTAGATCATGACTGAATGTGTACCCATACGCAGACAAAACCAGATTTTCTAAGATTAGTGATTGTTCTCTGCGGATCAGACTCTTGAGGCAATTTCGTAAAAATGCTGTATCCCAATAATTTCCTCCTGGTTCTAATGGTGGAAAAACGGGAATTAACCCTTCATTTATAGCAAATTTAGCAAGCGGGATATAAAGATCAAGAAATCTGTCAATGAGGTCACTTTGTGTCCAATAGTTATCGGTCCATGATTCTTTCTGGTTTGGTCTATCATAAAAGATAACGTACTTTACCCCCCATTTTGCATACATTTGGATCAATAATTTCAAATCACGAGTACCAATTTTGGAGCGGATTGGTAAGTTAAATTCAATAATTGGTGTGATTCCATTTTTAATTAAAGAATTTATGAAATCTTCTGGTATAGCACGACCTTTGTCAGATTTTAGAACCATCCAACCTGTTTTTAAATTATTCAAAATTGGTAACCAAAACTTCAAATCTTCATTACGATAATGGAAAGTATCTTGAAAATAATGGACACCAAATTGATTGACTATTTCTTTTTCTTCATGATCGTTCATATGGATCCTCGCTAATATTAGTTGATGGATTTGTAGCAAGTCTCATGCCAATCTGAAGTTATTGTGAGGAAGCAGCTCAGAAAAAGATCGTTGCAGGGGAAATCCTGAAAGCTCTGATATAATTTGATCTTATGATTCTTGTCACTGGTGGAACAGGGTTTATTGGGCGAAATTTGGTTGAATCACTCATAAACAGCGGCTATCAAGTACGCACATTGTTAAAACCTTCACAAAAAACTCCTGAGTTGCCAAAAGGCATTCCTGTTGAGGCGGTGGTTTGTAGTTTGAATGACGAACGAGGGTTAAGGGCTGCCTTGAAAGGAATTGATATTGTTTTCCATTTGGCTGGATCTGAAAGACGATCTTCGCGAGCTAATCTTTCTGAAACAGATGTGAATGGTACCGTTACTTTGCTGGAAGCAGCCAGGAAAAGCAAGATTTCTCAATTGGCGTACTTGAGTCATTTAGGCGCAGATCAAAATTCAGCGTATCCGGTGCTTAAAGCAAAAGCATTATCGGAAAAGGCAATTATCAATAGTGGTGTACCATACACAATTATTCGAACATCGCATGTTTATGGAAAAGGTGACCAATTCGTGGAGTCGTTTGCAAAATTACTTCGAATTTCTCCAGGAGTATTCTTCGTGCCTGGAAATGGCGACACCGCTTTACAGCCTTTACATGTGATCGATCTAATTGGATGTTTAAGTCTTACCATTGCAGATAAAACACATCTTAATCAGGTGCTGGAAATTGGTGGTGGGGAGATTCTTTCTTTTCGAGAAATTCTCCAATTGATCATGGAAAAAATAAATGTCCGTAGATATTTGGTTAATGTCCAACCAGCGTACTTAAGAATGTTTGTTGTTTATATTGACCAGATCGCGCCAAAATTTCCTCTTTCGTTGTTTTGGTTGGATAGTTTGGCTGAAGATCGAACCACTTCAATTGATGTGTTACCCCGACAATTCGGTATATTACCAATGAGATTTTCACAATCATTGGATTTTATTTCAAGTTCAAAATGAGGTTTTGAAAATGAGTGATTTAGGATTTTGTGTGCATGGCCACTTTTATCAACCGTCCCGAGAACATCCTTTATCCGGAGAGATCCCTGAAGAAAAGGGGGCATTTCCTTACAAGAACTGGAATGAATTAATACTTTCCCAATGCTACCAACCAAATGCTGAATTGGGGAATTACCAGCAAATGAGCTTTAATTTTGGTCCTACCTTAATGGATTGGATTGATTCTTACCATCCGGAAGTGTTACAAAGCATTATTTCTCAAGACCAAGTTAATTATCAAAAATTCGGTGTAGGAAATGCATTAGCCCAACCTTATCACCATACAATTCTTCCTCTAGCCAATACTGAAGATAAAATTACGCAAATTTTCTGGGGAATCCAGGATTTTATTCACCGATTCAATCACAAACCTAACGGAATGTGGTTACCTGAAACTGCGGTGGATTTGGAATCACTTCAAATCATGGCTGATTATGGAATTGAATTCACGATTCTTGCACCCTGGCAGGCAAAAGCTGAAAACCTGGATGTTTCGCAACCTTATTTTGTGAAATTGAATAATGGAAAACGGATGAATGTTTTCTTTTACCATCGTGGGTTGAGTTCACAAATAAGTTTTGATCCATTATCCACCATAAATGCTGACGTATTTGCCAATCATTCGTTATTTCCTCTCTTCCAAAATCATATTGAAAGGAAAGACAAATTCTATTTGTTGGCTTCAGATGGTGAATTGTACGGGCATCACCAACCATTTCGTGATAAATTTTTAGCTCATTTGATGAATGGTTCTTTGAAAAGTAAGGATATTCGGATTGTTTTTCCTGCCTTATGGTTGAAAGAACACCCAGCAACACAAGAAATAGAGATTATTCCTGATACATCCTGGAGTTGCCACCATGGAGTGATGCGGTGGTCAAGAGGCTGTGGTTGCACTCAAAATAGTGAATGGAAGCATTATCTCAGAGAGTTTGTTGAATCTGTCGCAATCATTGTAAATAATGTTTATGAGGATTTCTTAAGTAAATTTTCAATAGATAAATGGCAATTAAGAAATAATTATATTGATGTGATTTTAGGTCGCGTTTCTGAAACAGAGTTTATTCGAGAACATTTTGATTTGAATGATGACTTGGAACGTGAAAAAATTATTTCAAATTTGCTTCAAGCGCAATTTGAACGACAGCGAATGTTTACCTCATGTGGCTGGTTTTTTGAAGATTTCGATCGGATTGAACCCCATAATATTATCGCATATGCCAGTCAATCCTTGAATTTGGTGTCAGAATTGAACGGAATCGATTATTTCGAGGAAGTCAAACCTTTACTGGAAAAAATTATTTCCACCAAAAGCGGCATCACTGGTGTTGAGGTATTTAATAAATTTTATATCAGACGAAAGTAATTTGGAAAATACTATTCTGTAAATTTCTTCTTCCATTCATAAAGCTTGTTCAACGCTTCAATGGGAGAAATAGAATTGATATCCAGCTCTTTCAAAGATGTGAGGACAGGATTGTTTTCGGGGAATAACATCAACTGCTGTGGCATGTCTGGCTGGATAGTTATGGCTTTTCCTGAACTTACCTCTAATTGACGAAGAATTTCAGCTGATCTTTGGATCACAGGTCGTGGTAGACCCGCTAATTGACCGACATGGATACCATAGGAACGATCTGCTCCGCCTGGAATAATTTTATGTAAAAAAACCACATTGTTATCCGATTCGGAAACCGCAACGTTGTAATTGCGGATGCCTGGTAATAAATCACTCAATTGAGTCAACTCATGATAATGGGTTGCAAATAAAGTTCTTGATCGGATATCAGGATGGTTATGGATATACTCGATAACAGCCCAGGCTATCGATAAGCCATCATAAGTAGAAGTACCTCTGCCAATTTCATCCAGAATCAGCAGACTTTTTGGCGTTGCATGGTTAAGAATATTCGCAGTTTCGATCATCTCTACCATAAATGTTGATTGGCCTGCATGAATTTCATCCTGCGCTCCAATTCTGGTAAATATTCTGTCAGAGATGCCAATCGTTGATTTGCTTGCTGGTACAAAACTTCCAATTTGAGCCATAAGGACAATTAAAGCAACCTGTCTCAAAAAGGTGCTTTTACCACTCATATTAGGACCTGTAATGATGCGGATGATTTCTCCATCCTCAAAGATCGAATCATTTGGAACAAATTGTTTTCCCTGTAGCGTTTTTTCGACAACTGGATGACGACCATTTTCAATGCTTAGTATTTGGGTTTCGGTAAGCTCTGGTTTGCAATAATTTCCAAGTGAAGCGGCTTCTGCAAAGGAGGTTAAGACATCAATTTCCGCAATACCTTTGGATGTCTCAAAAAGCCGCTTGCTGGAAGTGGATAATTGTTCACAGATTTGTTTGAAAAGTCGTTGTTCAATTTCACGTATTCTATCTTCGGCATTGAGAACCAGTGTTTCATATTCTTTCAACTCAGGGGTGATATAACGTTCTGCATTAACCAAAGTTTGCTTTCGAATGTACTCAGAAGGGGCTGAATTGCTATTTGCCCTCGTAATTTCAATATAGTAACCAAAAACTTTGTTATACCCAACTTTTAAAGTTTTTATCCCTGTGCGTTCTTTCTCTATCGCTTCAAGATTGTTAATCCAATCTCTGGCATGTTGTGAAGCTTCAACTACCTGATCTAATTCAGACGAATAACCAGGACGAATAATGCCCGTATTCTGCAATGTAGCTGGCGGATCATCGTTGATTGAATTTACCAATAGATTTAATTCATTTTTACAAAGGTGAATTTGTTCCTTGAAACCAGTCAAGTTCTGCGATTGAAAATCTGAGATAATTCTGATCAGATTGGGCAAGCTTGCGAGTGTGGATCGGATTGCAACCAAATCGCGAGGAAGGGCATGACCAGAGACAACTCTGCTGATGAGGCGTTCGAGATCACAGATGTTTTTAAGATGGATGAACAGTTCAGCTCGTAACAGACCTTTTTCATACAGAACTTGTACAGCATTTTGTCTGGTATAAATCGCACTAATATTAAGCAATGGTTGAGAGACCCATTGTCGTAATAACCTTTTCCCCATTGGCGTAACTGCATAGTCTAAAACATGGAGTAAAGAGCCTTTTGTTTCATTTTTTCGAATTGTTTCAGTGATTTCCAGGTTCCTACGAGTAGCTGCGTCTAAATTCATAAATTCAGATGTCGAATAATTCGAAATATGACTTAGCAATTTCAAAGCGGCGGGTTGGGTATCACTTAAATAATCGATTATTGCACCTGCTGCCTGAATTGCTAATGTTTGTCCTTTAATACCAAATCCATCTAATGTGGCGACGTTGAAATGGTTTTTAAGTTTCTCTTCACAGCGAATAGATTCGAAATGCCACTGGGGATATTTGGTTATGTGGCTGGATAAATCATCAGAGATTTTCAATGTGTCCGGAATGATGATTTCTGCTGGTCGTAATCTGAGAACCTCTGATCGTAATTCGATATACGGCTCATGGCTTTGAATTTCGGTAGCTTTGAATTCACCAGTTGATATATCAACATAAGCAATACCAGTTTTTGCATCATCAAAAAGAACACTTACAAGATAATTGTTTTGATCATTTTTTAACAGGTTAGGTTCAATAACGGTGCCAGGGGTGATAACACGTACAACTTCTCTCTGAACAAGACCTCTCCCTTCAGGTTCACTGACCTGTTCAGCGATAGCAACGTGATAACCTTTGTTAATCAATCTTGATAAATAATTGTCGACAGCATGGTATGGAATACCTGCCATTGGAATTCTTACTCCTTTGGCAACATTCCTGGATGTTAAAACGATATCTAATTCTTTTGAAGTAATTTCGGCATCTTCATCAAATGTCTCGTAAAAATCACCCAATCGAAAGAATAAAATTGCATTGGGATATTCTTTTTTAATGTCTAGATATTGTCGTCTGATTGGGGTAATTTCATTTTCGCTCATAGTAATTTATTCTATGTTGACATCATCAATTGTGCAAGATGATTAATTCGGTAAATAGGTAATTAAAATCCTCAATTAATCTCATTTTTAAGATTTCCTTGATTTATCAAGTAAAATTAGTAATTGTTATGATTATCTGTTGAAAGGATTCAATTTAATCAGTTATGGAGACCAAAGTAAAATTCTTACCGTTTCACGCAATAAATGAATTTATGTTGGATGATTATCGTCAATTAGTTATTCAATCAGTATTAGGTAAGTTTTCTAGATTAGGCGAAGAACGTCAAAGAAAAATTAATTCTTTGATAAAAAAATATGTGAAAGTACAGGGATTTAGAAATAGCACATTAGCGCCATTACCCATGAAAGTAAATGGGTGTATTGACGCATTTAAAAAATCCTCAGATTTCGTGGCTCAAATATTATCAGCATGGTTTGAATTGCATCAGGATTTAGCTGTAATCATTTACGAATTCTTGACATCAAAAGGTTGGAAAATTCTCCCAATTGATGCTGATCGATCCGTTTTGCCAGGCTTTATGATTGAATGGCCAATCGATGCTGATTTTGAAGGATTAATTCAATCATTTCGTGATTTGCAACCAGAAAAAAGCATAAGTGATGATGATATCAGCTTGTTAATTGTCTGGATTAGTAATCGCTTGCCCTATGAACATGTTGAAAATTTATTTAGCGAAGATTAAGAGAAAGATTACTCACTAAATTCAATTTCAAGCTCTAAGTCTTGATCAACTTCAATATCAGATTGAAGGTTAATTTCACCAAACAACTCGGCCTGATTCGCTTCGATGATGTGTCGTTTAACCAATTCTAACAATGCTAGAAAAGTAACCACTAACTCAACTTTGGATTTTTTATTTGTTAATAAATTCTGAAAAGTGCTTTTGTGGAATGATTTCAAATGGTCAAGGATAGATGATATTTTTTCTTTGATGGTTACTTTTGGCAGGTTGATAACAGTATCCAAATCCATTAACGGTTTGTTGCTTAGGAAAATTTCATGGGCTACTTCAACCAGATCATCTAGAGTAATCCCGGTTAAATCCAATTTGGGTTGAAAATTAATTTTTGGAGGTGGAGCTACTCGCAAGTAGGTGCGGAGACCTTCTTCTTCCCGCTCGGACAACCATTTTGCAATGTCTTTGAATTTTTTGTAAATAATCAATTGCTTGGCTAACGCTTCTCCTGGATCTTCTTCTTCCTCTCCAAGAATATCAATCGATGGTTTTGGTAAAAGTGCTTGGGATTTGATTTGTAGCAGTTTGGATGCAATTACCAAAAATGAAGATACTTCATTTGGATTTTCAGTTTCCAGGTTTTCCAGATAAGCTAAGTATTGATCTGTAACCTTGGCTAAGGCTAATTTTGTGATATCGAGTTCTGCTTTATCGATTAATTCTAATAACAAATCTAATGGACCCTGATAGAGATCAGTGTCAATGCGATAATTCTGGTTATAATTGCCTAAAAAGCTCGTCACGTGAGCTATTATAGCAGAATGATGTCATTTCAACGAAAAATTCCAATTTTGATTGATGGAAATTCAAGCCTAAGATAAAATTCAATGATGGAAAATAATAATTTAACACACATAGATTCAAAAGGAAATGCGAAAATGGTTGATGTTGGTGAAAAACCTATCAGTCATCGCATCGCCAGGGCTAAAGGTCAGGTGAGACTCTTGCCATCCACACTTGAGATGATAAAAAATGGATTGATGAAAAAAGGTGATGTCCTCACTGTGGCAAAAATCGCCGGTATTCAGGGAGCAAAAAAGACATCTGAATTGATTCCTTTATGTCATCCCTTGATCATCAATCAAATTAATGTCGAAATTGTGCTAGATGAGGAATTGCCAGGCGTTCAAATTGAAGCATCTGTTATAACAGATGGTAAAACTGGTGTTGAAATGGAAGCGCTGACCGCAGTGTCGGTTGCCGCACTAACCATTTATGATATGGTGAAAGCCGTTGAAAAATCTGCTCAAATTGAGAAAATTCGTCTTGTTGAAAAACGAGGAGGCATGAGTGGTGATGTTTTCAACGAATAAAACTTGGAGATAGCTTTGAAGTCGAAAATTATTTTTTTTGCAAAATTGAAAGATATTGTCGGAAAAACAGAATTGGAATTTGACCTAAGGGAAGGTTCAAAGGTTGCAGACTTAAAAAGAGAAATTGTGCAAGAATTTCCTAATTTGCAGGAATATGTAGATATTATGATCGTTTCAATCAATCAAAATTTTGCCTTTGATGAAGATCCTATTCCTGAAAATTCCGAAATTGCATTATTTCCACCCGTTAGTGGTGGTGCAATGGACGAAAAGGATTTTGTAGATGTTATCGACAATGATTTTGAGTTCAATGCGCTGATAAATGATGTTATAGAGAAACAAACTGGTGCAGTGGTAATGTTCACAGGTGTCATACGTGGTGAAACAAATGACCCAGAACACCCGATTACAACTGGTTTGGAATATGAAGCCTATGTTCCAATGGCGAAAGCGAAAATGCTTCAAATTACGGAAGAGACACGATCACGTTGGCCTAGTATTCAGAAAATTGTGATTATTCAGCGAATTGGTTACATGGATGCTGGCACACCAACCATCGTTGTCATATGTTCAGCTGCGCATAGAAATACCGGTGTATTTGATGCTGCAAAATATGGAATTGATCGTGTAAAAGAGGTTGTACCGATTTGGAAAAAAGAAATTGGACCTGATGGACAATCCTGGATCGAGGGAGATTATATTCCCGGTGAAAATGATTAAGGATCCAATAACTTTGATACAATAATGAATATATATGAAAGATAAATAAATTATTTAGAACTTTTGGGGCGTAAGCTACTTGATTAGATAATGAGGTGGTTTTCGCATCATAAGTTCTTGGGAGGATGAAGATGAAGCGTGAAAATAACGCGTCTGATATTGAAAGCCCTCAAGACTTAGCAAAGCGGTTAGGATTAAAAATAACAGACTGGCTGTTGTTGAGCAGGGCATTAACACACAGGTCATTTCTGAACGAACATCCGGAAGCATTAGAAGATAATGAACGACTGGAGTTTTTAGGAGATGCTGTCCTGGATTTTGTAGTTGGGTCCTGGTTGTACCATCATTTTCCAGAGATGCCTGAAGGTGATTTAACCAGAATGCGTTCCGCATTGGTTCACACAGAACAATTGGCGGTGTTTGCTTCGAAGATACATTTAGGTAAAGCATTACGATTGGGAAGGGGAGAGGCACAGGCGGGTGGTCGATCGCGTCCCGCTTTACTATGTGATACATTCGAAGCATTGATTGGGGCAATTTATCTCGATGGTGGGATTTCTGCAGTTAGTGAATTTATTGAACCACTATTAATTGAAGCTTCTGAAGATATTTTATTGAACCATAAAAATGAAGATCCAAAGAGCTTATTTCAGGAATGGGCACAATCGCAAGGTTACTTGGCACCATTGTATATAACCAAGAATTCATTTGGACCTGATCACTCAAAAATTTTTGAAGTAGAAGTATTGTTAAATGGGGAACCATTTGGTAGAGGAGAAGGACCAAGCAAACAAGCAGCTGCAAAATTAGCTGCACAAGCAGCTTTAATTCGACTAGGCTTGGTTCATAGCAATAAACAAATTACGGATTAATTTCCTGGAGAGATTCAAAACATGACCTCACGTTTAAAATCATTGGAATTACATGGGTATAAAACTTTTGCCAGCAAAGTGAATTTTGAATTTCCAGGAATTATCACCGCAGTTGTAGGACCGAATGGTTCTGGAAAATCTAATATTGCTGATGCAATTCGGTGGGTATTAGGTGAACAATCTTACCGCTTGTTGCGTGGTCGCAAAACTGAGGATATGATTTTTGCCGGGAGTGAAGGCCGATCAAGAGCTGGAATGGCGTCTGCCACAATCACTTTTAACAACGAAGATAGTTGGTTGCCGATTGATTATTCTGAAGTGACTGTTACCCGAAGGGCTTTCCGAGATGGCCAAAATGAATACTTATTGAATGGTCAACGGATTCGCTTAAAAGATATTCAGGAATTATTAGCTCAATCCGGATTAGCAGAACGAACCTACACGTTGATTGGTCAGGGTTTGGTTGATTCGGCATTATCTATTCGACCGGATGAAAGAAGAAAATTTTTCGAAGAAGCAGCCGGAATTGGTTTGTATAGATCGAGAAGAGAGGAATCGCTTAATCGTCTGGATCAGACCCGCCACAATTTGGAACGGGTGACTGATATTCTTAGTGAACTTACGCCCAGATTGCGTAGCCTTGAGCGACAATCCAGAAGATTCCTTGAATACAAGACCTTACAAGCCGATCTTCAAGCACTCTTGAGAATTTGGTATGGTTTCCATTGGAACAATGCACAGAAAGACTTAACTTCATCTAAACAGGTGTTACTTAATCGGGATAAGCATTTAGAGAGTGTGAAGATAGAGTACAAAAAACTTGATTTGGAATTATCTAAGTCTCGTGAACAAATCTCAATAAAAAGAGAAGAATTGAATCACTGGCATACTGAATCATCTGCCCTGCATCTTGAACTGGAAAAAATTATCCGTGATCTGGCAGTTTTAGAAGAACGCCAACGATCCTTAATGGAACAGGAGCACCATCAGAATTACGATTCGATTCGGTTAGATGAAGAAATTAAATCGAAAGAAATCAGTCTGAATGCTTTGAAATTAAAATTAGAAAAACTGTCTGAAGAAGTAACTGAAACCAAATCTAACTTAAAAAATTCTCTTGAAAAATTAAATAATCGAACTACTGAACGCGTTGCAATTGAAAACAAGTTACAGACATTACGAAGAAAATTAGTGGATAATGAAACCAAGTTATTACAAGCTAAAGCCAAGCTCAACGAATTAAATGAAAGAATCAAGAATTTAAGCACTTCAAAAGAAAAATTACAAAATGAAAAAGAAGATTTTCAGACCGAATTCACCGAAAAACAAAATAGCTTTGAAGAATCAAAAACCCAATTAGTTTTCTTAGAAAAAACAAAATTGGATGTTCATCAAAAACACGACATTTTAAGTTCAAAGAGAAAAGAAATTGATGTAAATATCCGGGAATTTAATAACAAATTACGAGATAGCCAAACTGAGGAAATCAAATTACGAGCTCAATTAAGTGCTATTGAAGAAGCTGAAACCAACTTAAGTGGTTACAATATGGGGGCTAAAAACCTGGTTAAAGCAATTAGGAATGGAAAATTTTCCAGTTCTATGGTTGCATTAAATGAAGTTTTGAATGTTCCCAGAGAATTTGAAGTTCCAATATCCGCGGCTTTAGGTGAGTTTTTAGATTCGATTTTGATTCAAAGAAAATCAAGCCCTGAAGAAGCAATTCAATTTCTCACCACTGGTGATCAGGGAAGAGCTGTATTGTTACCGATCGATTATGTAAAAGAACCGGTTGTTGAAATCCATGAAAAAATTCAAGGATTGGTTGGACATGCCAGTGAATTAATTCGTATTGAAAATCAATTTAAGGCAGCAGTCAACTGTTTGTTAGCGAATACCTATATTATTGATAACCAGGAAAATGCTTTAAAAGCAGTGAAGAAATTACCATCAACTACAAAAATAGTAACCTTAACAGGTGAGGTTTTCTATGGAAATGGTGTAATTGTAGCCGGGAAAGAAAATAGATCCTCCATAATTAGCAGACCGCGAGTAAAACAAGAAGTAGTAGATTTGTTGAAGGTAAAAGAAGCGAAAACCATTGAAATAAAAAATGAAATAGGAACTTTTGAAAAGGATTTGTTGGCTGTTACCGCAGAAGAAGAAAAGTTACTATCAGAAGAAAAAGAAATCGAGAAGACATTTATTCAACAAAATAAATTAATGAATCAATTGAATCTGGATGTTGAAAAACTTAAACAAAGGAAAAATTGGATAGAAAATCAGATTGGTGCTTTAGAAAACCAAATCGGAGAAAGCAACCTATCCATTACATCAACCAAGAGTCTTATTGATGAATTAGAGAAGAATATTGCTGAGCAAAAGATAGAATCTGCAAGTTATCGGGAACAATTAAATCAATTACCGATCGATGAACTTCAATCCGAAGTTGGACATTGGAGAACAAATTTGGCGGTTGTGGATCGCGCTCTCGGTGAAGCTCAAAAAAGATACGATGAGAACAAAGCAACAATCGACCAGAATAAACAAAGATATCAATCATTAATCCGACGATTAGAGGATTTCAAGAGCAATTTATCAGAGATTGATGATGAAAAAGCATCAAAACGGGCACTGGAGCAAGAACTTCAGATCAAAATAGAAAAAGTACGCGAGAAAATCATCCCAGCCGATGAGGAATTAAAGGAACTTGAAAGTAAATACGAAAAACTTCAGCATGACCTAGGCGTCATTCAACAGTCTGTAACCACTGCTGAGCGTTATGTAACCCAGGGACAATTGGATTATTCGCGTAACAAAGATGTTCTTGATAATCTAAGACGTCGAATTGAAGAGGATTTTGGACTTGTTTCGTTTGAATACTCTACTTCCATTTCTGGACCAACCCCTTTGCCATTTGAAGGATTGGTTGAAGAATTACCAATCGTTGATGAAATTGAATCAACTTTGGAAGAAAACATAAATCGTCAAAGAGCACAAATGCGCAGGATTGGACCCATAAATCCAGAAGCTGAAGAAGAATACATTTCCGTAAAAGAACGACATGAGTTTTTGACAGTTCAAGTGGAGGATTTGAAAAAAGCAGATCAAGACCTCAGGCAGGTGATAGCAGAATTAGATGAATTAATGCAAAGGGAATTTCGTAAAACATTTGATGCTGTCGCGATGGAATTCAAAGAACTTTTCACTCGCTTATTTGGTGGGGGGTCTGCAAAACTCTATTTGACAGATGAAGAAAACTTTAATAATACAGGCATTGAAATCGAAGCAAGATTACCGGGACGAAGAGAACAAGGATTATCCCTTCTATCAGGTGGGGAGAGAAGTTTAACCGCCGTAGCTTTGATATTTTCCTTGTTGAAGGTTTCCCCAACTCCATTTTGTGTTTTGGATGAGGTTGATGCTGCTTTGGATGAGTCGAATGTGGGAAGATTCTGCGATTTATTACGAGAATTGAGTGAGAAAATTCAATTCATTGTGATTACCCACAATCGTAATACCGTACAATCTGCGGATGTTATTTACGGAATAACGATGGGTAGAGACTCAGCCAGTAAAATGATCTCTCTGAAACTTGATGAAATCAGCGAAGAAATGGTTAAATAATAATCGGGCGATTACCGCCCGATTATTTTATTGTTCACCAAAGGCAGGAGTATCTGGTACGATTGCTGTCCAAACATCATCATATTGTTCAATGGTGTATTTTTCTTTTTCCTGCGTCAACCATGTCGAGAAAAATGCTGACTTGTTCTGATCCAATGTTGCACCATCAATCGGACGAACTTCTCTGCCTAACACCTGAATAATGTGAAATCCGAATGAGGTTTCTACTGGTCTGCTGATCTCTCCAATATCAAGAGAGAAAGCAATAACCTCAAATTCTTCTACCATTTTATTGGATCCAAACCATCCTAAATCACCTCCCTGGTCTTTATTAGAGGTGTCAGTAGAAACTTCCGCGGCGATTTGGGACCAATCTTCACCATTCTCCAGACGAGAAAGAACTTGTTCAGCTTCTTCCTGAGTTTCTACCAGGATATGTCTTGCCCAAACTTGTTCTTCTTCGGTTGGAACATCTGCAGTAATCAACTCGTAAATCTTCTGGCTTAGAATTTGAATTCGATATAATTCTTTGATGTCATTTTCATTAAATCCGATGGATTCAAATTCATTAATGAATTGTTGGTAATTCACCTGGAATAATTCTTCAGTGTATGCAGTTGGTGATGGAAGAGTAGTAGGTGTGACTGCAGGATCAATTTCTTCATCTTCCGTATTGCTTACATCATTCTCGTTAGTTTCAGTTTCTGCATTCTCTTCAGTATCTTCAACAGGTGGTTCAAGAGTTGGTGTAGCAGTAACCAGGGCCAATTGAGTAGGACTAAGCGTCGATGTGGAAAAAGGAATTTCAGTATTTACTGGTGTTGGTGTACCGTTCGGGAAATAAGCAAAATCACGTTGAATAGCATCTTGTATTTCCTGATCAGTAACAGTTATACCATTTTCTTCGGCATAAAATTTGATCACTTGTTGATCTATCATTTTTTGAATAACTGTAGCACCAACGGTTTCAGGAACTGCCATTTGAGTTTGGATCTGTTGGATCAAACTATCAAAATATGCAGTGTTCTGTTCATCAAAGCTGAAGAACTGTTTATAACTCTCGTACTGATATGCCTGGGCGTTCATTTGTTGACGTTCCATTTTGACCATTTTGATGAAGTCTTCGGATTTAATAGAAACATCATCGACAGTTGCCACAGGTTTGCGCATTTTCAAAAAGGTTTGATCAAGTACTCCGTAAATCAAGATCAAAACAATCAAAGCAAAAATTACTCCTGAACCTAAAAGGAGTAGTTTCCTTTTTTGCTCATCTTTTTGTAAACGAGCTTTGTGTTTTTTTGATATTGTTTTTTGTGAGGGGGGATGCGACATAAAAATAACCTCGGATTAAAAGAGGCATGGGCGGTCAGACCACACCATGCCCTTTTATTTTCTAATGAGATGAAAGTATTAATCTTCCATCGATGAAACGAAGGGTAATAGTGCAATGAAACGAGCTTTTTTGACTGCAGCAGCAATCGCTCGTTGATGTTTTGCACAAGTGCCGGTTTGTCGGCGTGGTCTGATTTTCCCATCTTCCATTACATAACGACGCATTAAATCGACATCTTTGTAATTGATGACTGCCTCTTTGTCTGAGCAAAATTGACAGATTTTTGGTCGGGGTGTAAATCCACGTCGATTGCCACCTCTTCGAAATTGACTATTGTCATATGCCATTTCGTTTTCTCCTATAAGGAATAATTTTTATTTTCATTCGTACTGGATGAAGCAATCTGTTGGTTAGGATCTTTACGATCACCAAGGATCATCATTTCAGTTGCTACGATTTCTACACTGGTATGTTTACAACCTTCCGTATCTTCCCATCGTCTGGATTGAAGACGGCCTTCGATGTATACCTGTAGCCCTTTGAAAAGATATTGTTTACAAATTTCAGCGAGATTTCCCCAGGTGACGATATTGAACCATTCAGTTTCAAGATGTCTTTCACCATCAGGGGAATTCCACGAGCGATTACAAGCGATTACAAACGTGGTTACAGGTCTTCCTGACGGGGTTAACCGCATCTCAGGATCACGTCCCAAGTAACCTATTATCATCACTTTGTTCAAACCTCTACTCATTAATATGTCCACCAAAATTTATAATCAGATGATACTCATCCAACAACAATAATAATTTAAACTACTGAAACCATATGACGCATCACTGGTTCTAAGAATCGAATATTGCGTTCTAATTCTTTTACAACAGTCGGATCAATTGATAAATGGAATAGCACATAATGACTATCACGTTGTTTTTGAATTTGATATGCCATTCGGCGAATTCCCCAATCGTCAGTTTTTTCAACTGTACCGCCGTCATCGGTCACCCAACCATTAATTTTGGATATTACATCATTGAATGCTGCTTCATCCAGATCTGGTTGTAATAAAACCATTAACTCATAATTACGCATGTTAAACTTCCTCCTTTCCTCGGGTTTGCTTCTGTCCTGCTTTAGAATTTCAGTCAGAAGTGGAAAGGTGACAACAATAGTTGCCGCCTATAACGTCAACAAGTTTAACACAAATTCTCCAAATGAGGGAGGGATACAACGTATTTTGTAAGAGCAAAATGATAAAGTCCTAATCTGTCTAAATTAAAATGTCCTATGAGAGGACAAAACAGATGAAATGGACAATAGCAATGACACAGGAAGAATTACATCGAAAAACGATTGTAGAAAGAGCAATAGACAAA